>Ga0126342_10012367_pt1 | contig 15221 bp, 13 predicted proteins | sample Cyp1metagenome_FD_92528 | JGI IMG/M metagenome (GOLD analysis project Ga0126342, IMG submission 92528) | Coral microbial communities from Lord Howe Island, Old Settlement Bay, Australia - Cyphastrea 1 metagenome | ecosystem: Host-associated > Invertebrates > Cnidaria > Coral ...
CTTCGAAATGTGCTTCGCGCCACAACGGCGTGCACTTTTTCCACATCGGAACTTCCAAAAGTGGTCCGAACGTGGTGTGTTTTGTACATTTTCACTTCGACATGTGCTTCGCGCCACAACGGCGTGCACTTTTTCCACATCGGAACTTCTAAAAGTGGTCCGACAATGGTGTGTTTTGTACATTTTGACTTCGACATGTGCTTCGTGCCACAACGGCGTGCACTTCTTCGACATCTCAACTGCCAAAAGTGGTCCGCACCTGGTGCGTTTTGGACTTGCAAATGTGCTTCGCGCCACAACGGCGTGCAATTTTTAATCTCTCATCTGGCCAGCTGGCTCCGCACCCGCCACTTTAGCGAGCCTACTTTTCGACCCTCCGTCAAATCATTGGAAAACACAGTGTTTCGCGACTTTCCTACCTTTTCGCGCATCTGCATCTGCTTTCTTCTGACTCCTTCTCTTCTCTGATCTTCTCTCTTCTACTCTCTCTCTTCTCGGGCAGCGTCTCCAAAGTTCAAAACGAAAGTGATACAAAAATGATCGAAACATCTGAGCATCTCAATCTGCTGTTAAAACTGTGCAAAGGAACTGAACCCAACTCACAATCCCGCCGCTACTTGGCAAAAACAGACTTGGCAATGGCCTTGTTAATGGGAACAAGTAAAAATGTGAACCCTTCTATCACTCAGCGAAATCACCTGCTGAATACATGCGAGGAACAAAATTGGAACTAATGTTCTAATTTATCTATTCCAAAATGATCCAAAAGGGGTTTGCCGCTGCTGTCGGCCAAATAGAATTTAAAACACCAACCCCCCCTGCCTTCCAATTTCTTGACATAGCGAGCATTTTGTAAGAGCCGCTCTTGGACCATCATCTCCGCGTCATTGTTCGCTGCTTCTAAAGTCTCCCTGAGGAACACAGCCGTGATGATTCTGATCACCTGAGTCAAAGCTACCCCACTTCCTTTGTGGCATGTAAACCGCAGCGGTTTCTTACCTTAACTGCAATTTTGCTTAGTTTTTGAGACAGCGCTGTTTAACGGCAACGCACGGCAACAAACACAGGAACAGACGCAGATCCAACACCACAAGTCTTTAAGGCAACAAGGTCTGAAACCGGGTCTGCCATGACATTTTTCTCTTCCATTCGATTGGTTACCTGTTAAATTAAATTCTCATTGCAAGCTACACAGGCTTCCATTTCACAGAATCTGTTGTCCAGGGTGCTGTCCGATTTATCTCCCTGTGTGCCTCCTTGCATGGTCTGCTAGAGAGTGCTGGCCCCAAGTCCGACAGGGTGGTGCCCAGCTTGTCTCCCACCTTCTCTCCTTGCAAGGTCTCCTAGCATGAAGTTGCTGCTTCTAGTTTGTGTCCCAGCTTGTCTCCCCGCGTGCTTTCCCACAATGGGCCTCAAAGTCGGACATGGGTTTTGTTCTCATCATTCTCATTTTGGATCATTTCGGTTTGTCAGCTTGCATCATTGCTATTGAAACGCACGGGGCGCTCCATGCCCCCAAAATTCTTGCAATGAGTTCTTAGCTCTCATAGATCTCAATAAAAGCAGTGCCCCAAACTGTGTTTGCATGGTCACCAAGTCAATGAGGTTGCCATTTGTAATGTCCAGTTTGTTGCCCAGCGTGTCTCGCAGCGTGCCTCCCAAGTTAAAGTTGGGGTTGGTGCTGCGTTTGTTTCCAAAATTTGGTCACGGTATGTCACGGTGGTCCGAAGTTTCCGGTGTGTGGTCTTGTCACGTCACCTGCGCTGTCTCCCATTCTATCTTCCATCTGGTCTCCCAGCATGTTTTCTAGCAGCATGGCTGCCCGAAAACCTGCATGGGCGTGTTGCTAGTTTCCAGTTTGTATTTTTCGACTCTCCTTCAGCATGCTAAATCTGTTCGAAAAGCGCTCAGCGGTTTTTTAAAATTGATCTAGAACAAAAGTATCCCGGCAAGAGACTGCAAAAAATGTGGCAAAGATTTGCAAAGAAAGAGATACCAGGGTAGGTTCTGCAAGTTCCCGTTGTGAAGATTTCAAAAAAATCACAAACAACGGGAAGAAGAAATACCAGGGCAGATTCTCCAAGTTCACTTTCTGAAGATCCGCATGAAAGATCATAAAGAACACGAGGAAAGGATGTGCGAGATCGCAAAGACCATGAGAAAGAGATACCAGGGTGGATTCTGCAAGTTCCCTGCGCGAAGATCCCTATAACAGATCGCAAAGAACAGTAGGAAGAGATACGAATACCAGGATAAATTCAGCAAGTTCCCTTTGTGAAGATCTCTGTCAAAGATCGTGTACAAGACCCTTCAGCTAGGTGGTGTTTCGTTGTGGCGAAGTCAGCTCCTGCCAGCTGCTCATATATCTCGACAACAATTTTTAATGCCTTTAGAAGGTGACGTTAGAGAGTGGCCGGTGGCCCGCCAACACCGGTGAAACCTTCAGCTAGGTGGTGCTGCGCAGGCCCGATCCGAGCATGATCCGAGGACACCCGGGACAGTCTCGCAGTCTCGCACACGGCGCGCGACAGACCTTCCCCATCCATCTTCAGAGGCACGTTTTCTGCGGCAAACAAGAGCATGTCATGCTCCCGCTTTCTCTCAAAACGAATTTCGTGCAAGACTTCCCTCAAAAACTGAGTTGAAGTTGTGAAAACGAAGCTTTCGTGCGAGACGTCCCTCAAAAACTGAAAGTTGAAGTTGTGAAGACGAAGCTTTCTTGCGGGACTTCCCTCAAAAAGTGAAAGTTGAAGATGTGAAAACGAAGCTCTCGTGCGAGATGCCCCTCAAAAAGTGAAAGTTGAAGATGTAAAAACGAAGCTCTTGTGCGAGACGTCCCTCAAAAACTGATAGTTGAAGATGTGAAAACGAAGCTTTCGTTCGAGACTTCACCCTCCTCTCACCTCACTCTGAGATCATCTCAGCCTCATCTTAACTGAGCCTCATCTTCACTCATTCTGAGATCATCTCAACCTGATACTGCCGTGCATCCATTGCTGTGCCATCCACTGCTGTGACATCCAGTGCTGTGACATCCACTGCTGTGACAGCCACTGCCGTGACAGTAGTTTCTGTCACATCCACTGCTGTGGCATCCAAAGATCCGTTACACGGAAGTATAGACTTCTAAACTTCCTTTGGCAATGTCAGCCACCAGCGTGCGGACGCAGAGCACAACATGATCAACGCTACAACATAACCCTTATCCTTGTGGCATCGCCGGTATGCGAAGCTCTACAATTATCACCATGCACCAAATCAGAAATGACGACAGTTTCACAAAACGAGATTTTCGAAGCCTTCCAAAACATCGTCCCAAGTTCACCAAACACTGTGCTTGCCACAAAAAATTACCTCTCATTTCGACCCACGCCTGCCAACGCCTTAGCAAGGTGCACAAAGTACTGCGCCTGCCACGCGGATACAAAAGTGCCTAATGCTCTGCACCTGCCACACAAAATGAGGTTCTGGCCGCACACAGGCGAGACGGCACCTCCGCAAGAGAGGTCTCCGCGCCACCGTGTCGTGCCAAACTTCCTTCAAAAACTGAAGATCGCGGAACTTTTGTGCTGTAAGGTCACCAAAAAAGGCGAACACGGATGCGACCACCATGGATCAACACCAGGTCTTAACACTTACTGCAAGAACCCCAGTTGTGAGCACACTATTTGGGGAATAACAATTTCGCTTCAGTATATGGGGCCTACTGAGTCTAGAGCATTCCGGGGATTTCCAGGCTATTTTCTGCCAGTGACAGTGGTAGAGGATATTGATGAAAGTTAATCGGAGCAGTGCAGCTTATTCAGTTTTGATTGAAATTGGTGCATTTCCACAATATGCATGTCTGCCAAAAGGAAACTGTATGGAATGAGGCAGGAGGGCGGATAGTGAGTTTTGGCCAATTGCAAAGCAGGCGCGGCAAAAACGATAAACGTCACGTAAATTACGTAGAAGATCGCAAACCTGTGGTCCACATATTCGAGTATTGGACCTGGGCGCAGGCTCTGGAATCAGCAGAAAACATAGGTCTGACTGTGCTTGCAAAGCGCCAAAGACTGCCCTACCTGTCTCCGTCTGCATTTCCCATGTTGATCATGTATGATCATGGTGTATCTCTAATCGTTTTCAGATTTCAGATCTATTTCAAGTACCAGAACCGGTCAGAATCTGCAGAGTTGATTCCTTGACCATGGCTGAGATCCTCACGCGCCCGCGTCGGCCAGTTGCCGGCCAGAGTAATTTCATACCTGTCGATGTCGTAGCCACCATCGAAGCTACCATGTGGCTGGCCATGCGGCTTTCCCAGGAACCCTTGAGGCCCTTGAGAATCTTGAGAGAATGGTTGAAAGAATGGTTCCATGATGTTCCATGATGTTCCATGATGTTTCCTCTGAGGTGTTGCAATTCGTTGGTTGTGCTCAGCCAAGCTGCATGGTATACATTGCCCTGTACGCCGTACCTTGGGCATAGAACTCCAAGGCCGACAGGAAAAGACTTGAAGAGTGATGTACCACTCAGTTGAACCAGGTACCACTCAGTTACGAAATCTGTGATGATATGTTCAAAATATTTCTATTACATCATGTTACTGTGTTCAAGTCCCTCTCTTCATTGATACGGTGTGGTTCGGAGCGACAACCGCGTCAATCTGAACATTCTGAGGAGAATATGCCACCGAAAGTGATGTAATAAATGGAAACAAACCAGAAAGACTTTGTGGCTGATGATGGCAGAAGTATTGCAAGTCAAAGAAATATCCAAAGATCAACAAAAATCAGCACCAAGGGTCCATAGTATGTCCACACCCAAACTCGCGCTTCCATCGGCTCCTCAGAGTCCGTGATGTACTCCTGCAGCCTGGTGACAAGCGCAAGTTGCGGAAACACATGCGAATCAATGATAAAATTGTACGCCCGCACGAACACATACGCGCAAACACACAGCGTTGAACATCATTTAAATTTAGATCATGACCATCGAGGATCGGAATGCGTCGGCATGCTCAGGCATATACTGTAAAGCGCATAGAAGGCATTTGTGTGTCACATATCTAGCATTATCATGCATTATCTAGCCAACAGGTGACGACACACCACGAAAATACCTTCAGGCTGAGCATCGCCTTTTGTCATCGGGAATGAGACTATTTGTTCATGACTTCTGTGCCCTTGCCTGTGCACCGTATTCGCCAACAACACAAGTACTACCCAATACTTGTCTAAACTTAAACTTACACTATCTGTTCAAGGTACCACCCTGCTCAATGTACAGTATTGCACAGGAAAACCAATTCAAAGAACCATGATCCCACACTACCAGACAGCACCAATTCATACCACCATGTGGCACCCAGCACATTAGCACATCCGTGCACATCAGCAACTCAAAGCATACCACATGTGGGCCGAGGAGCAAGTTACCCATCACCAAGCTGCCCATCATCATGCCTCGGTAACATATGTACCATGCATAAGACTGTAGACGATGATTTCCTCTGGGAGAACGGGAGCTATTTGTCATTATATATTTGTCACCAGCATCAGCTTGGATTTGGGGAAGAATTCGCCTGTCACCATCTGTCACAGCCACCAGTTGAGGATGCATGTCATAACTTGCCCAGACAGGTCCAGACTATGGCTCAATATTGGCATAGCCGGGGAAGGCACCCGGCAAAATAACGCGCAGGTATGCGCAGGTTATTCACTAGGCCATGCCTGAGCCACCTCCAAGCCAAAGGATGCCAAAAGGCATCAAAAGACTGCAACGACTTCAAAGAGTAACTAATAATAGTCGTCGACAAAATCTACTGATAACTGATAACATCTGATAACTCTGCGTATACCTGTCTCCCTCCCTCGCTCCCGCCCTCGCTCTCTCTCTCTCTCTCTCTCTCTCCCCCTCTCTCCATCCCCATATGTCAAGACGTTCATGAGCAGCAGCGAGACTGAGAAACGAAATAAGATCTCTCTATGGATTTTTCTTTTCAGTGACCTTCAGTGACACCTTTAGGTACACAGTTCTACATGAGCGAGCGAGATCGAGCGAGATCGAGCGAGATTAAGCGAGCATAGGGAGTCAGGGAGTCATGATTCTGCTGAGCAGCAAATTCCAAGGAGAGCCATAGACCATGCCAAAGAAGGAAGAAATGACGAGCAGGCTTGAACCAAGAGCCGCAAGCCTGTCCACAAACGGCAGAAAATGCAGTGAAAAGCCTCGTAAGATTTCCGAACTTCAATCAAGTCTGAAGCCTTGGTCTAGACTAGCTGTCGTACCTGTCCAAACTACTGAAGAACTTGGCTGCAATTTCCTTCTTGAACAAAAGTCCCCCCCAAAAAAATATGCAGAATTACGAATTATGCATTCATTTTTTTCTGCATGTTCTTCTAGTTTAAAGGACGAGGATGCCTCCTGGAATCTCATTCAATGAGTCTGCCATGATTGAAATGCTCAATATCTTTACCAGCCTCGGAAAAGCCTCAGAGTTCTCATCAACCGCACAGCTCGGGCCTTACACAAACAGTTAGCCGCCATGGTGCATACCAGCATTCCAGCTTAGAGTTGTCAAACGGAAACACCAGAAAAATTAGCCTTAGTACATCTTAGTACTGTCCATGGATAGGCTGCGCGTAAGTCTAAGTTGACCTATGATCGGTCTGCCCATGTGGACCACGCTGTGCACATTTGGGTCCTTTCATAATCTTCCGTAACCAAGTTGTGACCAATTCGACTGCAGGATGTTGCCCTTAGGCTTTATGCAGCGTGCGGACTTTTCTGTAGGCAGACAAGAGACCAACTTGCCAAGTCGGAGCAGCCGCAAAATATCGACATTGGCAGACCAGTCCGCCAAAGGGGCCAGCACGTAGAGGTCAATCATCGGAAGGATCACAAGAAAAGTGTCCTGAAAATCAAATGTAGAACCTGAACCTCACAAAGGATCACGAAGCATCACCAAGCTAATTCTGCAAGGGTGCTCCCAAGTTGAAGAGGTTCCGGAAGTATTTGCACCTGCCGGGAATACTGACACTCGACGACTCAATATTCAAGACTTTATGGGCTGTTTCTAGAAGGCCATGAAGGTGGGCTGTGGATGGCTGTGGATATGTTTTTGAGGCTCCGTGATGCTCGGTGGTTCCTTGTGGTTCCTACCGGCCTGGTGGCCCAAGCACGCAGTGCCAACTCAGTGGCGAAAATCCAAGTGAAGACATGCTCGAGGATCTTAGTTTGCGCAGGCAACCTTCATTCTGCTTCCTTTGTGCCTGCACCTGGGGGAATCATTAGCTTCATGATTTCAAGAAAGTAGAGTAGAGAATCAAATCTGTTGGATACATTCAATCTCCGCGTCTTCGAAAACAAGGGCTCTCCGAAGTCTTTTTATCAAACATGATGAATCTGCTGTCGCGCAACCGGGAAGACACTACTGTGGGCGCAGTCCCATGTCACATGCACATCAACGGCTGCCTTAGCCAGCACTACACTCACAACATCTCAGAACTGTACATGGCTGGGAATGTGCTGGGATCAAGTGAAATGTTCTTTCTGGTCCTTCAATTCCTCCCTCCCCCCTTGAATGACTTTGCAGCTTTCATGATGATTGAAGCAGTTGCTCTCACTCCACAACCTGTTGCCCAAACGGTGTCCTAGACAATGTATATCTATATGTCTATGTGGCAGCCCGCCCCCTTGCCCTTCACTCTGCTGTTACAAAAACATCAAACACCAACCGCGAGGGAGATCTCTGATATCTCTGGTCATCTGTCTGATCTAAGAGCTCTGGCGCCCAAATTCCATGGCCATTTCGGCCTTTTCAAATCTTTTCAACCTAGCAACTGCGGATTCGTTGCCAATACATTCCAATTCCATTGCCATCGTCAAAGAATTCCTGAAGCTCTGGAGACTCTCGAGGTTTCAAATTCTTTGCCTGAAATGTCAGGAAGAATAGGAAGAAGTATATAATCAGTATATAATTATATAGATATATATAGATACAAAAATGATCAAAGATGCTTTGCCATGTTAGGCTCGAGGTCCTCTTTTGCTTTTAGCGAAAGTCCCATTTGGTTGCTTGCAGCAATTGGAGCCATATTCCGCATACGATATAGCTGGGTATATTATATGCATGTATATATACATGTTAAATACACGCGCATATGTGCAAAATCTGTATTTACACTATTAAATACTAGATTATACTAGTATTTGCAGTGCTCAGCTGCCTGCCACCTTGCATTACAAGTTGGGTGGAACATCGAAGAAGGCAGCAAAATCGTGGGTTCAGGAGTACCATGGCTTAACTAGTTGAACAATAAGAGCTTAACCAAATACTTCCCGTTGGACCTTGACTGTACCTTTGAAATCAACAGGTAGCCAGGTGCCGGGAGTCAGAAGGACCATAAAGCCCATAATGCAGTCCAACCAAGAGTGTTCTGCCTCAGCGAGGGTGCCAAGCAGTGCCAAGCTCAGTCAAAACTGGGTCTGGTAGAAATGTCCACCCTGATAGAGTAGACTTCCCACGATGCATCTCAACATCGGATCGGATGCAAAACACCAAGTGGAGTAGTTGGATCGCTTTGCCTCACAGATTGAGTTTGGCTCCTATTGCTCATGCTTCTTCAAACTGCTAGGCTGCTAAAAGCATCGCTCCACCTTGGACCTTTGGCCAGCACAGTTGCACCTATCTTCCTAGCAGAGTTGCCTCATGTTGTCTCCTTGATTCTTTTTTTGTGCTGCCTTCTTGCTGCTTTGGCTCAAATGTACCCACGATGGTCTCGAGCCTCCCGTTGAGTTCAACCGTAGTCTCTTCCGGCGGCGAGATCTGCCTCGTGTTGAACAATTTATCTACCTAACTACCTAACCCTTTCGGAGGATTTGTGAGACAAGGAGACTAATTATATATTCTGAGACAGGTTTTCCGACTTTGCTGACCACGTGCATGTGAGAGAACTATATGGATATGGATCTATATGGATCTATATGGCGTGATCGGCACAAACAAAGGCGTGCAAGACAACATAAGACAACCACTCAGGGTTGTGGAATGTTGTGGATTGTGAATTCTGAACTCAGCAGCTTCTGAATGATCCAGGAGCTTGGGGAGTGCTCAAGGAACTAGTTCAACACGTTCAACAGCACAGGGCCAAGATTTGGCGAAAGAACCCACCAAACTGCGATGGAGGTGGAAGCAGCAAACAGTTTGGATTTGATTGCGGATTATGGAAATGTGTGGCGTGCTCATCTGGCACTTTATGTCCTGCCTCGCCGACTTCCTGCCAGCAGCCAGCACTTTCGCAAGGTTCGTCGTGTTGTTCGAGGTTCTGTCACCAACTTGCCTGGAAACAGACTGTCACGGCGCAAGGTTCCAAATAATAGACATGCATAGACAGCTAGTCTTGCGTCATAGAGATTCATAGATTCATAGGCTAAATCAAAATCGATTTTTTTGGATTTAAAATCCTGTCATGCAGCGTCTCGGCGCAGCATGCTGCAACATGGCGCAGCATGACAACAAACTTGCAACGTGCATGGCAGGTTGCTCTCCATTTGGTCCATTCTCTATCAAGCCCGAAGACATTGGAGAAATTTGAAAAGGAGTCGCGGCCTGTCAAGACTGCTCTGTCAGTTGCCCTGTGAAACTTTCACTCTGCACTCTGGCACTGCCTTTAAAGCATCTTGTTGCTACATGAATGCGTGCTCCCAAAGGAGAAGAAGCAATGCTACACTCATTACCCATCTGCCACTCGCGGCCATATTTCATGGCATCCCTGGAGAAAAACTTTTGACATTAATGTCATTGGCCCCAAGATTCAGAAAATGCATGTGTTTCGCCAGTCTGGCCCGAAGTCAGAGCTCACAGGAGGCTTAGACGGGGTAAAGCACTTTAGGATAGATGATATATATATATATATATTATTATTATATATTATAGATATGATAGACTCTATCCGACTCTAATCCCTTCACAGCTTCCCGGCGTGTACAAGTACAAGCACTGAGCATGACTGGTAAATACTATGGTGGTTCATAGTCTTCGAGATGCTGAATGCATTGATTCAACATCATTATAGTTGGTTGCAGAATTCTGTCCCAAATACATGTTCCTCAGCTTCCTGATAGACATGAAGTAAAAAAGAAGGAAAATCCAAACAAACAGCCAGGTTGTGACTCGCACATGACTCTCATGCCATGCCATTTTGAGTGAGTCCCGGGGGAGAAAGGTCCAAAACGCGTTTCTAAGGAAAAAGGTTCTGGGATGTTCTGGGATGTTCCTTACCTGCCATTCTTGTCTATGACTGCTCAAGATGGACGGCTGGGCAGAAAGAGAAAGAGCAGGAAAAATGCGCACGAAAAGATGGAAAAAGCATGCAAACCCTTGTGCCCTGTGCACTGACGATACAGAGGCATTCAAAGCCCATATGCTCTGAGATCAATGATGATTGGTCTCGATATTCGCTGCACTTGAAGCACCCTGTAGTTCCCGAGGATGTGACATTCACAATTTCCGCAACTATTCTGTAATTACATGCGCAGCAAGGCATGTCACAAATACTTCCACCGAGAAGGGGAATGCGAAAGGTAGAGGTCCAAGAAGGGGAGTGGGAGGAAAGAGGTTGGGGGCACAAGAACCAGGGACTAAAGATGATGATGTTCGAATCTCAAAGGAATTATCTGCATTCTTGTTGAAAATTGAAATAGTTGGGTTTGTACTGGCACTTAAGAGTCTTTAAAAAAATACATCATCTCACTTTAAACATCGGCAATCGGCATGTTTGAAACCGCCAGTTTGGTCTGGATCCATATCCACTCGGGTTCGCCCACATAGCAGGCCAATAAGTTCATAGAAAACACTGGTTGTTACTGAAATTTGAGGTGTAGCGCATTGCAGTCAGCAAGTAGTCCAGAACCTATAATATATACTAGTATATAACAAGGGATATTCCAGCAATCTAATTGAGGTAATGTGGGTAAAACATGGTAAAATATATGTAAAACAATAATATAATGAATAATAAACCACCATAAACCACTCATATTGATGGTTTAGAGCACCAATTTGTGGTGATTTGGGCGATGATCCAGTCACGATGCCTGGGACCCCCAAAATCCACCACCAGATGTGCAACAGCGAGGCATCTCATATCATCTTATTCACCAAATACAAAACACAATCTCAAGTTGTTTTTTGTTGCTTTTTGGGGAGTAGGGGCGCAGTTGAATCCATTCAAAATCAGAAACAGGAGCTATCTCCATTCACAGAAAGTCTTCTGTGAACATATGTCTCAATCACCACTTACCTGACTCCAAGTTTGTTTGGCCTTTATGGTTGCATATTGATTGAAGGGGGGGTACTTCGTTTTCCTGCCAAAGCCAGATGGTTTTCCCAGACACCACTGGCAAGTCGACCAGAAAAAAGAAAGGGTACTCAGTGCTCCCAACAAAAGCAATACCAACCAATAAAACCAATCAGCAGGGATTGGCCAGAGAAAAATGCGAAGCAGGAAAAAACGCAATGGTTGCGCAACGAAAAACGTAAACATTCGAAACGTCCGTTTGGGGTGTAAGAATTGGAAGGGAGGATGGTGACTAAGCCCACACAAAGTGAGGTAGCAATCTCCCATATTAGGGGCCCTAGATCTAAGGAAAGACTGTCAACCCTGTGAAGCGGTGAGCCTACACTTTTCTATGCGACGAGCTATGCTTCGAAGTCTTGAGCCACAGAGTGGCGCAGAAGAACAAATGAATATAGTGGTAACAAGATGTATACACTATACACATGGGTAGACTTAAGGGACAAATTGAACGGGCGGGGGCAAACTGATAGGCAATTTCGTGAATATTCAAAGCTAGAAGGTCCGACCCCCCCATTCCCCCCCCTTAAGTCGCAAAGTAGAACTCAAGGTAGCCCCACAGGAGCGGCTATTTTGCATGACTTTTGCATCATCTTGCAGATCCAGGCCTCTGAGCTTGTAAAGAGATTGCTGCCGCTGTCTCTGAGGCTGTCTCTACTGGCCATTGATTTCATCTTTTCAAAGCTATCATGCATGAAGGGGAAAGGATCTGGATTCACCTCGATGTCCTCAAGAACCTTAGGTCGAAATGGGTTTGGTGGACCAAATTAACCCCTAAGAGAGCTACAACTGCAAAAGACCAGAGAAGCAAGATTGTAGTTGCTTTGAGCGAGAATGCCCGCTTTGGGAAAAAACTTTCCAATATCTAGCAGCTTCTGCAAGATTCTGAAGGCAATGCAATCTGCATGCGGCTCTAGAATGGCCTGTTAAGGCCTGTTTGTTGCCAATGTTGAACAATTGATAATCTATATATATAGAGAGAGAGAGAGTTATATTATACTTATACTATAGTATTATTACAATGTATTATAGATAGTGAAGAGTCTGTCACACTAAGTGATAAAAGATTCAGAATATCAACATCAACAGTTATCAACGCCCCGATTTGATCACCGAGGAGCTGTAGGTAGGGCAAATACAGTCTCCTCCCCTGCACTGTGATCGGTCTTGCCCTCATTGCCGCGAGGTCCCCAGTCCTCACGGTGCGATGCATAGAGGCGATGCATAGAGAATGGCACCAAATCAAGGATTCAAAAATTTCAAAATTCGAAATAATTCGAAATTCGAAACATTCAGTTTGTGGAAGTTGGGGCACGGAAACAAAAACGGACAATTGGAAATATATTTGATATCATCGAAGACTGATAAAACGTTGGCGTGACTAGAAGCAGAGGTTACTCTGCCCACTGGATCCTCTGACACTTACTTGGGTCCTGGGTGAAGTCAGTCTCAGGCTTTGTAGGGCTCGGGACAACTGGGCCAAGAGCCGTCCCCTGACTGCGCTTAGCTGGAACATGCTGGAACCATCAGCAGGTGGGGGATGCTTTCCTCTGGCCTAGCATGGCCTAGCCCTACACAAAGGGACTAGGGCTCGTTGAGCTCATTCTGTCTTTGCGTTGCGCCCTATACAGATCACAGGCATTCGAAACTCTGTGATTTCGCCCATCCAGCCTGAGGACCCCTTGTCCCTCGCAAGTCAGTGCTCAACGACTCACTTGACATACTTGACCCCTTTCTCTTGGTCAGGTTGGACTGATGTTTCCTCAAGCGGGTGGAAGTCAAGGATTTCAAGAAAAAAAAATCCTGTAGAAGCTGATGGTCAAGTACATTGACTCTCGTCATACTCAAGTCATGGCTGCCCACGTGTTCAACCAAAACAAATTTTAGTCAAAGGCTCAAAGGTCTTTCTGGAACATCCACAACCTGCATGTTTTCGATCGTTTTTGGGGTTCTTTCCTATACTGGCTCCAAATATGCGACACCTTCCCTCATGACGATCCTTCCGGATGTGGACGTCAACTGCCCACACTAACGCTGCCCGGGCTCCGCATGGCGGCACGGACATCCTTCTCGAAGCTGCTGGCCAGGTTGCTCCTTAGGATCTAGTATTGTGACACAAAGCAAGCTCAAAGTAGGTGAGAAATCCCACAAATGAAACATCATCATGATCATGAATCATGGAACAGCACCCATCTTTCGGAAGAGGTTAAACACGGTTAAACGCGACCGTCTGGTTACGCCCAGGTGCCCAAACACAACCTGCAACCGCCCTTTGCTTGCATACAACAACACCCCGTGTAATCGTTCAAGATTGTCTGTGTGGCGCAAGCAAGCTCGGATGCTGGAAACCCTGTCTGGTAGGGTTTAGGTGGTTTAAGGAAGCAGGACGTTGAACATGTTAAACCATGTTAAACCTATTTCAACCGGCCGACCCCCCAAGCCCACATGTCACAAAGAGCATGCAAGAAGGACCAAATGACAGCCACAAACCGAATCAGCTATTCAATGAATTCAAACCTGGCATCAATTCCAGAGACAACGAAGTCATGACGTTGGTCAACTGACCATCCAGAAAGCTTTGCATCTCCTTCAACGTGTAGAACGGCCCTTGCGTCCCCTGACTGCTTGGGCTGCCTGGGCTCTCAGAATGGCCTTGTGACGCCATCGAGGCCATGGAAGGGAGTTCGCCCGAAGTTCGCTGCAAATTTCGCCTGTTTGCTACATTTTGCTACCCTCTGCAAATCTGAAAACACTTGTTTTGTCTCAAAAAGAAACTGGAAAATACTGAGTTACTGGACGTTTCTTATATTTTGTAGACCTTGTAATTTCTGCAAGAGCACGATGCTGAGAGCGGCCACGGCCAGGATGCAGTTCACGCAAACTTGCAGCACTGTACGTTTCAAGAAAGTGATGGGTACCGTATTAAAGAGCCAGATGAGACACAAACGCAAACCACGGACGCAACCAATTGGTTTTTAATGTTTTTCTCTTGTGTAAACAAGGTTTGGGAAGCTCCACTTTGCGGAGTCACCTGTCTCTCAACAGCCCATAACCACTGGTGGTGGTTGAGGTAAAAACTGCGAGCATCTGGACTGAAGCCCATTTGTTTGCCGATGCTACACTTTGTAACACCTCTTCCCGTTACCACACAAAGATGCAGAAAAAATGGGCCTTGACGCTAATTGGTTTCCTAAGGCTACTGCAGAACCTCGCTGTTGAAACTTGTGACGAACTGGAATACAACTAAATGTAGTTGGATACTGTTGGTACTGGTATGTGTTCTGCAGGCAAATACACTCTTCCTCGCCAAGGTAATATGTTGCAGCTAGACTTTTTCATCGGCAAAAAAACGCAAAACATCGCAAAACGTGCCAAAACAAGAAAAGTTCATTTGCAATGCTCTCCTTCTATATATAAATAAATATACCTATATATACACACATTATACATATGTATCTATATATATATAGATATAGTCATCTATATATATATATGTGCGTTTTCTTTATAAATTATTATTGTAATTTATCTGTTTTTATGTTTCTATATTTTAAAATTGATTTGAGTAACAACTGATTCCAGGCAAGGGATGTGATGATTCCACTACGAAATCTACCATGCCTGGCAATTTCTATCGGAAAACGCTTTTTTTTGGACCTCATTACATTTCTTTTGGGCCTGGACACTTTTACTGGACCTTACTACAATTGTTTTGGAGATGGCTACCCTTCTTTTGGGCCTACACACCCTGCTGCGGGACCTCATCCTTCCCTCCTGCTCGACCTGGCCCTTTCCCAAACCATACCCTTTTCGGATAGATTCTACAGTTTCTGTCCAGCCGCGTCTGCATCGCAATTTTTCAGACAGTAGGGCGCTAGA
>Ga0126342_10012368_pt1 | contig 15220 bp, 22 predicted proteins | sample Cyp1metagenome_FD_92528 | JGI IMG/M metagenome (GOLD analysis project Ga0126342, IMG submission 92528) | Coral microbial communities from Lord Howe Island, Old Settlement Bay, Australia - Cyphastrea 1 metagenome | ecosystem: Host-associated > Invertebrates > Cnidaria > Coral ...
CAGACTTCGCCACCGCAGTCTGGACAGCACCCTGCACAGCACCCTGGCTCAAAAGTTCGCCACCGAAGACCCCACCTTTGAGAAGTAAGAACCCCTATAGCTTGCCAGCTATCTGGGGAAAAACGTAATAAAAACGTCAAGTCGTATTTCCACTGGGGCCAGCTACCACAAGTGCGTTTCGTATGGAGCGTTCATCGATTTTCAACACGTCTGAGAAGAATTATTGTTTTTTTCTTCTGTTGGCCAGATTCAGTCACATCGGTTCCACCAGTCATTCAGAATAACTCATTTTTCAACTCACCCTTGCAAGTTGTTCAGCGTCGACTCTTCTTGGCTAGCTTTCCCAGTTCCTTCCACAGGTTATGACCTGAGTTGTGTCTGTACATGAAGGCTCTAATCTGGTTCAGCAAGCGCTGGTCGACACGGCGATCTAACTTCCCGCGAGTTCGCAAATTGGAAACAACAGTTTTTTTGAGAATCTTCCAAAAGCCATCCAACAGCTGAATTGCGTAGCATCAACAGGAACGTTATCAGTGCCCCACCCCATCCCCACCCAACCCACATGTGGCGTAGCATCTTCATCACATGTTGCGTACCTTGTCCCCTGTGGTTGCTGCGTAGAGCTGTGAGTTGCGTAGCATCAACAGGAACGTTATCAGTGCCCCACCCCACCCCCACCCAACCGACATGTGGCGTAGCATCTTCATCACAAGAACATGAAATTTGCATTTTGCCATCGGGTCGTAAATGGCGCCGTTGGCATAAACTAATCACACAGGAAAAATATCGTCAATTGACAGGAAATTGGAATGGTAAAAAGATATTGAAAAGATGAAACCTCCTGAATATAGATTTCCATCAGGCGTTTGTTTATCCAACAGCCACGACGACGACAGAATTCGCATTCCTCCGTAGTTTGCAAAATCCAAGTAGCAATCTCAACGCCTGCGTGATCTCCTTGGAAAATGCTTTGAAAAGCCACTATGCACATGCCAGGAGGACATTTTGGAAACTCCTGCCTGCAGCTAAAACCCAGCTGGTCACCTACTTCAAGTCAACTGAAGCATCAATACTCAGGTCAAGCAGATCAGGTCCTAGGAGGCTTGATGAAGGTCCCGAAATCCGCATTTCCATTGAGTTACGGCCGCACCTATCACCGATCTGACGATCGACACTGAAACTCTTCAAAAAGTTAAATGCACTTACAAGTTCAAACTTCCGGGCAGCTTCAAGGTCAGGGTCATGGATGCGCAACAGTCCTTTCGCATCCCACAATCTGGCCAGAGTTGCAACTTCAGCTATGGGGTCCATTCTCTGGAAATTTTCATGGCGAAGAAGGAGCCTTCTCAAAAGGCATCACACCAGGAAAACGATAAGTCATGCATAACTCCGGAGAAAGAAAGGCTGTTGCACCGAAGCTACCCTCACCAACTACCTTCAGTCATGAAGCATTCAAAAACTTGCAAGGCTTGAGCTCAGGAAAAGTGCTATTGTCCAGCAGCACATCATGTCCAGGGTAAACTGCGCCATCGGAGATCTCAGACAAACGTGCAACAAGTTGATGAAACCGTCGACCACCCTGAAGGACTTCAAAATTCTTGAAAGGGCCATCCGCCAGCATAAGGCTAGAGAGTCGGCGCAGCAGCCACTGCTGACTCACAGAAGGCGCCCTCTCCAGACGCTCCAAAGGTATGAAGCAGCTCCCACTCCACCAAAAATTCGAAGCCATCACCAGCACATGCAAGGCACGTGGGAAGTGAATCTTCTCACGTTTGGCAGCTGAAAAACCTGGAGGCATCCTCGCAAAAATACCCGGAAAAGGCACAGGCGAGGGAAAAGCCGGCGAAGACGAAACATGCGGGCTTCGTTGCACGTGCAGTGTTGCAGAGAGAAAAACCGAAAACTTACGTCTTGTACGGAGCACGGACACCACCAAAAGTGAACACCATCTGGCAAAACAAAGAGATTCCACAGCCGGTCCTTTCTTAATTTTCTGGGCATCCGAATCAGGCAAAGGCCCCTTGCATTGCAGGGAAATCCAACTGAAACCGGCTGACCACATCGCTTGCAAGAAAAGAGATTGCGCTTACTTCCACCTTGAATTCCTAAATGAACATGAGATGGAGCGGCTTCGCACCCCACCTCAGGCAAAATGCCGGACGTTCCAACTATGTTTCCGCGGCCGCTTTGGCCTGGGATTTCTTTGGGAATTTTGGTTTCCTTCGTGACAAGACTTCGCCTTCTGGTTAGGATGCCTTGGCTGGTGCTTCGGCCGGAGGGGCAGCCTTTGTGTTCTTCTTGGCTGTCTCGGACTTTTTTGTTGCCAAGACTTCCGAGTCCTTGAAGTACGACAGACATACCGCCGTCCATTGAGGCAGAACCAGGGGACCAAAGGGCCTGGAGTGATGCACCAAGTTCATCGACCTTTCCTGAATATGAACGCTAAAGTCCAGTCTCCCCTGTTTATGACTGCTTGTTCTACGACCACCATAACCAGCGCCAAGATCTCCTTCCTGTGCCTGAAGTTTCCACTGGCCGCTGAATCCACCGCATGTCCTAGAATCCAGGCTACAAGCTGTGTCTTTCCAAGTAGCTGAGCATCTAAAGGTCTGAGAGCTCCTCCTCCGACTGAGGGACAAGGCGAGATGGGTAAAGGCGGCGATGGAGCTGCATGCACTGTTCCACACCTTTGGTGGTACCTGACTGACCGCTGTGAAGTCACCCGACTGATTGGCTAGCAACTAAAGCCGTTATGGCCGTGCTCTGTTGTGTCAGGGCTGCAGCTATCCCGGCAGGCTCGTCGGCAGCATCGTAATGCTTCTTTGGCCCCACACCTGCATGCTACATCCGCTTGAGGCAGCGGAGCTCGGACCTTTGGTGGAGGATCAATCAAGGCTCATGCTTTGGCATGCAGATTCGGAGGCACAGCAGCCTCTGAGTCAACACTTGCGTCTGAGCCACAAGCGTGCTGAGCTGATCTGCAATCATGGCATTTGACACCCTCTTGGCCACCGTCTGCTTCTTCCCCGGAAGGGAGGAGGTCCGAGCAACGCCCTTTTGTACGGGAGGCTGGTCTTCTTGAGCACTGTAAAAACCCGTGCGGTCATCAGAGCGATTCACAAGCCAATCACGCACAACTGTAGCAAGCATGCAGAACTCAGGGATGGTTAGAGGGTGTTCAACAGAAAAAACATGGATGACTGCTAATGATTCAGGTGACCGGGTCATACTCACGGCAAAACTACAGGATCTGATCAGTCACGTCTGTCACCAAAACTTCTGCCTGAATTCCGAATGCAACAGTGGAAGTAAAATCTTTAGTTTCTTCAATCAGATCAATGCCAAAAATCGACTTCGGACCAAAATTTAAAAAAGCACTTCGTCAGTCTTGGCCATCACTAAGGATTTGCTCAGCGAGAGAACAGCACGGCAAGGAGCAAACCACCTTGTCTGAAGTCAACTGGAATGGCCTACACATCGAATTCTTCATTGGATGCCGATGCAAAAGCCAGAACGGTAAGGACGAGTAGGGATGCATCGCCCTTGCATGCAGGTTTCAAGCATTCTTTGATCAGCACGGTTCAAAGCACAGCCCATCTTCGCACCTTGGCAAAAGACCTCTAACTCAACCTTTGTCTGAAAACCGTGAGCCAAAAATCAACCAGCGGTGTGAGACCGGAGCTTTTCAAAGTGCTCCTCAGATGCAAAACGCACAAATCCACCAAGGCCACACGCTCTCAAGACAATCACGCGTGAAGGAGAGTCGCAGGAGGCAAAGGGGCAGATCTGATCAGTGAATGTCTCCAAAGACACACCGGCCCAAAATCCAGCTCCGTATGCCATGCGGGCTCGTTGCAAAGCCTCTCTCTGATTCCAACTCACGAAACTTGCTTGATCTTCAACCAGTGCCGGCAAAGGCCCTGCGCCCCCTTCTACTTTGACCTCTTGAGAACCGATATATGGAGGACCTGCTTCTTCAGACAAGAACCAACGACATCCTGAAGTTTCCTGATGAGCTCACGAATCTCACCAGGGGACAAAGGGCAGTTCAGTCCAGGCAACGGGCCAGACGTGTACGGGAGACAGGAGGAGCCTGGGCAAACAAGGACTGGATAAGGACAGACCGGTAAGCAAAACCCAAGCAGAAAGCCAAGACAAATCCAAGGCAGGACGGAAGGATGGCAATGGAGGGGGCACGCAGTAAGCCTGAACAAATCACTGGCCACAGCTAACCAAGTCCAAACCTTATCTAACCAGACCGCCATAGGCTTGAGCACAAAGGAACGAGGAATGTCACCCTCAAATTTAGGCATCATGGAAGATTCTTGGGTGTTGGTTTTAAAAAAACGACCCAAAAAAGAGAATTGTTTAGCACTGAATACGACAAATGCTTTACACCATTGGCGAATAGTTCCAGCTACTTGATGGCTGGTGCGACATGACTTGTAGCTATCCCGTTGGCATAAAGTGGTTATCCCAAAAAACCCTATCCTACTGACTCGTCTAGGTTTTTTCTTCGAACAAAACCACTCGAGAAGGATTTTAACGCTACAAAATAACGTGAAACAACATCCAGAAACACCGTGAAACTGGCAAAATTGCCATCTCTCCACAACTCTCCCCTCTGCACGATTTTCGCAAAATCTAAGTCACCAGGTTTTTGCGCAACCAAGGATTTGTCGCATTTCCCAAGCACTGGGCGGATGCCGGCACCAACAAACCTCGAGATGGACCACAGGAAGCTGCAGGTCATACAAATATCAGGGTGGTTCCAAAAAATCAGGTATACCATGGTCTACCTTGCACCCAAAAACGTTAATTCACAGATTTGTGAAAATATTTCAAAAAATTAGGTGATTTAGCGGAATGCAACCAATGGATAAGTTTCAAAGAAACCCTGGTCCACTTTTTTCATGTTCCATTTGCCACAGGTACAGTAAAACGAATGTGTTGGTGATCAAAAAACAATGCGACCAAAATTCCGTTCCAGGTCAATCCGGTTGTAGTTTTCTGTGGGATAGGAATATGGAATAAAATCGTTTAGAATAAAATTACAAAAAAAACGTTTTGATGTGGTTTTGATCTCACAATACATGTTTTTTTGTGATTGTCATGATTGATAAGGATTTGAATGTTGGGATATCAATGCAATAGATCACCATTACTTTATATTTGTGCCCAGTGCGGTTTTAATAATTTGCATTGAAATTACTAAACGATGAAATAAAGGACTCCCCATCTTACCTTCTGATCACTTATCGATAAGTTGACAATGGGAAATAACATGTTTGGTGGTAAAACCATAGCCATAGAGAGAACGTAGATATGCAATTTTCCGTTGTCAAATTAATGAACTGAAGGGTTATCCATTGGGTGTCTTACCTCTGCATGAAGTTCATTTTCCATAGTTTTGGGCCTTTGAGAGCGTCCAAAACTCTGCAAGATGCACATGTTTTTGTCTGGGGTTGGTGGCCAAAACGGCCAATGATTGTTGTTTTTTTTACCACTGTCCCCGTCACAAAGTGCGATCATGGCACTGAAGATTGCTGCGCGCAACATCGTTGCCGTTTGGGCACGTTCGGGACCGCGCTGCCACGTTCCGAGTTCTTCGCAAGTGAACAAATTAAAGGCTGCAATGTCCATGCGACAGGTCCGACGGTCCCACTCCCCACTGGGAACTGAATTATTCGTGATGTGTTCCTACTTTTCAATTTGTCTCAATCATCACCAAGAACAGCAGTGAATTGGTCAAAGACCACAATTTGGATAAATGGTGGCGTTCCCTCCTTTCATTTAGATATATAATTTTTTTTGTGGAACAACCCAGTTTTAGGTTTGGCCGGATGGCTAACCTGGGTTTCAAAACTATTCAAACTGCCGGTGTCGCAAACACTGCAAAACAACAAGATGTGATTTCAATCATGAAAACACCAAAATCCAACCTTCCCCTGTTTTTTCACAAAGGGACGCTCGCAGTCCCCACGTGTCATGCGTTTTGGTTCTATGCTGTAAATCACGAACACTTGATAATCATTTTGGGGGAACCGGGATGAATTACAATACCGCAAAAAGAGAAAATTGTTATTTTTTCGGTTGGTTTCTTCCGCCCACACTCCCAGGTTCAAAAGAAATTATCTCCACCCCTGCCGAGATGAAACTAGGCACATTTTCAGTAGGTTTGAAACATTTGGTATCATTTTGCATTTACTGCATGTATCTCGATTCAACCCAATTACTTTGGTTGCTTATGTTCAGTTGATTCAGTTGTTGGAAAAATTGTGTCTCATGGATGTTTTGTTTTGTGGCAACCAAGCTTAGACCAACCCACGGAACCCATGTTTCACCTGGAAGCCTGACTTGGTGATTTTGCCCCCCATCTTTTTTTTGGGATGTAGAACCAGCAAAATAGAAAATAGAGGTAATTCCCCAAACAGTATGTCCACACTGAGGGGTTCTTACGGTAGGGGTTAAGGCCGGTGCTTGATCAGCCTGCTCCATCTGTTGTCCGGCGTAGTTTTTTCCTTTAAATTTTCGCACGAAGGTCTTGTGACATGTCCATGTGCATTTCGACTGCGCAGACTCGCACAAAACGGTCGCCCTGGTCTTCGGCATTTTTCTTGTAAATTCACGCATCAAACGGCTCTTCTCAAATGTCCAAATGCATTCCGACTGCGCAATCTCGCGCAAAACGGCTGTCCCGGTCTGCAGTAAAATGTCGCAAAAAATTACCCTTCTCAGTCCAAATGCATTTCGACCGCGCAGGCTCGCACCAAACGGTTGTCCCGGTCTTGGGCGTGTTTTTTCCCGCAAATTTCCCCAGTCAATGTGTCCACACTGAAGTGCTCTTGCGGTAAGAGTTAAGGCTGTTGCTTGATCAGGGTGCTCCATCTGGGTTCCGGTTTTTGTCCTGTAAATTTTCGTTCTGGGCCACATGCCCATGTGCATTTCGATTGCATAGGCTCGCACAAACTCTGCGCCGCGAGTTTTCCTTGATCTCGCGGCACGGCATTTTCCGTGGGAATTCTCGCATAAAATAGCTCGTCGGACATGTCCAAGTGCATTTCGACTGCGCAGGCTTGCACAAAACCTTGTCCCCGTCTTGGGACGCAGCATTTTGCCTGTAAATTCTCGCGTAAAACGGCTCTTGCGACATGTCCACATGCATTTCCGCTGCGCGGGCTCGAACAAAATTGTTGACCCGATCTTGGGGCGCGGCATTTCTTGTAATTCTCGCGTAAGCCGGCTCGTGTGACTGTCCATGTGCGTTTCGCCTGCGCAAGCTCGCACCGGTCTACAGGGCGCGGCATTTTTCCTGATAATTCTCGCATAGAAGTGCTCTTTTGACATATCCATGTGCATTCTGACTGCGCAGGCTCACACAAAATGGTTGTCGGCGTCCAATATTTCAAGGTGTTCGACTTTGCGCTCTGGATATCGCAGAATGACGGATGTTTTTCAAGAGTTGCTGTGTTTGTACTAGTATAGTGCCATTATGTCCACCCAAAACCCTCCCAGTCTCAGAAAGAGATAAAGGGGGGAAGTGGAGAATTGAGGTGAGGGATCTCGGACGCGTAGTTTCTCCTTAAAATAATCATCTCGTCTTCACAACACCCAAGGCTGTTTAGAAGGGCAACCCCCGAGTTACGGAAACGCGTAATAGAACGTTTCGAAAAAGGAAATCGCCAAATGAAAATTCGCATTACCAAAAATTGTTGAAATAACTGATGCATGCCGAATGGTTGAGAGAACGATGCAGCACGGATCCCTTCTTTTTCATGCCTGGTCGGGGGAGCGCTCACAAGGTTTGCTGGTGACTTGTCATGATTCTTTTTGAAGTCATGTGGTCACACTCGTCACCTATGACTGGACTATCTTTTGGGAGATCTCAGTCAATTGGTGGATCCATGTGACTCACCCCAAGTTTTTGAGGGTGGGCGACTCGTAGAGGAGAATTGGGTGGGTCAAAAACTATGGGAAAATCACAGAAAATTTTGTGTGAACCCGCCCACCCATCCCTGATTTGGGATGTAAATTACAGAACAAATGAATCATCAGACATGTCACACTAAAACATCAGCACCGCACAACAGTTGAAAGTTTGCAAGTCAGAAATAAACACGCTTTACTTCAGTGCGACGTTCACCTGTCGCAGCTGCAGGCATAAACCTTGTTTTATCCAATGGGGGGGATGTCAACGGAGCACTCAGCCCTCTTGGCTGTGGGTGTGGCATGTTCTCAATGAGGAGCAGGTGGATGTAGGGGTGGAAGGTGGGCGCCAAGTTGCAAGCTAAAAAGGGACCCGCCCTCCCTCCTCTTGAGAAAAGAAACCACAGGTCCACTTGAAGTTGCATGCGTTGCACGTCACTTCCAAAATAATATTTAGTCACATGTGACTGCCACTTATTTCGGTACGACGTTCACCTGTTGCAGCTGCAGACATAAACCTTGTTTTATCCAATGGGGATGTCAACGGAGCACTCAGCCCTCTTCCCCAGCTTTCCATCCATGAGTGCAAACAGTTGCTTGACCGCCAGCAAAACTTGTTCCGAATCATCTGTAAAGCCTGCAGCAATAAGTTCATGAACATCTCCTCCTGAGGGTTTTTCAGCTATATTGGAATAAGAAGGCACACGCGACAACCAACATCTCGCATCTACAAGAACTTCCAATTCTGCAAAAATTCCACATAAAATATCTACCAAACTGTTCTCTGACGTCCCTTTCATGAGACAGAACTTCGTGCCCTCGTTGTCCACGAACAAGGTGCTGTCTCTGTGCTCAAGCCTTTTGATCCACGTCAGGTAAGCACTCCACAGAAAGTTTCTGCCTCAAAAATTATTTGTTTCTTACTCAATTCTCCCAAAAATTCACGCTGACAACGGTCCAGTGAGCATGAGAAAAATGATCTAAACCCAGTGTGCTTGTCAATGAAAACGCCACCCAAACCACAAATGATGTCTCTGGATTCCCTTTCATAGCAGGCATCGGTGAACACAGCTATTGGGCCACGGTCATCCCAGCATAGTTCTCTAGGTCGGCCAGATTTCAGCAGTTTGACAAACAAACGCAAAGCAAGAATTTGATGTTCCAAAAGTTTCGTTTGACGACTGCATGCAGTCCCCTTCAGAATTTTGATACAGCTTTTCCGGTGCGCCCGTACAACTGGCCTTCAGCAAACTGCATCCGACCTCTAAGCCTTTGCGCTTCCAACTGACTAATGCAGTTTGCAGTCACGACACGTTCAATCTCCGTGTCCAGTTCTTCAATCCTTGCAGCTGTATTGAAAATGCGACATGTGCCATTGCCTGAAAATTCCAAATTGAAAATCACCCCCAAAGCTTCGCATGCTCGTTTGAAAGGCAAGCATTTGCGACCTTCACGGGCATAATCCCAACCTAGCAACTCAAACAGCGCACTGGCTGCCAGTTCAGTACTTCTGGTCAAAGCAGGTGTGGTGAGCACAATGTAATCGTCATAGAAAGAAGAACACACCAAAAGGCACGCAACAGTACCTAACCACCATATTGCACGGGCCAAACGTAAAAATGAATGCACGCTTCTCACAGCACCGAAGGGAAGCACTTGTGTCTGAAATAGGACCATTTGTTCTCACCCGGGCAAAATACTCCGATGTATCCAAACTTCCGGCCCTCTGCACTGAGTCCCACCTGGCGGTACGCGCTAGAAAGGTCGAAAGTGTGCACTAACAACTCCGGTTCACATCCCGTCTTTTTGCATTACCCCATCCAAAAGGTAAGCAATGCTGCTGCTACGTCCACAGTGTGCAGCGTGGGTGACTCAAGCACAGTAACCGTCTGGTTGACCGAAGATTCAAAATAATCGTCAATAAGCCGCACTTTGTGTCGCTGTTTCAAACCAAACCTCCTTGAGATGGAAGCGTTGTGTGGCACCTGTTTTTCACTCAAAGGACCAACCAGCCACCCTTTGTCTCGCTCCTCTAAAGTTTGTCTCCAAACCTCCAAATCTATGTCCGGGTCGCCAGAGCCCCGACAGTCCCGTTCCAAGTGATGCCTTCTCATGGAGGCCTGATTCTGGAGCGCATCCGCTGTCAAGAGTGCTGGAACAAATTTCAGCGGCAACATATGAGTCATCTCCACTTCACCAACCAGAGTTGCACCATCAACACGCTCACGTACAGCACCTTTGTCAGGATAATTGTAAAATTGCAACATCTCATCAAACAAAACCAACTTCTTGTTCTTGACGGCATTGTTCACAGCTTTGTCCATCCCCGCACGCAGCTTGGCTTCTTCAGTTTCAAGATCTTTTGCCACTCCAATATGCGAAAAAGTCAGCACGTCGCCTTGCCACGTCACATGCAGAGAGCTTGGACATCTGGGAAACAGCAAACTGCAATTCCTCAGGCAATGCCACCACGTTTTTCATGGGATGTTCAGCTTCAAGCGCCTGTTGCACAAACTCTTCAGGTTCCCATTGCACTGCTACCACGCAAAGCGCATCAAAAATACCAAACACTGTGAAATCATCCCATGCAAAATCAACTTTCCAAATTTCCAACTCTTCCAAAATACGTTTTCTGTATTTTTCTCTGTCATCCACGCTTATCACACCCCCAAATTTGACTTCGTTGAGGACCTCGTGCTCAGTAGGGATGCGATGGCCCATAGGCCAAACTGGATGATTCTCAAAAAGAAAAACAACATATCATATCTATGTTTGTATGGTGGCACCATGGGAGGCAAACGCATAGAAACGGCCTATTTGCCCGTAAGCCGTAAGGGCCTTTGCAGCATGGTACAGCGAGAGCTTGTCGCTGTTAAGTTTGAGACCCAGCTCTGCAAACTTCAACTTATTCCTCCATAAAACCAGGATCGTTTGGACCAAGACAGCTTGGTGGTGGAAGTTTCTAAAAGTGGTATGCCACTTGAAGGTTTCTTTTATTTATGTAGAAATCAAAGTAGTCATATATCAATAACCGCCATATACAGCCATGTTATTTATGAACCTTCAAATTTAATTTATAAAACTTCTGCAGCAAGAAACGAAAACATGACTCTCGAGCGCTGAAATCACTCGGTCTTGAAATTTATTCCTTTTTGTCTTTCCTTAATTGCACAGTCGGGGGAAGCTCAAGAGCCGGTCTTGTTTTCCGGCAAGGCTATGTTGTTTGGTGCATTCAATGGCTCATGATGCCATCTCAGCATGTGATTTCGTTGCATGGTTACGAGGCTGCGCACCCGATCAATCCCCACTCTGACAAGTGCGCAGGAAGGACCAAGGAAATTTGTTGCGCGTTTCGAAGCCAGGGTGTTCCGAAGTTGAGTCTTGAAGGTTCATCTGATGGGTTGGCATGGCTGGCTATTCTTGCAAACCAATGTGAAAAGCGGCAGGTAAACTCAAAATCCACATATTGTTCTATCAATGCATTAACAAGGTCAGTTGATGCATGGGCACGGACAAATGCTGATCTTGCGGCGTCGTTATTTAAGTAGTGGACAACCAATCCGCCCAAAATGAATTTTGCCAAGACCTCCTCACCGAAGGTCCAGTTTTCCTCGAGTAAAAGGATAGCACCTGAGTTGCGACGTTCAAACGTCTTCCAAAAATGAGCGCTCAAAAACAAACAATTCGACCATGTAATTGTTCAAGTGCTTTGACACTCACTGATTTGTTGTCCACAAACTCTTCAATGCATTCGAGCAGTTCTTAGATCTTTCCGGAGTATGCCCGACCCTGACCGTTCGTTTCAAAGCATCTTCTGCATCAACGATCAAACCCAGTGTTCTGAAACGAGGAAGGTATATGGTGGAGTTTTGGAACCCTTAGCAGCAAAGAATATGCCCAGCAGTTCGAACAAGCCTTCAGCGTAAAAGGTGGTATCAGTTTCCAACTCGACTGGGGAATATGCAGTGTAATCATCAAAAAATACAGACCATGGGACGGCTGGACTTCGCATGCTTATAAGGCAATAGCTGAAGAAACTCTGAGGAATGCAGATACGCTTCCAGTTGCTCCAAAAGGCAGGGCCAGTGCCTTGAAAACGGGCACTCTGCTACCAGGACGTTTCACCGCAATTCTGAGCTTCTGCGAGTGTTGCGTGTCGACTCTAAATTGTTTGCACGCGGATTTTAAATCGAACGTCTTTCCCAGGACCCCTGCACAATGCGGCGTCAGTTTTCAGAATCAAGCAAAAACTTGAAATTCCTGCCAGGATCTCGTCAATGGCACCGACCCTGAGCTTCTCGGACATGCCAAAAGCTGAATTTACTCCACAAATCGGAAAATCGTTAATGAGCCTGGTTTTCTCTTCTGCTGAATTGGAAATCTTTTGGCAATGACTTGATTGTCAAGGTCAGGCATCGGTTTCTCAGCCAACCAACCTTTGGAAACCTCTTGCATTGTTTCTTGCCATGCAGCATCATCTATTGGGTAGCCACTCTGAAGATTTCAGTGCTGTGACAACTGACATATTCAGGCCTTTGGCCATTCCTTGCAACTGATCCGGTGAATTTTCAGGTGGCTTGACTCTCGTCTAAAAAACGTTCGATTGTTGCGCCCAACCAGTGACAGGAAAACCATGGCAGATCTCATCTATGATCTTGGCATCTGGGTATTCAAGGTCAAGTAAGATTTCTTGCCACAGCAACAGCTTCTTTTCTTTGAGCAAAGGTTGGAGGTGTGTGGGGAGTTTCAGGTGCAACTCTTTTTCTTGTCCCCTGAGCTCAACTGCTCGTTGCATCCATTCCTTCAGAAAATTGCACGTTCGCTTCTGACCTTGACGGCAACACCAAGGAAAACTTCCAAAACATTTTTCATTTCATCTGAAACTCGTGCAAAGGCACGTTTAGGGTGACCTGCTTTGATGGCATCCAAAATAAATGCTTCAGGCTCTCGCGGAATTCCCCACACCGGCACTTCAAAGTGTGATCCCTCATCTGTAGACTCAGACAGAATGGCTCTGTTTTTCCAATCGTCCCGGACACACCCCCAATGCAGCTGACGATGAAGGATGTTGGTGCCCTTGGGAAACTTCTCCAACAATTTATCCACAAAACAAGTAACTAACTGGAATGATGGCCGTGGCTTCTCGTCCGTAGTTTGTCAAGAACGGTTTCAGTTTGTTGCCCCTGCGTTGTGAGGCCAAAATGTTCCGCTTGCCAACACTGGCATCTGCTGCAAGCTGCTGTTGCAAACTCTGGCAAGGGTTAAGGCCACGGCTCTTCGCTTCATCCAAACAAACTGAGGCCATCCTCTGACAAAGGACGCTCGGATAAGCAGCTTCTTCCGCAGTAGAAAAAAGAGTTTACCATCCACCAAACGCGGTTTCCAAGACTTATGCTGATGCGACTTGTCACAAAGGATGCCCAGGCTTTCCAGCATGTTGACTTCTGGCATTCCGGGGTTGTGTGACCAAAATTTGGACTTTTTATCCCTGCTTCCTCCATGCATGCAATGTTGTAGCACGGTGCAATGGCCTGGATAGTTCCGCAACAGCTCGACCATGAAACTGGTTGACCAGAAAAGGTTGTTGAGGGGGGGTTAATGGATACCGCAACACCCAGACCAATGAGACTCAAAATCGAACTGACCACGGCTGCACAAAACGCATTGGCTTCCTCACCCTTTCAGCTTCCTGCTGCGAAAGCCCTGGCAACCCGTCTGGATATGACTCGCTTTTCAAAGGTCTGAATGCGGCGTTCCCTAGCTTTTGAAGCTGTTCCGCGCTAGGCGCAAAGTGCGCACAAACAAGACTCTCACGCTCTGCTTCCACGTCTTTGCAAATGGACTGAAGATCATGGCTTTGTCAAATCAAAGGCTGCAACTGGAAAATTCTCGGCCCTTTTTGAGTTTTTATCCATTGGCAAAACTCTTCGGTCAAGGTCCTTATATGCTTTGCTGAAACGACATGAACTCGAAAAAACCTCCAAAACAAGGCCTGCCCCCTTATTGGGTTCGGCATCTGTACATGGTCTTCCAACTGGAGGGCTTTTGTGCAAAAAAGGACCAGCAAGGAGCTGGTTCACGTGCATTGCAAAAGGTTTCAGTGCAAATGGACTTGCTGTCTATACCCACTGCCCCAGACAAGGCATTGGGGCCTCGTTCGACTTCGTAATGAGGATCGCCCTGGCTTGAAGCAGCCTCTTGTCAATTTGACCCGCATTTAGCTGCGCCGTGCCTTGCCTTGAGGCACTTCGTACAATCATGCATTCCAAACGGGCATCTTCCTCCTTTCGCAGGATTGTTGCAACCGTTCGTCATGTTGAAGTGCCAGCACATTGGTTTCCCAGCTTCGGTTTTCCTAGCTAAACCTGCAAGTTCTTCTGGAAGCTGAGGAACTGGCTTGTCGATGGGTCTTGGCGGTGCTGATACCTTTGGCATGGCTATCAAGTGCATCAATTCTCGAATCATGCATGAGTATTTCGAAGGTTCATCAAGAGATGGTTTTCCCTCGGCACTTGCTTTGAGTGGACCCTTGTGCTCCGCAGCTAGAATCGCAAAGATCTCTCTGTCAGCCCTCATGACCTGGGTCAGCGTGATGTTTGAGAAATTGCTTGGGGCGTCACTCACAAGGCCAGACATCAGCTTGTCCGGCCACTTTTGACAAACACTCCAAGACAAAAGGTTCACCAAATCAAAAGCTAAATGCCTTCGCTGCAGGGAAAAATACAAACGGAGTTCTGTGGCTGTATCAACGTCTGGCAGGTTGCTGATGACAGTCTGCTTCAAGGCCCCTTGTTCCAAAGTGATCATAGTCTTTGATTTGTTCCTTGCCTCCGCTTGCACTGCGCTTTCACGGGATTGCCAACGACTTGGGTGTACGCAGGTGACACTCCTGCTCTCTAAGACGTTGTAGGCTGCATCAATGAGGGCATGTGCAGGCTGTTGTTCTGGTGTATGGGGCAAACCAGGCAGTTTTTTCTTATGTGCTTCAGGTCTGCTTTGTTTTTCTATGAAAGGCAACTTTCTAATTGGTTCTGAGGCATCGGCAGTGGAAATTCACGGATCAGTTGTGAAGAAGATGTTGTGTCGCATGGATTTGGAGTCACCAAAAAAATTGGTTGGGGAGTTTGAGCAGGCTTTGGTTCATGTGTTCAATGCCAAGAACAGTTTATCTAGAGTGAAGGGATACTCTCCCGAACAAGCTGTCCTTGGAATTGCCAAAAGATTGCCTGGGTCCGTTGTCTCTAGTCAGGGGGTAGGAAGTATAACTCTGGCTGAAGGGACTGGTCCCGAGAGC
>Ga0126342_10012369_pt1 | contig 15220 bp, 13 predicted proteins | sample Cyp1metagenome_FD_92528 | JGI IMG/M metagenome (GOLD analysis project Ga0126342, IMG submission 92528) | Coral microbial communities from Lord Howe Island, Old Settlement Bay, Australia - Cyphastrea 1 metagenome | ecosystem: Host-associated > Invertebrates > Cnidaria > Coral ...
ATGCAAGAGCAGGATTATGAGCAAAGGTTGCAGGATGTAGAGAACAAAGCAATTGGAGCACTCAACGAGGAAAGGAAGAGAGGTGATGAGTTAGAGGTCAGGCTAAACCAGGCTCAAGCGTCACATGACAAAAGGGTAGAGGACTTCAAAGCAGAGGCAAACACAAAGCATGACCAGAAGATTGCAGAAGAAAGGCAACGTATCACTAGTGAATTCGAAGCCTCCTATGCACAGACGGTAGAACATGCAACGCCTGTTCACTTGCAGCTTGATCTTCATATATTGCTTCTTCGTAGCAGCTATGGCATTAATTAATGCCATAGCTGCTACGAAGAAGCAATATATGAAGATCAAGCTGCAAGTGAACAGGCCAAATTTATCCAGTTGAAAACAGAGTTTGACAACTACAAAAAGGAAATGGCCGAAAAGATCAATGAAGCAGCGGCACAATACCTTAGCCTTCAGGACCGAATCGATGACCTTCAGGAGCAGTTGAATCATGTTGCCAAAGCGCAACTAGCATCCGTTGCGAAAGCATCCGTCCAGAAAGCCGAGCCAGCCACCATCGCTGGTGTGCCACACTTTAGTATTGCTACTCCGAGAGCACCCGATGCCCAAGCTGCCAGAGGTAGTGATGAGCCGATTCAAGAGTTGAAGACACCCGCCGTGTTGGCCCAAGAGGCAAAAGCTAAGTTGGATGAGTTGCTCAAAGGTGGCACTCCCCAGCAGAAGCCAGCTGTCGGTGACGACAAGCCTCATCTGCCGACGCATTCAGGGTTCATGACTCCCACTGAAGCTATTAAAACTCCCCCAAATGATTCCCCCAAGAGCGTAACCAAGCAACAGCAAGTGATGGGTCCCTCAGATCTTATTGAATTGGTGAAAGCCTTAACCCAAAGGGAAGAAAAGGATAAGCCAAAGACTAAGGAAGCTGAGGTCATCAAGCTGAACAACATGCCAGCTCCGGAATCATATAGGACTTGGAAAAATCATGTCAGGGATGAAGTCAAGAGTTGCTCAGATGGTCCAGATGAAGCATGGCTCTGGCTTAACGAGGTGTATGATCAGTCGTGCACTCGAGAAGAGCTGGAGAAGAAGCTTCAAGATCCTGGGAAGTTTCTCACGCTGGATACAAAGCTATCAGCAGCGCTCACGCGCTCAGCCGGCGGAGACCTCGCAACTAGGATACTGAACTTCAAAGAGCAACAGTCCCGAAAAGGCATCCAGGTCAGGGGAAGATATGTTTTACTCATGTTTGAGGACTACTTCAAAACATCTGAAGAAGCAGGTAGCCTTTACAGAGTAGAAGATCTTTTGGGTGTTGCCAAGGTAGGTGATACGGTTCAAGATCTTAGAAGATTCATCAACAAATGAGATGCCACCTTAGCCGGTATGGCTTCAACCCCCGAAGAGGCTGTGTTGAGGGACATTCTGTTGAGACAGATCCGACCGAGTCAGTTGCTGAAGTACGACATTGAGGTGTTTGATCGGGCCTCCGAGAAAGCTCATGAGAAGTCTTACAGCTTTCTCCACCAGTCCATGAAGAACTTGATCGACAGAGAGCGATTGAGAGAGAATCGCAACCGCATCGCGGAGAAGAACAAGGCTGGTGGACCGAAGGACACAAAAGCTGCACCCGCCAAAGGCGATGGTCGTGGCAATCCCAACCGAAAGGGTTCTCCGAGTCGTGGTCGTTCGCAGGAACGGGGGAAAGGTGACAAAATATGTTACAAGTTCCAGAAGGGCCAATGTGATAACGGGAAGAAGTGTCCATTCAAGCATGTAAAGGAGGATAAGTCCCGAACACAGTCACCCAGAAGAAACAAGACACATTCACCATCTAGGGGCAATAAAGATGATAAGGGGAAGAAAATGTCCAAAGAAGAAATGGCAAAGACCCCATGTATCTATCACGCCCAGGGTAAGTGCAGACGAGGTGACAAATGTTTTTATAAACATGATGACAAAGCCGCTGCCGCTACGAAAGACACCAAAAGGGCCAATTCACCCGCTCCCAAGAAGAAGGCCAAGGAGTCGAATGCCGCCCCATGCTTGATCCAGAAGTTTGCCTGCATAGCCAGAAAACAGCCGAAGGCAACTTCGTGCTCTGATGAGTCAAGTGTCAGCATGAAGCGTCTTAGATTCCGAAAGGTCCCACATGTGATCGAGGTAAAGGCAGTTGGTCGTCAAGTCCCCGTCAAGCACCGTCCAAGAGAGTTCACTAAGGTGTACAAGACAGCCGAAGACGTTCCTGTTTCAAACCTGTTTCTTCTAAGATTGAGCAACATGAGGCTCAGGTACGTGCAAGACAGCTCCAGGAAACTGTGAAGCTCCATGATTCGGATGTCGCACCAAGTTGTGGGTTTTGTTGTTGGAATGAGAACACATGTGACATCACTTGCAAAGAATGCAGATTTGTTAGCGGTCCCAAAGCACTTAGAGAAGTAGGGCGTTTTCCATCCATCGCCACGGCTGCGCCAAAGGCCGGTGTCAGTTGGCTCGTCGATTCAGGAAGTGAGGCCGATCTTGTCTCTAAGGGTATGCTAAGGGATGTCAGCGCTCAGAACTGCCGTGCAGCCGAGCATCCGATCTCCTTAGTTGCAGCCAATGGTTCAACCGAGGCCAGTGAGGTTGCTGATGTCAAGTTATCCGCATTGCCAGATCCTGTGCATCCGTATGTGCTGGATCACACCCCAGCCGTGCTCTGTGTAGGAACTAGATGTGTAGATCAGGGATACAGTTTCGTCTGGCCTGCCAATGCCAATGGCAAACCGATTCTAGTTCGTCCGGACGACAAAGTTGTCCAGCTCAAGATTGAAGGTCATGTCCCAGTTTTGGATGATAGCTGCAAGGTCTATCCGAAAGATCAATTCCAAAAGGATAAACATCTTAGAAAGTTGTTCGCAATGCCGACCTCGCAGTCGAGCTCAAAAGCCAAACGGGACGAAGCCCAAGATGAAGAGCAGTTGGATGAGCTGGTTGAGGATGATGCCCAGCAGGAATACATCCGAAGCCGCAAGACTGAGGATCTTCTAGCCGAAGCTGCAAGTACCCAACATCAGTATACTCATTTCCCCAAGAACCCATTTGGCAGGACTTGCCAACGAGCAAGAATGATGGCCCCACAGGCTAGGAAGAAGGGTGGTCAGAAGAGAATTGAAACAGAAGTGTTCGGTGACCACATCATTGGTGATCATGTCATCATCAAGAAAAATGTAGAAGAGGGTTTCAGGGGGGAGCAAGTTGCATTGGTGTTGAAAGATCTGAATACCCAATATAGATATGATATGTCTACCCAAGCCAATCCAAGGATTCACAAAGTTGTGTTGATGGTTTGAATCACTTCATTGGATCAAAAGATGACGTTCAAGTTGTGTACACTGACAATTCACCAGAATTGATCAGGGCCATTAAGGACTTGGGATACAGACACCAAACTTCAATCGAGTATGTTGATTCATCAAATGTCTTTTGCTGAGCGCGAAGTTCGCCAGATGTTGGAAGGTGCCCGAAGCAATTTGTTGCAGTCCGGACTTCCGCTGAAGATGTGGCCTTTGGCCATGCAGCATCATGCGACCGCGATCAATGCAAGCCCCCAGCTTGATGGCAGTGAATCCCCATGGCAACTCAGGTTTGGTGAGGAGTTTCCTGCAATGCACATCCCATTTGGTGCCAAAGTGTTGTTCTGGAATAACCCCAAAAGGGCCGATAACACAGCAGGTAAGCTTCCCCCAACTTCAAACGAAGGAATTTTCCTTGGGTATTACATCCAACCAGGTCATGATTGGAAGGGTGAATACTTAGTTGCCAAGTTGGAAGCTGCAGATTACCATGTCAATTGGGGTGCACTGACGATTCAAAGAACAAAGAGGTTGGAATTGCCATCTGAGGGTTTCATCTTTCCCTGGAAAGCTCTGATTGACTCGAAGGCACCCAAAGCCGATCGCCTTGAAGATCAGGTGATTCCGCAGACTCCCAAAGCTGTGCCGCTCGAATCCAGCATGCATCCGCCACATGACGAGTATGAATACGAGATAATATGATAATATGAGCCAGGTACGCCTCTACCAGCCGACAGTGATGTCGAGCCAGATGCCCCTGTTGAGCCCATATTCCCAGATCTCAAGTTGACCCCCAAAGGTGAAGTAATTCCAGATGGTTTTCATTGGGATGGTCACCGGATTGTACGTAACTACAAAGGTTCAAAACGTCCGGAAGGGATTGACTCTGAATTGTGGAAGATGTTAGGATCAAATGAGCGAAGGAAGATCATTGAAGAGGAGGACGCAAAGGCGATAGCTGAAGCCCAGGAGGGAAAGCCAGCATCATCATCTGGCACCAAGGGCAAGAAGAAGAAGAAAGCTTCATCGGCCCGGCTTGAGGCAACTCAATGCCCTCCTGCAAAAGCTAAGCTTGTAGGCGACACTTGGGAAATTATTCCAGCCGCTTCCCAAAAGTTCTCCGTGCCAGCAATGCCAAAGGTTGCTGCGCTGCCGTGGAAGAACGCCGGCCAAAGCTTCGTGAGATTGTGAAGGAGAAGATCAAGGAACTTGAGTTCAAGGTTGCACTCGAGCTTTTCGCTTCAGTTGCTAGGCTTGTATCAAAAGATGAGATTGCCAGCAACCCCAAGGCAAAAGCCGCCCTTGACAAGGAGTGGGAAAACCTCCGGACTAAGGGTGTTTGGGATGAGAAGCGTGTTCGTGAGTGCCGCAACATAGTAGCTGAGGCTCGTCGCAATGGCCAAACTGTGCACCTGGGTCGCATCGTCGAAGCTTGCTACGAGAAAGGTTCTGAGTTGCCTGAGCCAGATCCTCGCCGGAAGTTTAAGGGTAGGACGGTTTTTCAGGGGAATAATGTAAGAGATGAGAATTCCGATCACGCACTCTTCAATGAGTTAGGCTCTTCCCCAGCATCCATGGAAGCAGCAAAGCTGTTAGATGCCTTCAGAAGTCAGCCCGGATTCTCCAAAGCTCAGGCAGATGCTATCCAAGCCTACATACAAGCCCTCTTCACAGGGGTGCTCACATGGTTATCACTTCCTCGGAATCGGTGGCCGAAAGATTGGGAGAAGAAGTGCTGGCAACCCATGGTTCCCATGTTACTCGCTCTATACGGTCATCCCGATAGTGGGGGTATTTGGGAAAACCATCTCAATAGCCGTGTGGTGAAACAAGGTTGGAAGCAGATTTTACCCGATATTTGGCATTCGATTTTTCATCATCAAGAGCTCAACTGTCTTTTGGTTGTGTATGTAGATGACTTCAAAATGGCTGGGCCTACTGCAAACATGGATAAAGCTTGGGCGAGCATTCCAGCCGCAGTGAACATTGGCGATCCTGAGCCATATGATCGTTACTTCGGTTGCATGCACCGGGAATTTCAAGATATCCGGTTGCCCTCGCAGGCACACCCATTTGCATTCGCATTTGAAGCCAAGAAGTCAGCAGCAGCACAACACAGAACACAAGACTGGTGGGAGCACGATGAAACACACAAAGCATGGATTAGACATCATGTTCAACCCCGTAAAAGATTGTACCAGCCGGGTGATGAGGGGGGAGATGTTACTTGTCAAAATTCGAGTCGCATAACTTTCTTTGACAAAAAGGTCACACCAAAAGGTTGTCCTAGCATCACCGACGGGAACAATCAGGGGGGCTACGATGTTTACACTTGATGATTGGAAAACATCTAGCAATCAAGCAAATGAATTCTGGACAGGAAAAACGGTTTTCTGTTATGGACAGGACGGACCGGACAAGTTCAAACAGTTCGCAATGGCAAGCAAAGCCAGACCAGGACCACATCGCGACAAACTCGAGGCAAAGAAGGAAGCTAAGGCCTCTAAGTTCAGGGGGGTAGATCACGCTGTGAAGTCAAAAGCTGGCGTCATGGCCAAACCCGTGAACTTAGTGAGGTACGATATGAGCGATTTCCTCGGGTCCTGTGTAGAAAATTACTGTATAATCTTGCAAAAGTCAGTCCATCGTCCTTGAAAGAGGTGCCAACACCATTCACAGATGCCGGCATAGCAAGGCCAACACTCAGTGAAGATGAAAAGCCTGGCAAACTCCAGCCGGTGGCCAGCAAGATCTTAATGAAAATTCTGTTTGCCGCTAGAATGGCCAGATTTGACTTGTTGCGTGCCACGCAAAGCTTAGCATCTATAGAGTGACGAAGTGGTCCATAGAATGCGATGTCGCCTTGCACAGATAATTGTCCTACATAAATTGTACAAAGCACCACTTTCTAGAGGGTTTGATTGGGGATGCATTCGATGAGTGCCAACTCTGGCTGTTTGCCGATGCCGACCATGCAGGTGAACATGATAGCAAGAGTACATCCGGCAGTGCCATAGTGCTTGTTGGTCCCAACACGTATTACCCCTTAAATGCATTCAGTAAGAAACAAATGGTTGTAGCCATTTCTTCAACTGAAGCTGAGCTAGTTGCCGCAAATCACAGCATGAGAGCTGAGGGCATTCCTATGCTTGCCTTGTTTGAGCAATTGAATCTTTTCAAGAAGCTTCAGGGCAAACCAGCTCGCGATGCCGCGAAGCCCCAGGAAGATGTTGTGTTCACTAGGATCGACCCTGAAATTGATGACATCCGTAATGGGAATGTTGACACGGGTTGTGGTGTTGCGGATATCAACTCACTGAAGGCTAGTTTCCCTGAATTTTATCAAGTAAAGCTCATGGAGGACAACCAAGCGACTATCACAGTCATGTCCACCGGTTCATCAGCTTCTATGAGACACATGAACAAGACTCAGAACATCAACTTCAAATGGTTGAAACAGCAATTTGAATGTAAACAGTTCGATCTTCTCAACATTGGTACTAATTTCCAAGTTGCAGACATCCTTACAAAAGCCTTTACCCGACCAGCCCTTTGGTTGCATGCCATTCATGTCATTGGCATTGGCCCGACAAAGGTGGAAGAAGCAGCCCGCCACGCTGCGGCGCCGAACTCCACTAAGGTGCCAAAACTAGCTATCGCTGCCGGGAATCAGGGGGGCTCTGAAAAATCTGTTGAGCTCAGAATGTTGATCGAATTTTGTTGCTCCGATGATTCGAAACTTAGTACCCAAAGAAAGTCCAATGAAAATTGCCACTGCATTAGGGTTGCCGAAAAAGAAGATGGTACCACTAACAGCTGTCGGCAACGGCTAGCCTCCCAAGCCCGAGACTTTAGAAATGATTTTCATGATGGCACTTTGATACTTTATGCATCGTTGCCTTGTGTTGGAGGAAGCCCTTGGGGAAACGTAAATGGTCTAACTGTTGATGGCCAAGAAAGAATCAAAGAGCAACAAAAGCAGTTTACCAAGTTGTTCAAATCTTTTGTCAAACTTGTGGATGAAGTTTATGATGAACGAACTTTAATAGCTTTTGAACTGTCCAAGAATTGTAAGTATTGGAGATGGCCTATGGTTAGAAAATTCCTTATTGAACGTTCCATGACCATGCACCACTTTGATGGTTGTATGTTGGGTGTTCTTGGAAACAATGGCCAACCAATGAAGAAAAGCTGGACAAATGCGGGAAATTTCATAGAACTTGCGAAGTTGGATTCATTCAAATGTGATGGCAAACATGAGCATGATCAAAGTAGGGGCAAAGCTCTTAAACTTGCTGAGAATTATACTTTCAAGTTGACTGACATGCTTCATGAGTGTTTCCGGGTAGCTGCGAAGGGCCAAGAATCCAAAAGGATCGTCTGTAGTGTCAAACTTGCTTGTCCTGTCAAAATGGCCGACTCGCGATTCGCAGCAAACCCGGCCAGCCGCAAGGCTGCGCTCGATGCCTCGCAACGTGAATTGAACAAGAATGCATGGACCAATATCCACCACCGAATTCTTCTTGCATTGGCCATGAGAAACCAAGGTGAAGGTCAGATTGTAAATGATTTCACTGAGGGTTTGCTGGGTGAGTGGACGCCAGCATCCGCAATTCGGTTTTATGGAAAGAACGACCCGCTGGCAGAGTACTTAGATTTTTGCTTCCTTCCCAAAGAGTCCGAGTTGGAAAGGGTCACTTTGCCGGGCGTGAGCCCGAGCCCAGTCATCTGGATCTTAGTCTCCGATTCGTCATGTGCATTGATCACTGGACGTAGGCACACCCTCAAGAAGTACGACTTGTCTGAACATTTTCAGCAGCGTAAACCTGCTGGTATGTTTTGGAGTTTATCCATGAGATGCTCTGGGGAAAGACCCTCCAACGCCTGGTCAAACGTGGGATTGAATTGGCCGCGGACGCCCGCGAGCGCCACGGTCCAGATGCCCGCATCAACCTGCATTTGTCCTGGTTTGGGAAGGAGCTGGTAGGGGAGAATGGGATTGCTCAAAATCCGAATTGGCCATACGACGGCCCCAACGGACATTGGCCGACGATCCTTGAGGATTGTGAACGCCATTTGAAGTGGTTCGTCAACAAAGCCAAGGAGCTGGATTTGCAATCGGCCGGTCTTACGACCGCGCCCTGGTCTGCGGACTATGCCATCCACCCCATCTTTGACCAGTTCTATGAAGCATTGGAGCCAAAGTTCAGGGCGATGACCTGCAGCCCGCAAGGGCTTGCCAACCCTCGCTTCCCATGGTTCAGCGCCAAAGGGTAAGCCGACGCGATGGAGTTCAAGGACAGTTGGCACTTTGTCAACTCCGAGGAGAATCGTGTCAGGCTCTCTGCGTACTGGACGGCAACTTTGTTTGCCGTCGACTGTGGGTGGAACGTTAGCAGGGTTGGCCTGGAGCTCGCGGCACTTGAGCGGGAGACGTATGATCACCTGAAGCGCAACGTCAACTTCGTGCTTGATGCTCTGCCGGTGTCATACCAAGAAAAGGTGGCTGAAATTACGAAGCTGTTGTTCGGTGAATCGCGGAGGCACATCATCCCTGTGGGGAAGTCCTTTACGGTCGAGGATGCCCAGGCCCGGCAGCCAGATACGGAGGACTTCTTGGACGTGAAAAATCTTGACCCAGGTATGTTTGCAAGTCCCCCGACTGAAGATCCACCGAAACCGGCCGCCGGCGACGGCGCGCCCGGAGCTTCGACCTCAGTTTCAATCACTGTCAAGACGCCCGAAGTCGTATTGAAGTCAAAGCCCAAAAAGCAGCATCAGAGACTGCCTCGGCATCCGCCGCAGTTGCAGGAGCCAGCTCAAGCGCATACCGGCCGCAGTTGCCTGCGAGCTCAGTTGGGGAGTATGTTCAGGGTCATGTCAAGTCATATTGGATGGAAGACCACCTTCCCGAGTATCAATATACTATGGTGACAAACTCTGATGGGAATGAAGTTCCCGGCATCCTTTTCAACGGTACTGCCTACGAGCTGGAACTCATTAGTGCTTCGGATGTGGAAACTCTTGCCAAGCAGATTCGTGTCGACAAATGATTTCGCCACGCGTGTGAACAAGGTTTGCAGGGGTCATGCGTCATGTTCCAAAGTCCCAATGGACAAAGATCTCTTTGTAGATTTGGAAGCATTCGCAAAAGCCTTCCGCAAGGAAGTGCCCCCTGATGTGCTCATCACGGTTACAAATTTGTTTGGCACTGCCATGAAGGTTGAAGCAAAAGCAGATTCCAGTTTCTCTGCGCCCGCCGCATTCCGGACATTGGATTTGACAACAATCTTGAATCGATTTTCGTGCCAATCAAGATCCGTGCCATTCAAGGTCATTCAGCCGAAGCCTTGAAAGGTGCAGGTGGCTTGTTCGCAAACTCCACCCTGATCTACTGTGCCGACAACGTTTCTCCGGAAAGAAAAGCCGCCTTCGCAGGCGTGCCCATCTGTGACATGAGGTCCCTGATGTTGTGTATCATCGCACGATGAGGAGCAACTGGAAGAGCATCGCCAAAAATGGTCTCATTCCTGGAGGTGGTGACTCAGTCAATAGCGGTCGCGCACATGTTTACGTGTCGCAGCATCGCTTTGGCACAGATGGGTATAGATCCGGACTTCGTGGCAAGTGCCCGATCGAGATAAAGATCGCCATGAAGCAAGCGGTACAGGGAGGTGTCATTTTCAGCCGTACCGAAATGGACGGCATCCTGACTTCTGAAAAGGTTCCGCCTCAGTACATCATCAGCATTGCCGAGGACAACAAGGTGATTTGGTCCCGCGCCAAGAGCAATCTCGAGCCCACCACTTGGACAGGCGCGGAAGCATCCACATCACCAACTTCTGGAGTCCGACTTGTGGCACGCGATGATGCAGATCCTTCTCATGATGATCAGATGAGTGACACCAGCACAGGGCAACCTGATGCTCGTTCTGCACAAGATGACAACACCACCGACGACAGGATGCAAGTTGACCAGCCACCCATGCGGGTGCGCCGTGTCTATATTGCTCCGAAGTACGAAGAACCATTCACAGGTACTTGCCCTTTGTGTCAGGTCGAATACGTGAGCGGTCAGGTGGTGTGCAATACGTGCGGCTACGAGCCCTTGCCTGTTGATGAGTCGGGCGAGCCAAAGAAACTGCCTAATCGCCGAACATCTTGGAGAAACGCATGCAAAAGCTTGCAGGTATTGGGATGTTTGGCAAGGTGAACTCCACGTTACTGGCCACTCTCACGAGTGAGCAGGCAGATTTGCTCAGGCAGGAGATGGGCGCGCGAGGCACCAGCCTCGAATCGTCAGTGATCAAGGATTGCAGAGATCGCTACAAGAGGGCAAAGCAGCTGGGGTACGAGAACGTCGAGGACCGGTATGCCAGCGATGTGACCTTCTGCGATCAAATGCATGAGGAAGGCAGAGGGCTGAATGACTGCATCTTTGATGACATGTTCGCCTTCGCAAACTTGCCTGACCCTCTGCGTTCACGCATCCAGATATCTGCTGGCGTCGCCGCCAATGCCGAGCATCAGAACTGCCTTTCAAAGCTCATCTATATGAGCCAGCCACGTGGAGTCGAAGGCTTTCCCGTCGAGTATCGCGGGACCTGGACTAAGGTTTGGGGATTCATGTTTGGCCGTCACATCTTCAACGAGGAGGAGTATACATCAGCTATGTGGGTCGCAGAAATGCGTACCGAGGCCTTCTGGAAAGGGATCGTCACCGTGCCGTTCGATGGAACTCAGGCTTTTCTGGACAAGGTTTACGAAGAAAATCTGCCACTCGTTCGTGGCAACCTTGAACGCAAAGAAAAGCAGAGCGCGGCAGCCAAGGCTGGTGGTCCTGGAGGTCAAAAGGCCGACCCTACGGTCGAGCCCACGGCTGAGCGAAAGCGCAAAGCCGAAGCTGATGCAAGTGCCACCGCAACAGGATTTGAAACAACCGCCGCATCCAGCTCTGCGCAAGCAGATGCCTCATCTGGTGCCACACCATTCCTTTCGCCTGATCCACCAGCCCAAAGAGCGGAGCAAGACCTTTCTTGGAGCCCGAGCCGACGACAACTGCATCAAAGGCAGCCAGCCTTGCAACGTCAAAGGCATCAAGCTCCGGTCGCCCGGATGCCTCTTGGAGTCGGAATCGTGATCGCTATGGTGCCCGCCGTGAATGGAGTTTCTGGCGTGGAGCGTGGTATTACCGAGATGAGGCCGGCGGCCGATGGATCGGAACCGATAGATAGCAATGATCTTTGTAGCTTTTGTGCAAGATGTGGCATGGTAAATTGCCTTCCTTGCTTTGCTGCGACTGGTTTTACGGAAGCTTTTCAAGGGACCTTTGAAATGCTGTGCAAAATCCAAAAGCCAAATAAAAACAATCTGGCCAACCGCAAGGTTGTGCCCTTCTGGTTATTCGGTCTCTACAGCTGTCCCTGCTCCCCCGAGGGGAGTGCAAAAACTCCTGCAGTAAAACCGTAGGTTGTATATATATATATATATCATTGACTATCGTGCAGCGTTGGTTCAAAACAGGATTAGCTGCTTAACGGTATTGTGTTTTTCCCCATTGTCGGCTGACCTGGGTAAATACAGTATGACAAGAACATACAGAAAGAGGACACCATTGTAATGCAAACTGAGAACGTATCAACCATTCGGTGTCGAGGCAGTCCATTCTACCGCTTTTGTTTGCAGACTTGATGTTGCACTTTAAACACGCGCCCACACGCCCTACCATGTTGCTTCACATCCACATGAACAAGATATTGTGGACCGGACAAAACACGTAAAAGTAGTTTGGGTGCCCAAAATTATTTTGTATTTTCAGCCCATGGAATTACGACTTCAATGAGTTTATCCAATAGAGCTACCCACACAAACGCAATGTTTCAATGAATAGCTTGCGGTTCCAATTGTGACGCTTAACAAGGTTATGGCACATGAACAGTGGACCTAGTTTAGTAGCTTGGGTATACCGCATTGGGAATCAGATAACATCCAAGTTACAATGGGTCTCAGTGCACTTACTAAGCATTTGCTAACTTTAGGCATGATTTAATATTCTGAACCCCCATTTTGCTACTGTTCTAATGCCCTCCAGATATCTCCAAATGGCGAAATCGGGTAAATGGGGTATGGTTCATTATTTTTTGCTATTGGGTTTGCCGGTTGCCACATGAACGTTAGATATCATCGTAGAAGCCGACCTTCCACTCCATTTTTGTATCGGTTGATGTGTCTGCCACTCCGTCAGGGTGTGACTGATGTGATCGTGGAGACAGAGCAGGAGATTGAGAGTGAGGCGCTTTTCTCCTCAGCGAGATTTGCTGTTAATTGATGTTAATTGAACATTGTCAAGTAGCCGTGGCGGTTTCTTTCTAACATAACAGGAGACTCGAAAAAATGCACATTTTTTGAGTGGAATCCATGACGCATGGATTTACATCCATTCCTAAGACCCAAGACTGTGTGAAGAGAACCCCTTCATGCGCAGCATTTGTTCCAGAGGGTTTTCGACTGCAAATTTGTTCTCGAACATCTTGGGCAATTCATCTTGGGAACTTTGTAGACCCCGACGCAATGCTTTCCATAGAAACTGAAAAAGTCTTTCCGGCTAAGAAATATCATTCTTGCTGTAGGCAGGCGAAATGGTTTCGATGGTATTTATGGAGACTCGAACTGATGGCTGGGTGAGGGGTTGGGCCTCGGGTTTGGCTGAACCTGGTGGCAGATCATGGGACATGTTTCAAGAGAATTTCCATATTTATAGACGATTTCCACATGAACGATGGCGGGTCTTCCATTGCCATGTTTGAGTGCCAGAGATTGTTCCAAGTTGAGAGACCACAAAATCAATTAGAGTGGTCATTTTCGGAGATGTTGGTTGAGAGATGTGGGGATTCAGTTCTCAAGTGAATGGGTTCTTAGTCATTGTTTTGATAAGTTCTTGATTTGGTCAGTTGCTCTGACATGCTTGTGACATCAATCAGTTGGTTGTAAGACAGTTCGATGGTATAGATGTATTGGTGTTTTGTTAAGAGATTTTGTGTCGTTGGAAGGGAAATTCGCAGTCATGAGTTATAGCACCTTTGAGGTTCCAGTTCTGGAGGATCGTGGACCGGGGTCAAAATTTTGTGCATTAAACATTGAGACCCCAAATGTCCCCAATGAGAATGGTGAGAAAACCAGCAAAGGCACCGAAGCCCAAACGATACCACCATGCAGTCCATTTTTTCAAACTTGATCAAACTTTCTATGTGAGACATACGGCCACCCTTGTACTTGCTTTGAGAAACTTCTGCAAGACCTTTCGTTCTTGGACAGTGACGTAAGCAACAGCAGCCCTCTCATAAGCGTAGTTCGTAGAGCGTGACGCACACTCCTTCTCCATACTTCACAGCATATTCTTGGTGCATCCTTGCGAAATAGATAGAACGGGCCATTGTCAAGGACATCACATGGGGACAAAGAGCGTTTTTCGATTTGGGACACCTCGTGGCGCAGCGCAGTGATTGCGTTTGGATACCGTTCTCCAACGACCAAAGCGCATGCAACCAGCAGTCCATCGCAAGACACTGGTGGCTTCTTTGGTGTTTTCGTCTTCCTTACGTGATTCTTTTCCTCCGTGTTTTCGTTTTCGGGTGTTTCTTACTTCTATCTTGTGGTGATCTTTCTCTTGTGTTTTCCGCAGTATAGCAAAACTTTTCTATGGGGTCTTTAGCCCAGATTAGCTCCGGTGCGATCCGGTGCAGCTTCAACACCAGGTTCCGGACAAGGTTCCGGAGTGTTCTGGCGCACCTCGTGAGGTTCCGAAGGGTTCCGGTGCAGATACCTCGTGAGGTTCCGGAGGGTTCCGGTGAAGATACCTGCTGAGGCTCCGGAGGGTTCTTGTGCGGTTCCGGAGGGTTCCGGTGCAGATCACGAAAGCTAGCGGTAGCTAGCTGGAGTTACTCTTGCTTCAGCAAGGGGAGGGGCAGGGTCTGAGTCCAACACAATGATTTTTCACTCGAACCCCCCCAAGCTCCCGGGGCATTTTGAAGCAGTCGGAAGCAGGTAACCCTCTGGCATTGGGCTCGATAGAGTTCTTTCTGCCATCAAAAATTACAAGTTTGGATGGGGCCCAAACTTTATCGCGTATCCACCTTCTTTGGCTCAGACATTCCAAGCTCGCCATGAGCTTCTAACAATTTGGCAGTGAGCTCGATAGAATTCTTTGTGACTCGGATCAGCAGTTGAGGATTTGAGCCCCATCAAAAATTGCACTTCTGGATAGGGCCCCAACTTTTTACAGTAACCATGTTCTTTGGTTCACATGTTCTACGAATGAAAGTTGAACATTGCACCTCTTCTTTGCAACCGTCTTGACTGTCTGACACTTTGGCAGTGAGCTCAAAAGCAGCTCCAGATACAATCCCCCCTATTGTTCAATGGCGGTGCCGGCTGCAAAGGCCTAGATCACTTGCATTTATGTCGTGTAAGTATGTGTAAGTTTGCAGCTCTAATATACCTCCATCCGACGTCACCAAACACAGCATGCAACTTCCTTCTACATATGAACCTCTCCATTGCGCAGCCCCTGTGCCTGTATATGCATGTCTATCTCTTTGTGTCGATATCGTGTTCTGATTTTCTTTGTGTATTTTCTTTCTTCATATATATATATATATTATAAATATATATAATTATATAACATACATCTCATCTGTATTTATATATTAGCTAAATTCAAGATAGGTGCTTGATATCCAGCTATAAGATGGGTACGCTACGCTTGGTACGCTTGGTACGCTTGGTACGGTAGGGTTGGTACGCTTTGTACGCTTGGTACGGTACGGTCGGTACGGTTGGTACGCTTAGTAAGGTACGCTTGGTACGCTTACCAACCGTAC
>Ga0126342_10012370_pt1 | contig 15217 bp, 10 predicted proteins | sample Cyp1metagenome_FD_92528 | JGI IMG/M metagenome (GOLD analysis project Ga0126342, IMG submission 92528) | Coral microbial communities from Lord Howe Island, Old Settlement Bay, Australia - Cyphastrea 1 metagenome | ecosystem: Host-associated > Invertebrates > Cnidaria > Coral ...
ATCCACCTTCACTTTGCGTGGCAGGCGTGGCACTGATGGCACTGGGCTGGCTCTGGTGGCGCGCTTGGTTCCCAGATGACGCCGTGGACGCCGCGGCTTTTTGCGTGGCAGGCGTGGCACTTGGTGACATCCACCTTCGCTTTGCGTGGCAGGCGTGGCACTGATGGCACTGGGCTGGCTCTGCCGGAGCGCTTGGTTGACATCCACCTTCACTTTGCGTGGTAGGCGTGGCACTTGGTGACATCCACCTTCACTTTGCCTGGCAGGCGTGGCACTTGGCGACATCCACCGTCACTTTGCGTGGCATGCGTGGCACTTATGGCACTGGGCTGGCCCTGTAGGCGCGCTTGGTTCCCAGATGACGCCGTGGACGCCGCGGCTTTTTGCATGGCAGGTGTGGCACTTGGCGACATGGAGCGGCATTTGGCGACATCCACCGTCACTTTGCGTGGCAGGCGTGGCACTTATGGCACTGGGCTGGCCCTGTAGGCGCGCTTGGTTCCCAGATGACGCCGTGGACGCCGCGGCTTTTTGCCAACCCATGTTTGTCTTCAACTTTGTTCAACTACTTGGCTTTGTTCACGTCTTCGGCTTTCCAAAACTGACAGTTATCAGTCTGTGATTCACGTGTCTGTTATCAGTCTGTGATTCCAAAACTGACAGTCTTCATGATAATGTCGCCGTTTCTTGACAGGAATGACAGCCCGCTGTTTTGTTTTGCTCTGCCAGGTACCGACTTCATCGCGCAGATGCTGCCGTTGCTGAACATCATGTTCGGAAGCAGTGGTCACAGCGTATCCACCGTGAACTGTGCCCCTCACCTGTCTCTTCTGCTCCTATGTTTGGTGTTTTTGCAATCAATCTTCTTTGCGTTTCTGCTTGTTTTCTTCGATCTTTCACGTGGCCAGGTACCTTTCCGTCTTCATCACACCTTCGATCCTTCACCACCTGCTCTGTCTTTCCTTCCTTCCCCGTAGGGATGATTACCAGCCACAGGGCATGCAGAAAGAGTTCGCAAAATTTGCGGTTGCATAGCGCAGAACATTTCATACAGACATACATACATACATACATGCATACATACATACCATCTTTTCACACATCATCTTTCTTTGTCACACACGGTCTTTCACATACAACTTTGTCCCACACAACTGTTTTGACTTCTCGATCCTTCACCACCTCCTTTGTCTTTCCTTCCTTCCCCGTCCCGCTACAACATTTGTTGCTCATGGTCCACACACACACCGCACACACAACTTATCACCACACAACTTCCTCACACACAACTTACTCACACACGGGTTGCTTGTTGCACACGCCAATCCTTCACCATCTCTTTTCTCTTTCCTGCATTTCCCATGCCATCTTTACCTTTCTTTTGCTGCTTGTTGGAAGAAGCTGACATGTGGGGTTATCCGGTCTTTTAATTAATGGTTTGAGTATGGTTTCAAAATGTGTCTTTGTTTTGTTTTTAGTGGTTTCAATGGTTGTAACAGGTGGTTGATGGTAATACAGACTCATAGTGCGTTTATGATGTTTAGATGTGTTTTTAGTGGGTTTTTTTTGGTGAATGTTAAGATTGTTTTAGATTGGGAAAATGCATAATATGATCTTATTCCAGCATGTGTGCGTTTATGGTTTTAAAATGGTTGCTTGTGAAAATACATGTAATATGGCTGGAAATTTGGGGAATAGTGATGGTTTTTCTATGGGATGTGGCAAAATTCTATGATTGCTATAGCTGGGTACTCATAGATGTGTGAAAAACTGGCAATACTCTGGCTTAAGAAGCCATAATGGGATGAGGGTCTTGAAGAAAGGCTACTTTAACACAGAAGAAGCTGGAAACTAACCCAGAACCAAAAAAGGTTGAGAATGGGTACCCTACTGTAAACTAACATAGATCATCTATGTTAGTTTACCCTAGGGTAATTGAACCCATGTTTTCATGGTTCATGAACCAGGATAAAAACCATTGTGAAGAATCCCAAGAAGGGGCTAATGATATTCCAGTTCTGTTCGGCAAAACGAGATGTGAAGTTTGCAGTCTGGAAGTGGCTGGGAAAATCGTAGTTTTCATTGCTTCGGCCTATAGCAAGCTGAACTCTGTGTACGTTGATGTAGCAACCTACCACAAGCTACCTAAGATAAGGATTTGACAAGCCTTCTTACCTCGTTCCCTGACCGCTTTGCTGCCCTTTTGAAAGCATGCACCTTTTCACAGCAGGGCGCATGGGCTATGTACTTTGTTTTATTTTTGGAGTGTTTCGAGAGTTATCTCCTGGCCTTCAGGATTAACATAGGGGGGGCTGTTTGGTGAAACGAGTTATCCATCCATCGGCCCAGAAAGGAAAAACCTATACGATGAAGAGAAGCATCAATTTGGACATGCAGATCGAGAGCTCACCATTTCTTGAGTTTGCTTAGTTTTGTCACTGAGAGATTTTGCCTTGTCGGAAGCTGCTGATTTGATTATTGTCCTACGCTTTCGGGCTGGGACACAGGATGCTTCTTCGACTCCCAAAAGACATCCAGGGTCCAACATGGTCCAATCGATGTCCGAGATGTGACATGTTTGCTTCGGAAAACTATTGGATAAATTTGAGTAGCCTCATTTTCCTACTCAAAAAAGGAGTCCGATAGTAGAACGACTTGTTTCTCACGAAGAAGTGTCTCTGAAAATATAGTTTAAGTAGCTACTTTTTATGGCAATCTGGGAAAATGTTGAACCATCAAAATGCGGGAAACAATCAGCTAATCCTTGGGAAAGTGGTGTAAATTCTCTCAAGAGATCCTACCATTGAGCTTCCCCCAAGGTGGTCACTGACCGGTGGCAAAAGTGGACGGATCTGGAGGTCAACGAGGACTTTGACGGCCATAGGGATTTCCATATTACAAAACACTATATAATGTACTGTATATATATAAAGGAATGTATAATGTATTATTTATTTATTAATCTATAATATGTGTACATCATATTAGTATATATATAGTATGTGTACTATTGTTAGAAACAGAAGGACTGCTTGCCCAAAAACAGGAGGGCTTCCCCATAGAAATAGACCAAAGAATTTCGGCAGTTCACACATCAGCATTCAGTAGCTGCTCAGTAGCTGAAAAGATCGGCCACGATGTGATGTTCTCCGATCTTTTGTGAATCTGGTGGCCCCTTTTTAAGCACAGTTGCCATTCGGCTACATGATGCTCCTGTTTCATGTCGTTGCAGTCACTTCCACATGGAAGTGCACTTTTTCTTTCACCCACAAAATCGGACCACTCCCCAGGAGACCCTGAAGGAACTGGCCCAACATTGCGACGAATTCCTGGTCCATGCTGTTGACGTGGAGGGCAAGATGAGCGGCATTGAGGAGCCGTTGGTGGAGGTTTTGGCTACATCTCCCATCCCAGTGACGTGCCCGGGACGCTCGTGTTGGACCAGGGATGGTTTGGACCCAGCCATAGAGGTAAAGCCACTGAGGCTCTAGATCCAAGTTGGCGTCGATTAGTTGAAAGGGAAGTAATGCTAAGTAAGGTGAAGCTGAAGACATACATTCGGGAACTGTGAGCTTCATCAAGATTTCTATACTTGTCGATATGTTTTGCAATGATGAGGAATGATCAGGCAATGTCAAGATATGTCCAGAGGACACGTACATAAAACACACCTTGATGTAGGTACGCCGGCGGCATTCGGTCGCTGGAGGCCATGCCGAGAATCGCTGTGTCCCAAGAATGATGTTTCAAATCCACACAGACATGCTTCCAGTTTCTAGTCCCTTGCGGCCCTTGCGGCCCTTGCGGCCCTTGCGTAAACACGGATGTTACGGGTCAAGTTTCATTCGATGGTTTCATAAGTTTTTACTTTGCCCATTTTCCAGCCATGGTTTTCAGGATATGGAAAGAATACGCACCTTAGGCCGTGAGCTCAGAACAATATTTTCACCAGAGCCAGTGAGAGTCTCCTGTCGAATCACCTGCCCAGGCTCTGGCCGGGTGGATGCCACTATCGGCAGTGCGTTGGACATCTTCGGTGGGAAGCTCTTGTACGACGATGTCCCAACCTTGGAAATGGATGGAAATGGGCTGCAAAAATGGCCATGGAAGCTGCAACGATGAGATTCTTCGAGTTTCATCCAGCATGAACATTGCTGATTCTCCCAGAAGGGATGGTCACCCCATAATTTTTTTTCCGGGATACCCATATTTCCGGGAAACCCTCATGATTGTGGGATGACCATAGCCCCTGAATTCCATGTTCTGCCCATGGCACATGTGAGCAGTGACAAAAATCCTTGATGAAATATCAATGTTGTTACATGGGGTTGTACAACCTAGTTTATTGGGGATTATTGTATGTAGTTGTTCTCGCCCATACTAGGGAAAACATGGGATACATATGAGCCAATTGGCATAATGGAATATAATGGGATTTGATAGGAATGGTCTTATTGGCTCAGCTATGCTCAGCTGGTGTTTTCTGGTGTTTATTTCTTCATGTCCCATCTTGTACTTGTATGTTGAGTTTAAACAATGGCATTGATTTCTTTTGCTTTGACATATTTTGACTGGATCAAGTGATTCGTTACTTTCCTCTGGGGTCAACCCAATGCTACTCCATGCTTCGGCTGCAGGTGGTGAAATGGCACTACAAAGAGCAAGAGAGCGATCCTCGCGAATCTGCGAAGTGATCATTTTTTCCAAACAGGGGGCTGCTGCAGGAGGTAACACAGGGTCAACCCCCTAGGACACATCAGTGAAGATGAGAGAATGAATTGAACGTGATATAACGTGATATATACTCTATATAGTCTATATATATATACTAGATTATATACTATATCACTATATCGTACTATATATAGATTCTGTTGGGTGTGTAAAAAATCATGTTGGGCAAATCTAAGTCTTGTCAAAATCCATCTGCAAATATCAAGAGTTTGGTGAAAACAATGCCGCCAAGCCCAGATGTCATGTTTCCCTGCGACCTGAGACTATCTGCTACCATTTGCACGATCCATCCTTAAGATCTGTCACTTGATCCACAGGGCCTCTATGTTTAGTATTGTCTTTGTTGTAGCAGATCCAATGGGGGTATACCCCGGATCTAAATCTCACGTGAATCATGAGACTGAAATCAAGCATCGTCCGTTGGTTAAAACCCCATTGGTTCCCATGTGTCCATCGAAACGGGCTTTGGCGCAGGTCGATTTCGGCTCGGTGCAATTGAAGGAGATCCATCTCTCCGCGTTGGATGAGATGGGGGACGATGGTGCGGGCGCCGATGCAGGGAGATTCCATGGTGAAATCGCCAATGGAGAATGAACATCATCATTTAATGTGGGAAAGCCAATAAACCTACCATTTGGATCATTTTGGATCCATGCGGTGATAGTTCATATAGCACCTATTTATAAATTTTATGGTCATTCTATAGATAGTTTCTTTTTGGGGTTTACTACATTATTTCCACACAAGGTCCCCGAAAATGATTGGTTCAATTGGGTTCATGTCATTTCATGTCCACGTCTCCGATGGCTGTGACTTGTACTGGTTACGGTTACGAGCCATAACCATGACTAGTGGTTGATGGTGCAATATCCGTTGCTTGGCAACTGCTCAAGGCTACTACAGATGTATGGCCTCGATCCCCTTGAGCGGAAGCTGATCGACATCGCTGCGCCCAAAATGGAAATCGATGTTCGCGGGGGACCTGGACAGTCTGGAAGTTCAACAGGGAAATCCTCCCATCTGACAGATTCAGATAGTATAGTAACCCCGGCATTTCATTTTGGCTTGCACCTTAACACTGCCAATGCATTGCCGCCCAGAAAACGATAAAAGGAAAAAAACGATAACGAGCTTATACATGTACATGTTCATGAAGCCTGAAGATGGCAACCTGCACAGGCCTCCGAAACGATAGCTAAACGATAACAAAAACGATAACATACGATAACCATACGTATATTCAAAAAACGCGAGTGTTTGGGCGGATATCCACCTGACCGGTTTGAGCATATCAGCTTTCGAAGACCTGTATCTTTGATACATAGCAACGGAACATGAGAGGACATGAAAGCAAAATGAAAGGAAATGAAAACAAAAGATGACATCTGTTGACTCTCGACCGAGGATGCTCTCACCCACAGAAAGCTGGAAAATTCGCACTTATTGTCTACAGGGAGCCCACCACCTGAGAAAACGACAAGAGTAAAGAAAAAAAGGATAGCGTGATTTTGCGTCATTTAAATAAGATACCGGGTTTTTATACAACCCCATATGTGTTTAGTATTGTTTGCCAGGCAGTTTGGAATCCCAATCCTCCACGGATCAGAAAAATGTGAAAAGACTGACCAGTTTGGGTCCACAAGTGCGATTGCACTAGGTTCAAAGTCCACCACTTCTGGGGGCCAGGCCTATCTGATGAGTGTTCGCCAGTGTCCAGTGGAAGCTGAAATCTGTTTCTGCGAGCTTTGGCTTGAGCATGGCTTGACTGTCAATCTCAGGCATCGCTACTTTGAAGCACACACATGAAGATGGCTCAAAATTGGGTAATATCGGGTATCCAAAAAACTCGATGCTTCAAAAAACAGAAACAAAACAGCGGTGGTTCCCTTTATTTATTTTTTTTGTTTGGACAATTTGAAGCCCTTAAACTTATTCTCCCTCACCACCGGGTCAGTTTCTCCAAATCCAGCCCACTCCATCACCCACGACCTCAACAGCCAAAGATCGGCACCATGGCCGATGCCTGGACGAAATCCGCTCACGCGCTGAATTGTGAGGCGCGGAACCCACACCAGAACGTGTACTCGGCGGATTTTCGCGGCATATCACACTAAAGGTATAGTGCTTGAGAAGTCTACAATTCAATGTTGAGAACCTGCTGATTGAATCTAGGTGTTTTAATATTTTTTTGATAGTGTTTAATTATATAGTATGTTTTATAGGTTAAAAACTCATCATAAACTCATCTAAACTGAATTCAAATCGATTTTAAGTTGCAGGGTCTACCCCTGAGGTCATCACAGCCATCATGGAATTTGCCAAGATCCGCGCAGTGGCGAAGCTTTGCGCCACGGGGAAAGCTGGGAAAGAAGCAGTTTTTGGGCCTTGAAGAGCTTGGAAGAGCTTGGAAACCCTTGAAAACCTGGAGCTGGTTCGATGAATTTGGGATGAAGTAATGGTTGGATTCAGAGACTTGCAGAGATGTGTCCCATTCTTTCCTTGTTTTGGGGTGGTCAAATTATCGGCAACTGCTTATTTCCACACAGCGCCCTGCGAATGATGCTGGTTTTGCACAGGCGCAGTGGTGAAGTTTTTCAGTGGGTGATGAAGGATGCTAAAGGAAAGCTAAGAAACTATCCCTAAATGGGTTTATTATGGTTTATTAATGTTTATTAGTGAGATACTTTGGGATGGTTTATGACTTGGGATGACTTGGGATGACTTGGGATGGGTTTCCTTCAGATGTGTTTGATGATCATCCGAATAAGAACCACTGGATCTGTAATGACATCCCCAAAATGGTTGGTTTATAGGACGGTTGACGGCATTTGGTTCACATCATGAAGCATCTCAATTTGGAATACCATGATACCCAAGTTTCACCTATGTGTTAAAAACCCATGCATGGAAGCATGAGAGGGAAATTAGCACCCCCCATGAAGTGTGGGTCTCTTATGTGGATGTCCCCTTGGAACGAGTCGTCGGCTGAGACCTGGTCGTTTCATGTCGTTTCTGTAGTTCCAAAACATGTTGTAATCTATTTGGCACTTCAAAATCTGGTTGTTTATCCATGTATCACATCTATTTGTTGTTGTAAAATGTTGTAAATGATTTCCCCCACTAAGAAGTACAATTTTCCAGCCAGCCATGTTTAATTCCAAAAGGCTGGACCCCATCGAAGCTGCGACGTCTCAGGTGCAAAGTCTCTTAAGCCCCGCGCGCGTCGCTGCCATTCAATCCTTCCGGAAAGCCATTTGGGTCAGAGACTGAGCTTGACAAAGGTGGCTCAAAAAGAGGAACACGCAAAATATGCTGAGATGTGCTTGGGAAATCTTGAGGTAATGCTTTCATGTAGATGTTCATAGTCATAGTCTATTTGTAGGATGGAGTTAGCATTATAGGTAGGTGTTTGTAAACCCATCGTAATGAGAATGATCATCGAATCAATGATATCGTGTTTTAGATCTTTTGGTCATGTTTGGGAAGACCAAAAATCAAGCTTCGTAGCTGGATTCAGGTGGCTCCGTTGCCAGTCCTTGAGCGTTTGGCAGAGGTTTCCTCTCAGTTCCTGGCTTCGGTAAACTTTGGCACAATAGAGGTGATGTCGCAAATCCAACAAACCATCCATTTCTGTACCAGACATGGTGAATTGGTTGGTACATGTTTGTACAAACATCTAGAAACCATCCACAAAACCACGGTTTAATATATACCACATCAGATACTTGGATTCGAGTAGCATTTCTGAGCGTCAACTCTGCTGTGGATGGCTTGGGTACTGCCACATAACAACTCTGCTCATCGGTGCTTGGTGTTGGAAATGAGAATTCCTTGCGTCATTTAGAGTTTGGTGGAGACCATGTCCCAGGTCCTGCTGTTGTAAGGTGTCTACCCTGTTTCTTTTAATCCATATACCGTATTATATACCTATACAGTCAATTGAGGAATACCCACTTTCGCCAACTTTGGAGGTAATGAATGTGTTAATGCGCTATATAAATGGGTGTATTTATTCCAGTTTAGCTTCAAGATAAATCTTACAGGAACCCTCCAAGAAATGAGATGGTTATAGAGATTCATGATGATTCATGATTTCCTGCCATTTTTTGTTCAATAATGCTTGGTGGCGAAATCTTGAAATTTGCTGTGAAATCACAGCCATTAAAAAATAATCATTTCTTCACAGAGAAATTCATACTTGCTGGTAGCCGGTAAACAATGGTAAACTGGTAAACATACAACAAAGGATCAAGTAAAGATCTGGCATACCCATCGTCCTAATGTAAAAAACACCCCCGAAGCGGTCAAAACGATGTGGAAATTCCATGAATTTCCCGATATCCACCATGGTTTTTATGGGGGTGTCTAGCTCCATTGGGGACCGCGAAATGTTCTGCCAGGCCCTGGTGTCTCCACCCTTGGCGCTGGCCGCGCGGCGAGCGTTGCTGGACACCCTTGTGGAGGAGCCGTGGCGGGTGGATCCAGCAGCAAAACAGCAGCAAAAATGAGCATTGTTCACGAGCCAAAAAATGGAGAGTTCACATATTGTTGGTTGATGTTGGTTGATGTTGGTTGATGTTGGTTGACATAGCTATGGGTCCCAGTTAGCTAGTTCTTGCTTGAGAACTAGATTAACATAGCTTAACTCTATAGGCTGAAAAAGTGATGATTGATGATGCATTGACGGGTTGATGGATTGATGATTATATAATGGATGGGTCGACAGACAGACAGCCAGCCAGACTAACAAACAGATAGAAAACTCATACGTTTTAGCTGGGCAGGTAGATAGGTAATGATAGACGGACGGACGGACGAACAGACGGACGGACGGACAGACAGACAGACAGATAGATAGACAGACAGACAGACAGACAGATAGATAGATAGATAAGATGTAATATTTATACAGTGTACAGCAAGGCTCAAACGCAAAGCACGAGGAAAAGATCATCGATCACATCCTGGAAAGGCAAAAACAACATCTACAGTACTTGGGGATTCCCAGATTTATGTGTATATTAATATAATATATACCTATATTGTATATATATGTTCTTTACCATATATATATATGTATATATTTATTTGTTTATTTGTTTATTTATTATTGTACCGAATCAGATTTTTCTATGTGTTTATATCCATCCAGAAATCTCTATAGATGATGGTGCCAGTCTCCGTTGCCACGTCGCCGGGGCAGGTTGCACATGTGCAAAACAAATGCCGCCTGCGTGTTCGCCGGCAGCCTAGCTGATGGAGAAAGGAGCCATCCAAAATACTACGAGTTATCTATAATCATAGTATTATAATAATTATAGGTAACCAAAATATAGGGTAGTTATCTATAATCATAGGGTAGTTCATCCAAAATATAATCATCCCCATCAATAGGTAACCTACCAGGTAGATTCCAGTCCCTTTCTGAACCCATCAGGATCCATCAGGGTATTCTTCTTGGCGATGTCAAGGTGCATTGTGCTTCACCCGGCTGGTGCCCGGTGAGGCCAGGCTCGCCGGTGACAGGGCACCTGGCAGATCCCAAAACATCCAACCGGCCGCCACCAGGTTGGACGCCGCGTGGTGGTGCGGTTCGACTTCAGATGTCCCAGGAGGCGATTTTTCTGGGGACTGAAATGATGGGATGACCGATATGTTACGGAGAAAAATTTATGGAAATCTATAAGTGAAATTTTTGGATTTCCATAGGAAATTGATCTACATGTGTTTTCTACAAATGGCTTGAGTATCATTGAGTTCTATATCACATCTATGTCCATTTGCATCCATTTGGCAACCCTGGGGACCCTCCTTTTCACACAAAATAGATCAAAATAGTTGGTTGTTATGCATATTGTTCCACTTATTCACTTGGTATGAGAGCTTTTGATTTGTTTCAAAGTCACCATAGGTCATAGAAACTGACCCATTCGTTGTCACCAGGAATGGACTTTGACTAAGAAATAATAAGACGAAGGTTCTTGAAGAATCCTCACGGACACTGGAAAAAAGGTGACCCTGCCAAATTTTTAAGGGGACCAACCGATCGAAATGGGCGGGTTTCTTCTAGTTCTTCCCAAAAAATGGAATCTTAATGAATCGAAGCCGTTCTTTTCTGACATCATGAGTTTCTGTTTCCAGGCGAATTATATGGTAATATATAGCATAGTTGGACGGTTTCCTCATCATTTCCAGGTCTTCAAGGTATGTTTAGCATTTTTTGGGGGATGCTATGCTGCACATGTCCATTCTGAATGGGATCATGAAGGTTGCTACACTCATTCTTGGAATGGGATGTGTCACCAGGCATGGCCTCCTACAACCCATCCGCGGCGTGCCCGCGGCGTATCGCATGCGCAGTGGAACGGATGATTTGATGTTTGGAGCTCCAGGTATGGCCGATTCAATGAAAAATCAATGGTGAGAATGGTGGTTTTACCATGCCTAACCCACAATTGTTTTGGATATAGATGGATATAGTGGGTCTGGGGGATATTGAACAACCGAGATATTGAGGTGTGTCTGCACATGCCGGATTCAACCCCCCAAATGGGTACACTCCCCCCAGTTATGGCCGTGTTGATAGGGAAATGATGATACGCCCCAAATTACAGACAGTTTGTCACCAGATAAGATTGATCCAATATGGACCACGGCAAAATCACGCATGGTGGTCTTATTTCGGATTGGCTTCTGAGTGCGACAGCGATGGTAGTGACATGTAGAGACAATGATCTTGATAGTGATAAGCATGATGATTGATGATTTATAGATGATGATGCTGGTGACGGTAGTAACAACCATGTGAATGTGGACGAGCTATTTGATGATGGCTGGTGAGGATGACCAGTTGACCGACCCTGGCACTGATCATGAAATGAGTAGGATCTGAATGATGTTGCAACACTAGTGAACCCTTACAGTATTATATCATATTCTGGTTGGTGCTTTGGAACATTTTTCCATATATTGGGAATAGTAACCCCAACTGGCTAATATTTTTCAGTGGGGTTGAAACCACCAACCAGTATATCATTTATATCCGCATGATGTAACCATGGAAAATTCCTATGGTTGTTTCGAAGCCCTTTTCCAAGGTACATCATGGGGTTGTGACTGTTGCCACCTGAGGCTGTCTTGTAGCCATTGCTCCCGCGATCAGATTGAAGAGGACCTGATCATTCTTCCACATCAAATAATTATTCACATTGATTCTTCCATTTTCCATGGAACATGAGATTCTCTGAAAATTGGGTCACCCTTTTCTTTGATGCTTATTCTATGATAGTGAATGATTTTCCACATCAAAAGAGCTGCTTTACTCAGTGGAACTCCTCAAACTCCGTAGTTTTTTGATGCTTCCGAAACAAAATGACCTGGTTGGTGGTTTGGAACATGAATTTTATGACTTTCCATATATTGGGAATGTCATCATCCCAACTGGCGAACTCATATTTTTCAGAGGGGTTGAAACCACCAACCAGTGACCTTGAAACATCTCGAAATGAACGGGGCCCAAGTTTGACACCCATTTCTGCAGGATCAGATGATGCTTCACTGCCCCAGATTTGGCTGCTGCTACGCCGGCACCTCAGCAGATGTTAGCAGTCGCCATGAATTTGCTTACGCAATAACCCCACGTCATTGGGTTTTCTTATCAAAACTGGCCAAATCATATGCCGCGAGCTTGGTATGTGTTGTCAAGCGCTTGCTGGTGTCACATATGTCGATTTTCCATCCCCAAAGTTGTCCAATTGTGATAATTAATTATGATATTGTGGCTCAAATTGGACAATTATCATGATAATGTTCATATGTTTATCAGATGTAATTATCACTTAGATCCCAAATGACTTCCATAATTATTTTTGTGTGGCTCAACATGGCTCACCAAACAAGGATTTATGCCTCACTTGTGCAGAGGTGCAGCACTCAGACTCAGAGACATCCAGTGCTTGGCCTGTTTTTGAAACGGTTCTCTGCTACAAAAATTGTCCGAATAAGTGGTGTTGATCAATATGTATGATCATTTTATAATATGGAATCGTTCAATGTAATATCGAGAATTGGCCAAAATGAAACGACCGTCAATTCGGGATATCCCTATTGGGGAGCATGCGATTCACAGCAAATTGACACATGTTTGAAGGATTTTTTTGGGTCAGGTAAAGCAATGATTCACTGCTTATCAGGTATTTTAAAGTTGCTTAGGAGTCACTGTACCAGCCACGTAGCAGCTACTGCTGGCTGAGTTGGCCGAGGTTTTGGCCACACACCGACAGAAGATGGCTCCTGTTGCGACCTCGTCGATGGGCGGAAAAAGAGTTCCAAAGCTCCTGTTGTGTGCAGTGCAGCCACCTGCAGTAAAGTGATCACTCCGGTACTTGAAGCTAGAAAAGCATCTCAAAATCAGAAATTTCTCTGTATTTGGAGGTTTTAATGGGAAAAACATCTGCAAATGGTAGATTTTGAATTGCCATGTCAGATGGTATACCTACATGACATACAAAGCGTTGTCCTGCTGGCCGAAGACAGCACGCCCGTCATTTTCGTCGCCGAAACTAGCGCTCTTGCTATGGGAAACATTGGGAAAGCCCACAGCTGGCCACAACCTAAAGCCTTGGACTAAGATTTTTGGGGAATTGAAACCGCCAGCTCTCCATCAGGAAAATTCAAACCCATCACGCGACTGCCAAGCCGGCGTCGAAAACTGCCCGTTGGTTTTTGACGTGACCTGTGGACTTTTGTGGAGATATAGGCGTTAAAAAGTAAACGCTCCAAAACAAAACGGAAAGAACTTGAGGAAAACTATGATGTATATACATCGCGCATCATCGCGCAATCGTTTGGATTTAGCCGTCTGAGGTTTTGGATTTGAGGCTTTTCAACAGCCTAACATGTTGCAGTAGGCAACCACAACTTGCCGAGGTAATCCTTTGACTCCAGCTGATACCCCCCACCGAATTCCAGCAGATTGTCCCGAATTTGGAACCCCAAAATTAAACCCATTAATATCAATATCCATTAATTAATATTATAATTTCCCTCTGAAAACTTTGCTGGGGTACATCGCATTTTTGCAAAAACCAGACACATGGGCTGTTTGTCAGCCTCCCGGCTGGGCATTGAAGTTCTGAAGTTGTTAAAAATCGGAAGCGGCGACATGAAAGAATCGTATCTTAGCTAAAACCGATACATCCGTATGCATGATGTTACATGATGTTACATAGGCATGCGCAAAATCACACCTATGTAAGAACCATGATTGGGAAGTTCGTTTCACGTGATTAGTGTACGTCTGCGTCTTGACCTGTGTGGTTGATGCATGTTGATGCTATTTCCGGCTGTTAGATCGGGAGAATGTTGTGCTTTGCTTGTCAGTACGAAGGTCGGTAACCCACAATCGAATTGTTTTGTACCAATGACTCCAATAGGACCACGTAAACACCCAGCAATGCCCAGCAAAACCAGCGTCGTGAAAATTTGATGTCCAATCTGCCATTGTCCAAGGATGCCCATGGCCTATTCAAGAACGGACAAAAAAATCCTGGACTCAACACTCAACACGCGTCCGTGTCTCACGTCTGCCTTGATTTTAAAGACAGATCCTACTCCATTCGCCAAATGATGTCCCTCCATTTGATCTATATAGCGAACCGCCGTGGTCTTCAAATGCACTCAAACGCGACAGCCATCTCTACGTCAGCGAATTGCTTGGCCTCAAGCGTCCCAGAACCGTATGCAAAATCTTTGTACAGCGGGGGCGCAACATTGGGCATTAGCATACCACAACATGTTTACAAAATCACGTCGCAACATTTTCCACTTCAAATTATCCTGTAAGAACCAGTTGAGAGTTCAGGATAAACGGTCTTTTAACTGTCGTCCGATGCGTTTTCTGAATTTTGAAACCGCGACCCATTTTGTGGCCAAATAATTACCCGTCACGGTGCTGGGTTCGAACTAGTAGCAGCCGATTTGAAGGCTTGAACCGACAACTTTCCCCGACGTGAAAACGACCATCAACACTAAGTTGCGGCCATGATTCAAATGATTCAAGCGTGATTAAATGAGGAAGCTGGATTATCCATCGCCAAATGCCGACTTTTTTTTGCAACAACGAGGTTTCTCATGCTTTTCATTTAGATGCGTCGGCCATTCTAGACTGGAATGGCCGATATTTGCATATATATATATACATGGTCCCGTGTCCCGTGTTCCCACCCCCCCCATGGGATTGGGGGGGTATGATGCCCCTGTATATACATATATACATACATACATACATACATACATACCATACATTACATTACATTACATTACATTACATTTACATTTACATTTACATTACATTACATTACATTACATTACATACATTACATACATTACATACATTACATACATTACATACATTACATACATTACATACATAACATACATAATATACATAACATACATAACATGCATAACATGCATAAAGTAC
>Ga0126342_10012371_pt1 | contig 15217 bp, 19 predicted proteins | sample Cyp1metagenome_FD_92528 | JGI IMG/M metagenome (GOLD analysis project Ga0126342, IMG submission 92528) | Coral microbial communities from Lord Howe Island, Old Settlement Bay, Australia - Cyphastrea 1 metagenome | ecosystem: Host-associated > Invertebrates > Cnidaria > Coral ...
GCATCTTACCTTTACCGTTGGGGCCTGAGGACAACATGTTTGGCAAGACCTGTCATGTGAGTCAATCCTACTAATCCTCCATTGATTGAGATCATTCTGATATTGGGTTCTTTCATTGATGTTCAGTTCTTGGTTTTGGCAATTGGTTTATGATCATATTATTCTTACTGCAATTGCTCAGGCTCTTCCGTCACTGGGTCTTCATTGCCAGCACTGCTCAGAGGTGGGAGTCTGCGAGTTTGAAGTCGGGGATACTGGATTTAATCTTGAAACGGAAAAATAAGTGAAAAATAGGGAATGTCAGATGTTTTCAGCCAAGCTGCCTGCTGTTCACAATCATGATCCATGATTTAATCTTCAATGAATGGCTCGAAGATTCGATTGCATTTTCAAATCATCATCAATAGCACTAGCTCAGACTAGCTCAGATTAATTAATATCAAAGAATAGCACTAGCTAGCTCAGATTAATTCACATTGTTTTGCAGCGGGGTTTTCGTTGCCGTGGTGCATGGCCACATCCGTTGCTGTGGAAAAGCTGGACTGGGAAGGGCTGGACATTTTGTCACAGAGTCTTGTCTGCATTAGTTCAGGGGGAATGGGGTTTTCTGCTGATGTCTCTCTTGATTTCACTGGACTTGGACTTGAGATGTTTGACAACAACTGACTGACATTGAAATTTGAATTTGAAATTGGTTTCAATAAATAAAGTTTTACATTCAAAGCAGTCCCACTCAAACAGCGCATGCTTTTCTCAGGAAAGCCCAACAGGTGACTTGGATTGGACACTGATTGGCGTTCAACCCCCTTGGTTTAAAAAAATGCAATGCAAACACTGTTTGATTGGCATTCAACCCCTTGAGCGTTTAATTTCATGGCCCAACTGTTGGTAAGTAAAACATGAGTTGGGAAGTTTTTGATTTTAAACATGGACCAAGTAAGAAGCTGGAAAAACTCTGGCACTGACCGTGGCTTCAGGCTCTCTACTTGTTCTACTTGATCGACAGCAAAAAGGCCAAGGAAACTTGGACACTTGCTGGCATTTGATTTGAGGGTCCCAGAGTCAGTTGCTGTCGGTTGTTTCAATTTCAGTCTCTGTCAGTTGTTGCCAATTGTTTCACAGTGTGACGTGGTTGTGCATTGGAAATTTGTTCCAATTATGATTGAACTTGTTGAAACAGTTTTCAAATCATCATCTGTCAATTGATGTGCCAGTGATTGATTTAATATGATTCTTGCGATTGGATCTTGATTCGTGCCGTGAATGATTCATGGCTGTGAGTGATGATTGAAATTCATGAATTGAATCCAGAATATCACAAACAGCAAGTGGCTACACGAACAATTGACTGAATTGCAGTTTTGACAACTAAGGGACTTCGCCTTCAATCGGAAACAGCAGGATCCTGGCTACTTCAAGGACCTGGACGTCTGGATCTTGAAGACGTGCAAGACGGAGGTTGAGCAGCAACTTGGCACTGCAGTTTGAGCTGAACAACACTGAGGATTTATGTTCTGTTTATGCAGGTTACCCAGGTTAGTTAGTGCAGCAGCATTGCATTGCAAGTAGAATAAATTTAGTGTAGACGAGATAAAGTTTATAATGCAAATAAATATATCTTAATCAAAGATATTGTTTTGACTTTTGAGTGTCTCTGTCAACTGTCAAGTATGTGTGGATCGGGCCTGTCCAGAGCTAAGGATCAATCTTGCTTTGGGATTCGTTCAGGATGCAGGTTTCTCCAAATGTAAAGGTGGCTGCTCTGGAGACAGTATCTTGACCGCAATTGATTTTATTATAATTCTATTGTATATAGCGAAAGGGAACCAATCAATCACATTTATAAAGCTGGTCAACAACAAGTGTTCCAGGGATGGAGGCTGATTAAGACTTGTAACAAACAGGCAATCACTCACAGGTATACAACTCACCGATGTTTTCTATGAGCCATGCCCAGGAAAGATCGGGTGAGCTTGGATGGGTGCCGTTGATGAGTGGGCGCTGGTGTCGGTGGCCGCTGCAGGTGCTCATAGCGGGGCATCCTGAGAGGAACTGGGCTCCTCTTGAGTGGAGCTCATTGAGCACTGTTCATCACGATTTGTTGGAGCTGCTTCCGAATCTTAATCGTGCTATATCATGGAGTCTTTCTTTCAAGTTTCTTAATTTCAATATCATCATATTGAATATCTTGATTATTGAAATGGGGGAGGGAGTTGAAATTGAGCAGGACTGTCTCTTGTCAGCTGTTGTCACGGTTTTCATCACTTGGATTGTTGTTGTGCTTGCCAAACCAAGGAACCTCAACAAAGGTAAGGGCAAGGGCAAGGGCAGAGGCAAAGGCAAATTTGCTGCTCGTGATGGTGGGGGCTACACTTCTTTTCTTAGTGGGTGGCATGAGGAGACCCAGCGATCTGTGGCTCAGATCAACAATTGACTCAACTTTTGGGTTCACAGCCATGTCTGTCTTTCATCACAATGTGTTCATTTCAGGTTATGGAGCATCCTGAGTTCATGCGGGTGCTCAGCATGATTCTGTCGAGGCCAGCTGCTGTGGTGAGGACTCTTGCCAAGACATATCATGCCATTTCAATTGCTAAAATTTTAACTGGCTGACATTGAAAATCGGTTTAGTCATTAGTTTAGTCTTTGAGTGAGTCATGCCAAGGGCCAAGACAACAGTCAATTTATATAACGTTTGTTGACAAGTAATATGGTCCAGCAATAATGGTTTGTATTGCACAATGCACTCAATGCAACTTGACAAAAAAAACTCACAAACAAAGTCGAACTAAGGATAACATGTTGGGCTGGCAAGCACCGCACTGGAACCATGACAGCTGTGCTTTGGACAATCCTGACGGTGCCTTGGATTGCCAACCAATTGAATACCCAGTTCAAAAAAATACCAAAAGTAAATTGATCTTGAGTGACTTAAATTTATTTCATTTTCCTGGTACTGGCATGCTGAATCGCAGACCTTTCAATTCCGGTGACATTTGCACAAATCATTCGGCTCAGGCTGCTGGAGTCAAGGTGATCGTTGTCATGCAGATTTCAACTTGGAACTTCAGGCAAGACTGCAGCACCGGCCATTACTTCTTGAAGAAGTGGAAGGCTTGGAGACTTGGAATGGGAATGTTGAAGGTGACAAATCAATCAATCAATATTTAATATTTAAGACAGGTTAATAAGTGACAGGTCAAAAATAGATTCAAAATAGTAATAGACAACAACTGACTGACTGAATGACAGTGAGTGATGACAAATTTCAAAATGTCAGCTGTTTGGTTCTTGGGAATGCAGGTCCAATTAATGCAACTAGAACTAGGGACTAGAGTTTGGGACTGTGAGAATTCACGAACAACTTTATATCCTGTAACGTTTACAAAATTCCGTGCTGTGGGAGTTCAAATCAAAAACAGAGATCAACAACTGACTGGGGCCCTGGGGGCTTGGCGCAACTTAGGAATGATGCCCATGTAGAAGTCATGGCGAACCATGGCTACAGCCCAGATGACTGGCTGGATGTGGCAAACATGACTGCTCGAGTTCTTTTGGGGTTCATGCCTGGTGACTTGAAGTGGAGCCTTGGCATTTATCAAAGTTGCTGGTGAAGTTATAGTTGTTGATGATGTTGTCAGTACCGTTGCACTTGCCAAAAAGTTGTGTCTTATCATCATTGTTACATGTAAACCACCCCTCAAAACACGTCCCGAACTTCAGTTGTTTCGGTCTTCTTTTCTCATGTCATGTAGTCTAGTTGAACAACAACAATTAAAAATTGATCTCTGTTACTGTTGCGGTCTTCCGGTCCAGCCCAGGACAAACTTCATGGTTCAACTTCTTTGCCCTCAGCCTGCCCCACCGCCATTTCCTCCAATTCCTCCAGCTTTCCTTCATGCTGCTGTGGCAACAGCTTCTTCGGCTGCTCCAGAGCCAGAGCCAGTTCCAGAGCCAGTTCCGACAGTTCCAGCACCATCCCAAGCTCCAGCGGCACCACCTGGACCTCCACCCCAAGTTCCAGAGCCAGTTCCAGCACCATCCCAAGCTCCAGCGGCACCACCTGGACCTTCAGCGGCATCCCAAGTTCCAGCACCACCGCCCCTGGCGCCCAAGGCTATGCCTAGCAGACCAGCCCCTATATCAGCTGTTGAGCCTCCAGCGAAGAAAGTGACTTGGTTTAATTTAAAGTCGCACAGCGTTTGGAATTTCAGGTTTGTTGTTGTGAGCCAGGGTGGGAGGGAATGAGTTTAGTCAACGTCACATCTTTCAATTGCTGCCCAGGGTTGGACATGGACTACTGGATAAAAGCCAAAACAAACGCAGGTAAATAATGTATGTACTGACAACAAACTCAAGCTTTTGTAAACTGTTACACTGTCAGTTGTTGGTCAAATGTGTTTTTGAAATACAGTAGTTGTTGTGCTTGCCCAATGAACTGATGAACTATAATAATATACCTGAAACCTGTGACTCTCACTGTCTCTTGTTTGAATCCAAGGCCAGGCCAGAAGGTCAGCGTGGAGCAGTGGTTGATGAGCTGGCCCAAGCTCAGGTGGAAGCTGCTCTTCTCCAGGACAGAGACGAGGTGATGCATCTTGACAGCACACTGACTCGGGCGCATTGTCCCGGTAATCTTCATGCGGACTGGCATGTTATGTTAGTAGTAGTGTTACCTCGACTGTTACTGACTGACTAGTGTTTTGGTTGATTAATATCTCAGTGGTTCAAATCTCCAAGTTTCCCTCCAGGCTGGAGATCTTGGATAACTATTGCGTGAATGAGCGCACCAAGCTTCTCTTCTTTAGCCTGTCTGAGCGCTGGAGTTTCATTGGACGATGTCGGCAAGCTCGATTGTTGTGTCTTGGCAGATTGAATCACCTCATTCATATCATGACTCATGAGTGTTTCCTGGAAAAACTTTTAAAGCTATTTTCAATGATAATGATGGCCCCATCCAACTAATACATGAGATGAATTGTTTTCGTGGGCATGGCTTGTGCAACCACTCAACTCTTTGCAATTCCAAGTGTTAAGTTAAGTTAAGGGATTATCCGTCGCTGTTGTGGCAAAAGCAAAAGGGTATATCCAGTTCAATGATTACCCAGTTCAAAGACAACCGGGACAATTCATTTCAAAGACAACTGGGCGGGCCAAAGCTGGGAAAAACAAGGAGCAAGCTATTCTTCAAAGATGCTCGTGGGCGACATGGACCCTGGGTGCTTGAATGTGTGAGTGACTCGGCCTGGGTTTACACCGCCAACAATTGACCTTGAACTGAATCATCACAGCTGACCAGAGTCATTAAAATCACTTACAATTTACAATGCTTGACTTGAGCCATTTGTCATTGATGCTAGCAACATTGTTATATGTGCCCTCTGTCACTGTCTGTCCACCAAGTTGATGAGATTGACATTCTGGAGAAGAGGGAGCAGAAGCTTCGGGAACGGGCTGAAGCAGCAGCTAGTAGTGGCAGTGGGATGCCATCGGGCAAAAGATGCCGATAGTACTGTAAGAACTGAGCCCTAGGAGCCGGAGAAAAAAAACAGGTCTGTCAGATGTTGCTTTCAAGCCCTTTGTCATATTGATTTGTCAGATGTTGCTTTCAATCAAAAACTCAAAGCCTAATAGCTTTAAACTGCCAAAATGGATATGTTGATTGAAAATTGCATCAAAAGAACACTTTAGCTTTTTTTAATCGCTTGTGATGTTCAATATTCATTGAACTGATCAGCTGAAATAGTTTCATCCTGTTTCATCCTTGTGCCAGGTGAGACAATGGTGGTTTATGGTCCTGATCTTGAGTTCGAGTTGGGCCGAGCTGTCATGGACAACGGACGCCTGACCTTCATTCACTTTTGATGTTCAAAACAAACACGCCACAGGTCAAGTGCTCCTAGCAAAAGGCTGTGCCAGAACTCAGTTGAAGTTCGTCATCAGTGGCTCTGAACTGTCTTACTTACTTTGAATATATGTATTGCGTAGTCAGGCGCTCTCACACAGAAAATTAGATGACATGACATGTCAGCTGTTGTCGCGACTCTCTGGCTACTGTAGTTGCTTGTTCATACCATGAGCCAGCCAGGTGTTGCTGAACCCCATTGTTTGTGGAGCCTGGCTCTCAAACCAAAGAAAGTCCTTGCCTCTTTTCGTCATCAGTTGGTTTCATGGTTTCTTCAGCTGGCTGTCCCATGTGTGGGACCTAAGGTTCTGCTTAGCTTCATCGCCCTCTGACAATGTGACTGACTGCAGGGGCCTTGAAATCTGTGTAGTTAGTAGGAAAACACATCATTCTTTTGAATTGTGTTCGATTGTATTGCAACCAAATTGAACGTTCACAGAACTGACAATCAACAAGTGCTGTTGAGCTCTGAGAGTTGAAATATGGGTTGAGAGAGGCAATATCAGAAGTGGGTGCGAAACAAATGATTGGACAAATGATGTTACCATCAGTTCATAAACAAATTCAATTTTAATAAATGCCCCATTCCTAGACACATTGCTCTGAGGTGTCTTTGTCAACCGCCTGGCAGACTGACTGAAGGACATTCGTGTTGCTGAGTCATTGAAGCTGTGCATGTTTGAACCAGTAATGCAACACTATTCGTCATGGTTTGGCTGGCATTGGCAACATAATTTACTGCCTGGAAACTAAATCATTTTATATCAATCGAGTGTGTGCATTTCTGACTTCACTGAATTGTTCTTTCTATGATGGCTCAAGGTCAGCTGTTCTGCAAATTTTGTCAGTTGTTGTCAACTGTTATTTAGCTGAGTTTTGAAGGCCTGGATGTCTGAGCCAAGTGGTGTGATGGCTATGGATCTTGAAGGTCTTCGGTCCTCTTTGCCGGCTGATGAGGGCTTCAAGCTGTGTGCTGAGCTGATGCGTCATTACCTAGCTGTTCTATCTCCTGAAGACCAATTCACAATGAAGCTTGATTGGGTTTTGGCCTGGAACAATTTATGAACATTTTCAAAATTCTGGGAAATGCACTTTTGATTTGAGAGATGTCACCCACTGAAATTCAACTTGTTTAAGGAGCAGGTCATTGCTTCGACTTGTGTCTGCGAAAGTGCCTCTGCCACCTCCAAGTGACGAGTCTGGATCCCCAAAACCGAAGTAGTTTTAATCATAATAGTTAAAGTGTCTTGAAGATTTAATTATAAACAAATATATATATATGTTATACTATATATTATTATATTTGCACACCTAGTAGAATCTTCATGTAATGTAAGAAGGTGGTTTGAATGATCTGACCTCCAGGCTCGACATTGGCATGGTCTACAGCGTGACCCAAGTGAAGGCACACCCCGGACTCAGGCGCATTGGCAACAACTGGTTAGTAAGTAGTAGGGTTTAAGTGAGTTAGAGAGCAGTGAGAGCAGTTAGTTTCAGCCTTCACTGTTCGACATCATTCTTCGCCAGGTTTGTTCTGACACAGTTTGATCAGCACAGCGCAAAGTGGGCCCGTCTTTGCAAACAGAGAGGTTTGTCGAAGGAAGAATCATTGGCGTGGCTCAACGAGGCAGGGCAATGTCGCAGTAAGTAAATGTGGTTTCGCAGTGTCAAACCACCAGCATTGCAATCATCAGCGGGGCTCGCAAAACAAATCATATTTTGATTCAAATGTCTGTGCAGGAATGCCCAAAGATTCAAGTTCGCTTGCCCATTGGTGGCAAGAACTTCTGCGCCATGCCCTATATTAATAATGACCAAGATCTTTTCCAGATCAGTCAGAAGCTTAGCTTACTAATACAAGAAAATGTGCTGCCTAGCAGTCTGAGTCATGATGATTCATCATGATGTCCTACTTTATTATTTGACAATTTGACTCAACTGATTTAGTCATTTATTCCGTGTTCAATTTCGATCTCTCAGGCAATGGCATCTTGACCTTCTGTGTCACTGGCGTGGTGTTGAAAATGTATCAGGCGGGGAGCCATGCATCATACATTATTTTCCTTCTGAAAACTTGTTAACAAACAAGTATTTGAATTGTTGAGGTGCCGGCGGGGCAACGCATGCTGTGCTTTGATGTTCAAGAGACGCCAAAGAAAGTGGCTTACTTAGGACTTTGCTTGTTCACTGTGCACATGAGTTTCACAAGAGCATGCTGCTACCAAACCAGTAAGCACGGCCAACATGATGATCAACCCTGAGGGATCATTTAAATTGGACTGTCTGACTGACAAAACAACTGACTATAATTTTACCAATGCAAATGTCATGTATGTATTGACCAAACAGCTGACTGATACTTGCCCAAACAACTGACATCGGCTGAGGACATTCCTGGAAGTCAATGACGAAATGGGCGGCTTTGCATGGCTAGCTAGCTGGGATCTGTAGCGCAGGGCAGCAGAAAAAGTTGACTAGCTCAACAACAAGAACATCTGAAAGAAAACTGCTTCTGTTTTCTATTTCTCACTGCACAACATGAGTAGGGTATAATATATGTCAGTCTTAGAAGTTGCCTGGCAGGACTCAGGAGGAAGTGCGAGTGGGAGGCTTACTGGTTGCCTATTCATCTTGTTCAGTACAAAGGCTTGCAGTTCACGAGTATGTAACTTAACCTTGCTTTTGTCAGCTGTTGTCAATGGGAAAAAAATCCACTTACCTAACTGCAAGCTTAGTCCCCACAAATGTGGACAAAGCAACAATGATGAAAACAAAGTTTGTGAGAAACTGTACTTCAAACAGATGTGAAGTTGAAAACTCTTTTGAGCTTGTGAGAAACGATTAAAGTCAATGATCAAGTCTTGCGTTCAGAAAATGAAATTGCTCTGCTTTCCAAGGTGGTGACCGCTACACTCTACAACCTGATGTCTGGAGCTTTTAGCCAATCATAGGAGTGACACACAGTGCACATCTATTGGACTGACTCAGATCATTTTAAATGCAAACCTTACTCACATTAATTTTGAATAATGATGTCCTCAAGTTGCATGGCAGATCATGGCAGCTAAGTAAAGTTCTTTCCCGTTACAGTCAGCTGTTTTAGCTCACTCAGTGTGTCAACCTGCCGATTCCTTGGAACCGCCCGGTCAGATGGAGCCAATGAAGATCCAAATGGCTGACATGGAGTCCCTGCAATGTTTGAGGGATGAGCCGATGAATGTTTCGACCAAGAGCTTCAAGGGCATTGAGAAGAGGCTCAAGATTGTAACAGCCATGGTCCGTGAACATGGATGGTTGACACCCGATTTGCTATGTGTGCTGTTCCCTATGGACAACATCGTGACCTTTAGCAAGAGGCAGTGGGAGCTTATGGCACTTGATGCAAGATCCATCGTGAAACACATCAAAGGATATTTGTTTTGAGCCTGGACTTGACGTAATTAAAATCGAAGTAACAGTAGCTTCATATTGCTGTGGAAAACTGGCAATAAATTCACAAGTGCAAGGAGTGGCCAAGCGTAAAACAAAAAGGATCGTGTCACTTGTGCCTGTCTGCGGCTCTGTCAGGTGTTTTTTTGTGGTGCACTGGTGCACTGCAGTTTCTTGTCACTTGTCAACTTGTACTGTGGCTGTGACAGTCAGTCGTTGCCTTGTTGCAATTCAGTTTCTTGTTACTGGACTTGTGCCGTGGCTGTGTCAGGTGTTGTTGGACGGTCAGTTGTTGTGCTGAAAGGAACAAAAAAATGGAAAGGAACAAAAAAAAACACAAACAATCACGACATTGACATACAAAAAAATACTTTACTTTGTGTGATCCCCACCATGACATTTATCGATTTATTACTGGAAAATCTTCTGGCATTCTATCTGACATATCTTCTGGCATGCGATCTGGCATTCTATATCTGGCATATCTTCTGGCATTCTACCTGGCATATCTTCTGGCATATGTTCTGGCATATCTTCTGGCATTCTACGTGGCATTCTATCTGGCATATCTTCTGGCATATCTTCTGCCATCCTATCTGGCAAATCTTCTGGCAAATCTTCTGGCATTCTATCTGGCAAACATTCTGGCATTTTATCTGGCATATCTTCTAACACTCTATCTGGCATATCTTCTAACACTCTATCTGGCATATCTTCTGGCATTCTATCTGGCCGTTGAGGTCCAGCGGTGCACACTGAGCTGGGCAGGTCCCAGGTTGAGGTCCAGGGGTGCACACTGCGCTGGGAAGGTCCCAGGGAGGTCCAGCGGTGCACACTGAGCTGGGAAGGTCCCAGGTTGAGGTCTGAGCTGGGAAGGTCCCAGGTTGAGGTCCAGCGGTGCACGCTGAGCTGGGAAGTTGGCAAAGAGCTTGGCGAAGAGTTGGTAAGGCGGAAGTTGAGGTGGAAGTTGATGCAGACATTGTCGAGGAGAAACTGGAGGAGGAGGAGGCAGAGGAGGAGGAGAAGGCGGAGGACGAGGAGGAGGAGGAAGAGGAGGACGAGGAGGACAGCTAGCCGAGGAGGAGAACAACTCTGATAAAATCTAACAACCCTCACCTGGCAGGTGGGGAAAAAGAAGGAACAAAACGTAAAAACAGCATAAAATATCTCTTTGTGTCTCGTCCTCTGTTCTCTTTTCATCTCTTTTTTATCTCTTTTTATCTCCTTTTATCTCTTTTTATCTCTTTTTATCTCTTTTTATCTCTTTTTTATCTCTTTGTATCTCTTTGTGTTTGGACCAAGAGTGTAATTCGATCCCGGTGAAAATCTCTTTTTATCTCTTTTTATCTCTTTTTATCTCTTCAAATCTCTTTAAAGAAACAAACAGAAAAAAAAAGAACGAAATAGGAAAAAAAAAGAAAAAAAGGGAACTAGAATTTAAAAAAACTGTGATGAGCCTGGTCAGGACCTCAACCAGCTGTTGATCTCAAGTGAAGGCCCAAACGTTGTTCCTCTTGTCAGCTGTTGTCATGTCATCGTCGGCTAGCAGTGTCAGTGGTGCCGGTGCATCGGCCAGGGCTGCCAAACGTCAGCGTCTGATGCCAGGAATCAATCCACTGATTGCTGGCATGAATCCATTCATGGCACAGATGTTTCCAGGCTTTGCTCAGGCCAATGGATTCAATATGTTTGGCGCTGGGGACCAGGACTATGAGGATGATGTGCCTGCTGAGGCTGCTGCTGCGGAGAATGTAGCACCGTTGCCTGTCCCTGGAACTGTGCCATCAACGTCTTTGATTCCTGGGCCTGCGGCCTTGCCGCCTGTGGCAGAGGAGGATGTGCACACGAGATTGTCGCCTGACCTGGCAATCTCTCGCAATGTGACCTACATCAAACAAGCGCCGAGGAACCGGCTTGCAGAAGCATGTGCAATCTGCTGTCCATCGTTGGACACGGGATACACAGCACAGCTCAGTCAGGACGGGTGCGCGTGCTTGCTGTGGATGGTGACACGCATGGTGCCTACTGTGAAGATCAGCAACCTGGGAACCTTGGAACAAAAATGTTTTTTGCTGAATGGTGGTAATTCCTGGAGTTAGTATGAATGAAGGTCATGTCAACCAGTCTCATAAACAAAATCTGTTGTAGTAGTAAGTTGTCAGTTGTAGTCGCATTGATCATCATTCAATGCATAGTCTGTGTTGAGCCCAGGAGTTGTGCGATGGTACGAGTTCAATGCGAAGATGGTGGGCCAACACAAGCGGATCATTGCAGCTGTGGGCGAGGACGCCTTTGCAGCAGAGACCACACGTCGAATGCCGCTGGTGTTGGATGATGCCAGCTTGTATGCCATTGCCACCCCCTTGGGATTCCAGATGACCTGGCTCACCAAAGGCAAGGCCAAGGCAAGATCTGTGGTGACTGCCGCTGGTGGTGACATCGCCACAGTGCTGGCCAAAGCAGGCCCACCGCCTGCCTCTGTGGGTGTCATTGTGGGTGGCGCTCCTCCAGCCATGGCGGCTGCTGCTCCGGGAATTGTGCCCGCAGTTCCGCCCCCATCTCCAGCCATGAGACCTGTCCCAGCTGGGCAGTCTGCTCCAGTGGCCGCGGCTGCTGCTGTCCCCATGGCCATGGCTCCTTCTCCAGCTGTTGTTCCTGTGGCTCCAGTGGCTACACCTGTGCATTGGATGCAAGTTTATTTTAAAAGAACAACTGACAACAACTGATAACAACTCACAACAACTGACATGGGAACAACTGACATGGGAACAACTGACATGGCAACTGTTGACCCTATATCCCTGTCAGGAGATGGCTTCGTCAGCTGTTGTCAATGTTGCTGCTGCCGTTGATGATCCCCGGCCAGTGGATGGTCAAGCAGGTGCAGTACCTGGGTCTGCGGGGGAGCATGAGATCTGCGTCATTTGCCACGACGAGATCAATGTCAGTGACACTGACAACCTGATGGTGCTTTGGTGTGGGCACAAGTTCCACAGCAATTGCGTCCTTGAATGGCGCAATGTTGCCAGGCGAACTGAGAGGCACTGTCCCTTCAGGTGTGAGACTTCTCAGCAGTTGCCTCCGCCGCTTCTTGCCTTGATTCATATATGATGTTGATGTAATTTTTTCCATTCACTCATACCCCTGGTGTTGTGTGAAGATTTGTCAAGTTATATTATCCTGTTCCCAGTGGTCCCGCATAGGCTTGCCGATGCCGATGCTGTCCCTCCAGCGGACATTCATGGTGAAATGGAAGCTCAGCCTGACCGTGTTGAGGAGATGGTCGTGGAGCTGGATGCCCAAGTTGCTGCTGACGCTGCGCAAGACATTGCTGACGCCTTCTGAGACTTTTGCGCTGACTGTGGCTTCACTTAGTATGTAAAAAATAAACAAGGAACCGTGAACCGTGTCACAAGACTTCTTAGTCTTAGTAGTCTACAGTGGACATGTCTTGATTGAATGTAATGTGGAGCCATTGTTTTGATTTTGAAATTCCAAAAGCTACTTGCCTGGGTTGGATTCGTTTGACTCAGGGCTGTGAAATCAGCCAAAGTAGTTGTCATTGGTCATGAGGCCTGCTGGATAGTTTGAATCGATTACTGGTGTCTTGGTCGAACCTGCTGAGGGGTTCAGTTCAGGTTGTTCATGGCCTGGGGCCATTGTCATTCTCACATCGAAAGGCCGCTCAAACCGAAGGGGTTTCTTAGGCACATCCATGGAGAGTCAGCGATGAGCACTCTCGTGTGGAAAGTCAGCTGTTGTCATCACTGGGAAAACCGTCGGATCTAGCACTGAGCTGTTTTGTGTGCTTGCATTGCAGCAGTCTTGTTTGTTTTCGCCTGATTTGACCCGATGTTTTGTGTAGTATCAGTGGTGCATTTTGCACCTGTGACAGTGATGTCAGTTGTTAGTTGTGGTCTCCAATGAATCATTGATGTTACTTTTTCTTGCATGCTGATCAATGGCAAAGATCTGAAAACACGAACACACCATCTTTATCTGTCAGTTGTTTCACTGTCATCACCGATGGCAAACCTTCCTGCGGATGTCCAAGTATACTATGTGGGGGAAATCGTGGACTTGTGTCCTTCCTGCGTGGTCTACCTCCATCAAGATGAGCAGTACTACAACACTGACAGGGTCTTTGATACCATGGTGGCTGCTTTGGATCCTGAGACTTTTGAAATAAGAAGCTTCACTAAACAGCTTCAGAGTGTTGTGGCTGAAGGTGAGCGATCTGGCTTTCTCCTCGCAAACTGTCTCAATGTTCGGCCTGCTCTTGCTGCTAGAAACAGGAGTTATGTCAGTTATGTTGTTTGATTTGTACCTGAGTTTTACAAAGTATAGTTCAAAATTTACTATTGTCAGCATTCTCTGTGTGAACTTGGGCCAGGAGCATGGCTTTGCAGGCAACAGCTTGCACTGCAGAAGCTTTGGTTCACTTCCTCTTCAATGTGGGAGACTCTTCGCGCAGCAATGCCAAGGTGGAATTTGCGCTGCATTGGCTGGAGAAATTGGCTTTGCATTCAGTTGGCTATTTGAATAGAGCTGGGGGAGGTCAACTTCGCCTGGCAGAGGGTTTCCTGCTTGGGCTTAGTTCACAGGCAACTCTTGACATGACTTCTGTCAACCCGCATGTTCAAGTCAGTGCCTCATTGAAGGCAACTTGGGATCAGTTAGACAACATCGGGGAGTGGACCAATGCATCGCTTCTTGATGTTGTTCGTTTTGCGGCCATGGCCCGGAGAACCAGAAGAGCTGCTGGCCGGAAGCCTTTCTCAGCCAGGTCATCTCAGGCTATTCAGCAACTCCAAATTGGGTTAGCCAAGTTTCTGAGTCAATGCCTGGTGACAACAGTGAATCAGATTATTCAAAACACTGTGGACATTGAACGCCGTCAAATCCCTTCAAGGAAGAGACAGAATCAAGCTGACACTGGTGAACAGCAGGTACTTCAGGAGGGGGAAGAGCCTGCAAAACGGCATCATGCCAATGTTGATGTCGATGCGATTTGGGAAATGATCCAAGAATCTGAAGACAGTGGTGTGTCTTTGGGATCGCTTTCAAGGACAAAAAAAAATGAGAAGCAAGGAGGATGCAGCGAGCACACTGTGAAGCACTGGATTGGGAAACATCTCTCCATGTATGCCTCTCGGGTGCGTTGGGCATTTGAAGGTGTGAAGTATTTCAACTTGCTGACTGATTCTTCCACCTTTTCTACGCGTGACACATGCATCAGTGCCTTGTACTCCACTGAGCGGGACCTGGGTGCCTATTTGCCTTTGCAGCTTGTCAAAGGCAATTCCATTGCACCGAATGAGTTGCACTTAGATCCTTCCGTGGAGAGAATGGTAGCAATTCGAAAGGCTGACCGTGTTGCATCATACAGACTACTACAGGCGATCAGCAACCAACTTTCCCAGATGTCCAACCGCAAAGTTAGCATCAGCAGCTTTCTTCTTAGTGATGGAACGCCAGGCGAAGAACATCCCCTAGCATTGGCATTGAAGCCATTGTCACCACATCATCTGAGAATTGTGGAGCGGTTTCCCAACGGTGACTTCAAGCGTTTGCAAATCATGGACCAAAGGCAGGGTGTCCTTTTGTTTCCCTCCGCTGTTACTTCAAATGCGTTTTTTCCCCACCTGCCAGGTGAGGGTTGTTAGATTTTATCCGAGTTGTTGTCCTCCTCTTCCTCGCCATCCTCCTCCTCCTCGCCTCTCCTCCTCCTCGCCTCCTCCTCCGGTTTCTCCTCGACCATGTCTGCATCAACTTCCACCTCAACTTCCGCCTTGCCAACTCTTCGCCAAGCTCTTCGCCAACGTCCGAGCTCAGTGTGCACCGCTGGACCTCAACCTGGGACCTTCCCAGCTCAGTGTGCAC
>Ga0126342_10012372_pt1 | contig 15217 bp, 13 predicted proteins | sample Cyp1metagenome_FD_92528 | JGI IMG/M metagenome (GOLD analysis project Ga0126342, IMG submission 92528) | Coral microbial communities from Lord Howe Island, Old Settlement Bay, Australia - Cyphastrea 1 metagenome | ecosystem: Host-associated > Invertebrates > Cnidaria > Coral ...
TGCATGTATATAAATATATACACACACACGTGTATATTCATATATATAAGTATAAGTATATATAAATAAATAATTAAATAAATACATACATGACAGACAGACAGACAGACAGACAGAAGGACGGACGGACGGACGGACGGACAGGACAGGACAGGACAGGACAGGACGGGACGGGACGGGACGGGACGGGACGGGACAGGACAGGACAGGACAGGACAGGACAGGACAGGACAGGACAGGACAGACAGGACAGACAGACAGACAGGACAGACAGACAGACAGACAGACAGACAGACAGACAGAGAGAGAGAGAGAGAGAGAGAGATAGAGAGATAGAGAGATAGAGAGATAGAGAGATAGAGAGATAGAGATAGAGATAGAGAGAGAGAGATAGATAGATAGATAGATAGATATATAGATAGATAGATATTTATTTAGATATTTATTTAGATATAGATATAGATATAGACACCATAAATACCCACCGTGGATTTGTTAATTTTGGAATCCCAAACGGTCGCCCCCAGGCAAGAGGTCACGAACTTCCTGAGCCACGCTGAAGAGGCGGCGCAGGATCAGTCGGCCACCCCAGTGACGGTGAGGCCATGTCTTGGCACACGAACATGGGCAGAAATGCTGATTTACATTGATTCACATTGATTTACGTTGATTTACATTGGTTTACATTGATTTACATTGATTTACCATTTGATTTACCATTTGATTTACCATTTGATTTACATTGATTTACATTGATTTACATTGATTTACATTGATTTACCATTGATTTACATTGATTTACCATGATTTGCCATGTGATTTACATTGATTTACATTGATTTACCATTTGATTTACATTAATTTACCATTTGGTAATCTAACACAACAATGGAAATTCGCCATATACAAATATGTTTATATAATAGGATCAGTAAATCATTGGTTTTCTTCCGTGGCTATGTTGAATTACCCGAACATAACCATCAAAACTTCAGACATTAGCCACGAACAATGGTGTTCCAACAGCAACAACTGGGACATCAATTGATATTCACCATCAAAGATGGGGTCCCCATTCATGTTGGGGGTAATATTAGCGTTCGTCCTCAAACAATCATGAGACCACTGCTGGATTTCGGGTACCCAAGTTGGAGACAACCCCATTTGCAGTGAGGGATGTGAGGGTTGGGTTTCCATGTTTAGATATCCATCTCACGCAGGAACTTGCCGCACAGAGTGCAGGCAACAAATTTCAAGAATTCAATATAATGGATCCGCTCGATCAGCCAAGACACTGAACGCGTGGCAGAAGATTTACCGAGTTTTACCCAGCAGTGGTTGAGAAGAGTACTGTGGATATCTCATTCGTCCAGATGTCTACGTTATTATGTTGATATTTTAATATATATTTACCAATATTGATATATGATATGATTAGACATATTAAGAGATATTACTAGGTTATATTGATATTATCAATCCAAAGTCGGTGTTGGCCCAGTTTGATGCCTCTCCTTTGGCAGCCTCGTGAGAAAGCTGGAGCAGCTGAAGTGATGCCGCTGATCTGCAGCCAAGTGCTGACCTGTAGAAAGTCGTTTGCCCGTTGCATCCCGTTGCTTGGTTTCAGGCTGGGGATGTTTGTGGCCACGACGTTGCGTTGGGCTCCCAGTTTTCATTGCGTTACGACCGTTACGATCCGTTGGTTTTGACCTTTTGACTTTTGAGGTCCGTTGACCAGCTTCATGAACAGCCTGGGGACCTCAGATCAGGGGACATGGGGACCTCCCAATAGTTACAGTTACATGCATTGGTTAAGTATATTGTGCTACATCATTGTCCAGTTGGCCATATCTTGGGTGTAACATGTTGGCTTTATTTGGGTTTCAAGGGGGGCCGCGTGAGGACTGGTGGACGGCTTGTATTCGTGGCTTTCGCCAGGTAGGCCCCATGCGGAGCCGGACTTTGCCAGCACGTGCACAGCGGAGACTCGTCGCTGTTATGCCACCATGCCCCGTCTATGTCCAGTGCTTAGCACGGGCCATGCTCTGAGGTAATATGCGCTGAAGCGGCCACCCTCTTGTTGCGCCTGCCTCGGCATTTCTGAATAGTTTCATTGCAAGATATTGCAAGTGATTCAAGTGCAAGTGGCACATGTATTCACGTGCGAGCTTGTGCCAGCATGTGCGGTTCATTTTCTGATGGCCCTGCCCGGGTCCTTCGAGGATTCGCTTGCTCGGGCCACCAGTGTCGCGAGACCCCTTGCACAGCCCAAGGCTGTTGGAGTCAGCACCTCAGGGGCCATTGGCCCACAGACCAACCACTGGAGCTGAGCTGCGCGCCGCGAGCTGCGAGCTTCTCAGATTGACGTCGGCCATTGCGAAGACGCCTTTCCTGAACCTCACCCAGGGCTCGGTGGCCTGAAGCTCAGTGTGGGGGGAAAAGAGCTGATGAGCTAATGAGTTTTTTTTCCAAAGCTAAGATAAAGCAAAGGGCTCAAAGCAACAACATGACAACATGTATATAATATATATATAACTTAACCAGCGGGGATATTCATTGGGGGCCCGAGATTTGCACGATGTGCTCTTTTGTTGAACATCACTTTTTGGTGGTAAAATGCCTGTTATCACCCCTGCTCAAGAGTAATTTTTATGGAGGACACATGTCCAGGGGCTGCAGCTCGCCATGATTCAGGTCTTTTCTGCAGTGCTGGCTGTCACCCACTATGTCTCGTGGCGATCGTGGGAGCCTGAGGACCAGGCATTCTTGGCTTGGATGATCGATTAAGAAATCGCATCTATATAGCACTTATGTAGCCATGTTTCGGGCCCACATATGAAGTTGGAGGACTATGACCTTGCAGATCATGCAGCTATTCACAAGTCATCCCTGTCATGTGGCTCAAGTTGCTTGTAGCAGTGAACAATTTTGGATATTCCAAGGCATGACACCTTCCTGGATATCAAGCATGCCGAGGCCCATATATGCACATACATACATATGTATATACATATATATATATATATATGCACATCAGGTGCAGATGAGTACATCATGTAACCATACGGAACCCAGAAATTGTCATTCCCAGAAGGAAAAATTGTCAACCAACTTGCCACGGGTTCCATATTCAGTTTCATGCATGTGGTGGTCAAAATTGGCAGAGTGAAAACAGCCGGAGAGTTTTCTCCTAAAATTAGATCGACCAACCATTGTGCAAGCATGTGCAAGCCCCAACCCAAGGTCACTAGTCTCCAGTGCTTGGATGCTTTTTTTAGGCCCCAAGCTTCAGGTCAAGGATGTTCTTCATACTGGCTGGGTGCAACAAACTGCCGGATGCGAAAACGGCTGCAATTTGCTGCAACATTTTCAAAACCAGGCACTGAATCCACCCGGCACAGTCATTTATGATCAGTTGTGTGTGTCTCATCATTTGCTGGATATATCAAGCTTTCCTGTTGCTTTTTTTGGTAATCCAGATCAGTAGCTGGCTGGTGGTTCCACATATTCGCATATTCAATATTCTTCATTTTCGAACCCAGTTTGGGCTGCTGATCCCAAATGACTAATGCCTTCTGGGGGGTTGAAACGTGTTGAAACCATCAACCAGGCTTGGTGTACAACTCCAAGCAGTATTGTGGAATTGCTATGATTTGCTGGGGATTTTTGGACGCACAGTTTGCAATTGCAATAGAGTTGACGGTGGGTAGAATTAGCATTCGGCCAACAGTGAATCTTTCAGACCGATGCCAACATTGACAGGGCATAGCTGGCCTTCAGAAATTGTGGGAGGCGCAGTGCGGGTGGGCGGATTGCACGTTTTTCGGAGAATTGCTGAGGGAAAGAGTCAGAGTAATGAGTGGGAAGCTTGAAGACGATCTTTGCTACGCTTTAGAGGGATGCTGCTGCATTCTTGCAAAGATTTTGCGTGCTCATAAAGGGATCAACAGAATTGCCATGTCATGATGTCATCACCGCTAGTCAGCTGTGCTAGAGGGTTTATGATGCAAAAAAGGGTGACGTTGACATTGCCCAGGCTGCTAGCTCAAATTCACATCTTTCCCCGTCTGAGTCTTAAGTTTGAATTGATTTTGTTGACGAAACCTGATGCGCACTTGCTTGCAAATATGTAATCGTAATCATTTGGGACTGCATACTGCACTGACTGGGCTGCCCAATCGGACTTTAATTTTCGCTTCCTGTCGACAAAGGCTTTGGAAGCAGATCGCACGTGCGAAACTGAACCATGCTCTGGTTTGATGATTGATGAGATTTGGTAGCCACCGATCCTGCTTGGACTAACTTGTGGCCTGAGGCTGGCTGAATTCTCTAGAGCCCCAAGCTCAAATTCCTCTCTGGAAAGCAGCACCCACCAATGAACATGTTACAACTGAAATCAAAGTGAAAGTGATTATCTGGGCTTATCTTGGCAGTTGCTTGTAGCTTGCACATGTTTCCACCATCATGCAACTCTGACCTCAGGCGGAAGAAGCCTACACCCGTCTATGTAGCTGCTGGCTGCGGTGCTATCAATGTGCGTTGGCTAATGTATTTCCTGAACCGCGCAGCTGATTTAAGGCTGGCAGCGGCCCTGTTTTCAGTCCATCATAGTCCATCCGCACTGTTTTTTTTTTTATCGCATGAAAACCTTGTGATGTTGCCATGGCTGCCATGTTCCAAATCCCTGCTTCTTGATTTTCGATGCTCTCACCAAGTCACTGCAGAATCATCCTGATCTTGACTCAAACAGCCAGCAGAGCTACGCTCTGGTCTCTTCTATTTGGCCCCAAGCACGACATAGATGTTGCAGGAATGTAGCATTTACTTATTTTTGCCAATTGAATCTTAGTGACAGTCGAATGTGCTGTGCTCATTGGTTATTGCGCAAATTCCAGGAGCTAGTTCCACAATTTTGTGGGGAATGCTAATCTGCTAATATTTTTTTGCAGTAGAGAAACACGACAATACAGGAGAGCGCTATTTGGGTTAACAACTGTAGCTTCCTGTTATTTTTCCAAGACCAATCCATTGCCCTGCTACCGTTTTGCCCTTCCCACGCTCCAGACTGCCGCAAGTGATCTTTGTCACAGCAGAGGTGGAGCTGGAGTCCTCAGTCACATTTTCCATGGTTCCACATGGTTCCACATGGTTCCACCATGTTAAACCTGGGGTGGATTCCCAGGGCCCATGAATGACCCCCCATAAACGATGTTTTGCCACGGCACATGTGATACTGTATCCCACTTATCTTATGATTAGTATGGAATATTCCCAGTTGTATGTGGGTAAAAAATGGTTCTAATCATAAACAACCCAAAAAAGTGGAATGCGCTTCCAGGTAGGTTGGGTGGCTTCGATTTAGCCATAAAATTATGATTAAGCATGGGGGTATGGGCAGATGAGGGGACACCCCGAAATCTCAAACTAGTGCGGGAAAATGATGGTGCATCATGGGGTTTTGGGGTATGCCATTGTCAGATAAGGTGGCTACTGGCCTGTGAAGATGTGCGGCACAGCCGGAAAATGACTGGCTTGTTGTGCAGGGAGCCCCAGGGTTCTCTCAAAACTTTGAAACCACCAAAAACAATCCCAAAACCATCAACCCTCTCCGATTTATATATCATAATTTCCCTACTCTCTTTCTGGAGATCCCTGGCTGAATGCGACGGCCGCTCTAGTAACCGCTGAGGCATCCGCATTGGTCATGGATATATCAAGCCACTAGACCTCCATGACAAGGCGCTTTGCGCACTGGTGAAAGATTGAATGGCAGCTTTCCTTCAGCTTTGGGAGGCAAAATTCTATTTGTTTCCTATACTTCTGTCACTTGGTCAGGTGCTCAGGAAGTCATTTGTCAGAATGTCGATTTGCGCCCTGGAGACGTCAGGGATGGACATTGTCTCCCTGGACTTGGACGTGTTTCTCTTCAAGGCTGGAAGGCTTTGGAGTCGAGATCAGTGGCATTTCACCAGTCGATCTCTGCCAGGATCCTACTGCATGGCTTTTGCAAGCCGTTTATCGACAGAAAGCACCACCTTTGGATGTTGCTGCAGGGGCGCCTGGTGACTATTACTGCAAAAAAAAGCAGGGAACATGATTCAAGGAACAATCAATCAAGGGAAGATTTCAACCTATGGCTAGTTTGAACAAAGGGTTACCGCTCGTCCATCATTGTTTCTATAAGCAGGGGCAGGGGGTTAATCCCCAGGTTCAGACAGAGCTATATTTCAGCTTGATGGTTGAGGTTATGGACCACTTTGATGGAACCTGCTTGAATGCTGGCGTGATCTTTGCCTTTTGCCTGCACTAACTGTTGGAGTTGCAGTTGGATATGATGGGTATGGGCGATATGGGTAAACCAGCCCCTCCTTTCTTGGAGCCTCTCCTTTCTTGGAGCCTGTTGCTGTAGCTGCAACTTTACCAACAGACCAATGAAGGTCAATTTTGACCCATCGGTAGTTGCGGAGCTCCCAGATTGATGCTGACCTGCAGGGTTGAGATTTGAGGTCAGAGCCAGTGACAGCGCCCTTCTGTGGGTCTTGAGCCTTGCCTGCACCTTGCAGATCTTGCAGAAGATGTAGTGCTACAACTTCGCCGAAGCAGCTAAGCAACGGACAGCAGAAGTTGTGAGGCAATACATCAACTGGATGCACATCTATCCCTTCGGCCACTAGTTCTGCAATCTGTGAGTATTGCGTGTTTTCAAACAGTGTCCAAAAAAAAGACAGAGGGAGAGAAAGCCCAACCTTGCCGACACGCGAGGTCACTACCAGAATGGACGGACCCCCAGATATGGACTGTTGGCATTTAGATAAATAGCTTGTGGATGCTTGTGGATGCTTGTGGTGCATAAGCTGGCACCATTGGCTATGATTGCTGTAGGTGACATAAAGTCAGTACAACTCAACAAAATGACTTTCCAACAGCATTCCAACAGCCTTCCTGGGACGTGACCTGTCGAGTGACTCTCCAACTCTTTCCAGGCTTAGATGCATTCCTCAAGCATTCAGTGGTTGAACCGCAGATGCCAGAGCAGTTGACCAATGCTTGGGACTCTGATTAGCACGAGCCAAATCGGAGCTGTTGGGGTGGCTACTCTCAAACCCCTTAGTCGCACCAACTCAGTTGTAGAGCCAGAATTAGCTCGGGAAGTCAATGCAGCAAAGTCGCTCCAACTTGCGTTTAGGTGGTGGAAAACATATCGCAAGAATCTTGTCAAGTTGCAATCATTACCTGTTTCCACTTAATTGCATGGTCTTTGCATGTCAAACATGGCGTTTTACCGTTCTATAGTTCAATACTTGTAAATGTCAGACGTTGTGAACTAGTGCTTCGGCAGTCCTGTTTTTACTCTTGTTGGATTCTTCCTGCTGCTGCTGCTGCTGCTGCTGCTGCTGCGTTCTGCCTGCTGCTGGGTTCTGCCTGCTGCTGCTGCGTTCTCCCTGCTGCTGCGTCCCTGCTGCTGCTGCTGCTGCTGTTGCTGCTGCTACTGGTGCTGGATCCTCTTTTGTGGCTGTTGCCCTGGTAAGTGGGAAGCAACCAGGCAAGCTGTAGCGGGCGACCATTAGTAGAGCAACAGTTTGGTGATGGTCCTCTGGTGATTGTTGCGATGCTGTAGGTGTCTTACGGCGTGCTGGCCGCGGATCTTGAGTATGTGACATTGGCAGGTGCGTGGTAGGTTTGGTTTTAATCAAGTTGAGTTCAGTCCTTGTTCCCTAGGAGTCTGCCCACCATGACATCATCATGACTCATGAGTTGTCAGAATCCCCAATAAAGCAGTTGGTTTAACCCCCCTATCTCAACTAACCAATCAACAGGTAGTAGTGGTATTTTTTGAGCATTTTTAATCATTCACTTCAAGCCCGTGTTATGCCAAACAGGCCCAATAGTTTGGCAGTGCACCGGGCGCTGAAAAATGCCAGGCTGGACGGGATCCATGCACAAGCAACGACATCGAGCTCTCTTGCTTCATTTCACATCAGCGACTTCCATGGGCCTATCTCCGATGGAAAGACAGGCGCATTGCGATTGGATCTCGGTGATTTTCTTGGTCGCTGGTCAACTGAACTTGATCATTTTGGAATGCGACAACACTGATCACTGATCTCTTCGGTAAATAACATCACTATACATGACTAAATCCATCTCCAGGCGCAGCTGCTGAACCTGTTCAACGCCACTGCGCGCAGAAGCAGCGAGAAGGAGACCATGCCTGGGTGCCGGTTGGGATCCCACATGATTCATAGCCTTGAAGATTTATATGATGACATGGGGATATCACATGATATCACCAATATTTGGGTGTCGGTGTTTGGATTTTTTTGTAATTTTGGGCCGGTTTTGGTACTGTATGTTTTTCATGTTTTTCATGTTCATTTTTTCATTGGACAATATTAGACACTCTTGGACATTGCGATGACGGTGCAGGAGCCAGACGTGCGCCGGCTGCAGATGGCCAAGTGGAAGGACTGCCTGACTGCCACTTTCCAAAGTATCACGGGAGAATTTTGTTTCAACTGTGGCAAACCTAACAATGAACATGCAGTATCATGCAGTAGCAACCAACCGGGAGGTGCGATCAATCCTCCCAAATAGAGGTAACATCAGGTAACTACACCCAATGAAAAATCACTATTCCGACCTCTGCAGGTCTTAAATCGCTTGAAGACCAGCGCTCAAAGGCGCTCAAAGGGGTCATCAGTTCTGAACGGGGGCATCCCATAGTTTTGGACAAAGCCAAAAAATGCCGAACATATCGAACAATATCATCCCCATGATTGCTGTATCCCCATCACGACAATGGGCAACATCCCAATTTTGATGGTTAGATCATGTTGAATCATCATTTTCCCATTGTCAGCCACGATGTTAATGTCTCATTTTGTTCAGCCAGGTGGAAGACGCCATGCTATGTGGGTATTCACACTACGGTGGCGCAGCTTGTTGAGCCTCCATCTCAGGTGATTCCAAGAATCTCGGAACTGGTTTGCCGGAAAATCTACTGGAAGCTCCTATATTTGTGGCAAAATGTGTGATTTCTTACAGATTTTTCCTTAAACCACTTTAAACCAATCCTTTGAAAGAAGTGTTTCAGTGGAAACATAATAATAACAACTCCGATGCTTGGACGATGAAACCATGGTTTTCTGTTTCCTTATCATTTCTGCCTTCAAGCAACAGTGACAGTGACCGGTGGGTACCTAATCAGTTTGATTTTACCAAGGGCAGGGCTCTACGAAGAGATTTTGTCCTGACGATCTAGCCTTGGGAGATGGAAAAAGAGTGGCTGCCAGAGCCAGCAACCTGCAGTCAGCTGACATGACCCGAGACCAGGGGTGCCAATCGTTGGAGTCTTACTCCTTGAAACTTATTATATAAACGAAACGCCCATGTGGTGCTTGGTACTCAGCCAGGTCTAGGTGTTGGACACATCACAATCTTGGTGTAGGTTGCACCATGTTGCACCCATATCCACTCGTTAATCAACAGACTTGCCAAGAACATGGAAATTGAGGATCCTGAGAGACCAACATGAAAAAGTAGCTGGTGTTCGAAAGATGCAGCGGCTACCAAATAAAAGTCAATTGGGCTGGTAGGATTGCAAGAATAAGATACATAAATATACATAATAAGATTAATTAACAAGAGAAAAACTTAATAAGATACATATATGTGCTGCCCCAGAAGGGCTGACAGCTCGCAAAGACGACGCCTTATCCAGATGGCAACTGGGTCCTTACCACTGGAAATTTAAGTTCTTTCCTTCATATAATCGGAGGTGCAGTCAACGGAAAAGTTGATGGTGTATAAGAGGTGCTTGCTGTCTTCAGCTTGATATTACTGTATTAGATAGGCAAAATATCTGGATATAAGTTATATCATGCTATTAAGTTATATGCGTATATTTGGCTGCGCGCAATCACCATCCAAGCACCAAAGGCCCCAAGGCCAAAGTCAGCGCGGCCCTTTCAGCTTTCAACATCTAGCTGGGCCCTTTGGGCAGCATAGATAGCTCGGCCCAGCTGCGATCACTGCAACATGGAGTACCTCATGCAGACCTTTCCGGAACGCCGCTTTGATGTGACGAACTGGATTGAAGCATGGCTTGGGCTGCCCTGCTGTCTCATTACAAGGTGCCTGTTGTGATGTCGAAACTGCTTTGTTGATCTTTTTTGCACCTCCCATTCGGAGTACCAGGCCACCCACTAGACAAAAAATAGGATTCTAGGATTCGAGTTCACAGGTTTCTGATGTGGACATGCCGTCCAAGGAAAAAGGCGGCGCTTACATTTGGTGAATCTATATAGCAATACCATGCAATACCTGCTGTTTTAAGGGACGTGTCCGGTGAGGAAGTCTCTTGAGCTTCAGAGTGAAGAAGTAGTTCTCCGAACTCAAAACTGCTGCTGCAACGTGACCCAACGGCGACCGTATGCTCAACTCACTCTTCTGGAGGAACGGACCATGTTCTGGGGAATCTGTGCTGGAATCAACTCGGACTTGGCACCCATGAACGACAAGGGCGAAGGTGGGGATAGTTGTTGTTTTTTTTGGTTCTGGATTTCAAATGTTTTTTTCTATAATCCACTTCTCATCCCTCTGAATAGCTATAGCATGCTATAGCTATGTGGTGCTATCGGCTATCGGTCTATTGGCATTGCCAATGCATTGCCGTGTTGCTGATCAGGTGGCATCGTTCCAGGATGTGGTTGCTCACAGGAGTTGCTGGTTAGTGTTTCAGTATATTTTTGTTGGATCCTTGGAAATGGAAGCCTCCAACTGACTTTCACATTTTTCTGGGCTAAAAACGCAACGTAAAGCCATCATAGCCATCAGGCTTGTACATGAGATCGTGCGTGAGTTGAACCTCCGGAAGGATGGCAGAGGAAAGGTGGCCCAGATGAGGCAGCAGCGATTTATGTTGGAAAAGCTGAGCAAGTTGGCTGTTCAGGCCTGGGATATCCTGGGATGGCCGAGCAAGTTGGTCAAAAAGACGCGTTGATCATCAAGTGCTCATCCCAAAGGGTATTGAACCAAAAACGCATGTACCATGGGGTTGCAATTTCCTTCAATATTTCATACATCTGTTCATAGCTCTTCAATTCTTTTCATATTTTTTCATCCTGCGAACCCGATGAAATCTGTGTGTCATGCGCCGCTCCACGGCCAGGTACCGCTGCTGCTGACGCACTTTGGAGTGGCCTATCCTCCAGATGAGGCGACCGTGCGGCGGATCTTCGGAGCCAGGGCACCTCCCATGAGACCCTTGGCAGAGGTTGGATGCATGGAACGCATGCCCGAGTTCCAGCCCAGCGCATACGAACCCTGGAATAATTGGAACGGAATGGGACTGGAAGGGCTTGATAGTTGGCCCGTTGGCTTCTGAGAGCTGTATCTGCAATATCAACCGGCATCTATAGCCTGTAACAAGCTAGATGTATTAGACTTACGTGTATGTCTACGTGCACAGCTACATGCCTATATCTCTATACAATGTTTATCAAAGGAAGTTGGGAAGAAACCTTCCGAGTTACCAAAGACTGGAATAGCAATAACAATACATTTGTTGACTTAGGGAGTTGGTGACTTAGGGAGGTGTTGACAAAGGGAAGTGGTGACTAAGGGAAGTGTTGACATAGGGAAGTGGTGACTTAAGGAAGTGTTGACATAGGGAAGTGGTGACTAATGGAAGTGGTGACTAAGGCTTGTGACTAAGGGAAGTGGTGACTAAGGGAAGTGTTGACTAAGGGAAGTGGTGACTAATGGAAGTGGTGACTCTAGGAGGTGTTGACTTAGGAAAGTGTTGACTAAGGGAAGTGATGGCTTAGGGAAGTGATGGCTTAGGGAAGTGGTGACTAAGGGAAGTGGTGACTAAGAGAAGTGTTGACTTTGGGAAGTGGTGACTATGTGGTGACTAACGGAAGTGGTGATTTAGGGAAGTGGTGACGAAGGGAGTGTGGTGACTAAGGGAAGTGTTGACTTTGTGAAGTGGTGACTATAAGGGAAGTGGTGACTATAAGAGAAGTTGTGACTAAGGGAAGTGGTAACTGAAGGAAGTGGTGACTTGGGGAAGTGCTGACTAAGGTGCTGCAAAACGCATTGTAATGGCTGCATGAATGTTGCATGGGACTTGTGTTGGGGAGGAAGCCGGAGCACGAAACCTGGTGTTTTTTGATGTTTTTTGGGTAAAGTGGCTGCGGCCGGCGATGAAGGGCAGCTCGTGTGTGCGGCGGTTGCGGCTTGGATCGTTTCGAGCGTAATCGGTTCCTCCGTGGTGTTCTGCAACGCAGGGATGCAAATCGCATGGTACTGGTTGCATGGATGTGTACGTGGTGCTGCAAAACGCAGTGTAATGGCTGCATCAAGGTTCCTCGCTGCTGCGGCTGTTTGCGTGATATTATTGTCTTTTGCAGCTGGGAGTCGTGAATCGTAATGGAGTGGCTGCATCAAGGTAGTGCTATAGTCTATAGTGATTTGTCAGCAGATTTTCTCAGTTTTGGCGCTGGTGGTTCTCCTTTTAAAACTCCTTTTACAAAGTGCTTCAAGATCGTCCTCTTTTTCCCTTTGGGGCCGAGCCCCGGTTTTGGAGCTGCAATTTCCGGCGCTGCTGTGCGTAGTTTCTTTGTGTTTTGCAATGCAGTCTCTGCAGATCGCGCGGTAGTGGCTGCATCAAGGTTCCTCGCTGCTGCGGCTGCCTCCGTAATACGATTGGTTTTTGCAGCTGAGAGTCGTGAATTGGAATGGAGTGGCTGCATCAAGGTTGCCATGGTGATTTGTAAGCAGATTGAGAAGCTGGTGGTTTTCCTTTTTATCCTTTTTTAGTAAAATTTCCTTCAAAAAGCGCTTCAAAATCGTTCTTTTTTCGCTTTGGCGCTTTTTGGAGCTGCAATTTCTGTTTTCATGGAGTGCAAGCCATCTTCTTTGTGTAAAAACTTCTTTGTGCAAAAGGTTGCTGTGTGTAAAAGATTTTGTGTGTCAAAGCTTGCTGTGTGTCAAAGCGTTCTGTGTGTCACAGCTTGCTGTGTGTAAAAGCTCTCTGTGCAAAAGCTTCTTCCTACTACAGCTTCTCTGTGTAATTGAAAGCTTCTCTCTCTCTCTAAAGGCTTGTTGTGTGTAAAAGTTTGCTGTGTTTAAAAGCTTCTCTGTGTAAAAAGTTACTGTGTGCAAAAGCTTGCTGTGTGAAAAGTTTATTTGTGTAAAAGACTGCTGTGCGTAAACGCTTGCCGCGTGTAAAAGTTTTCTGTGTGTAAGCGCTTGCTGTGTGTAAAAGCTTTCCGTGTGTAAAAGCTTACTCAGTGTAAAAGCTTGCCGTGTGTAAAAGCTTGCTGTGTGTAAGAGCTTCTCTGCGCAAAAGCTTGCTGTGTGTAAGAGCCTCTGTCTGCAAAAGGGTCTCTGTAAAAAGTTACTGTGTGCAAAAACTTGCTGTGAGAAAAAGTTTCCGTGTGTAAAAAAATGCTGTGTGTAAACGCTTGCGGTGTGTACAGGCTTTCTGTGTGTAAAAGCTTCTGTGTAAAAGCTTGCTGCGTGTAAAAGCTTGAGGTGTGTTGGGAAGTACTTTTTTCATCTTTTTTCAACCTGTGTATTACAAAGTAGTAATGGGAAGTGCTTTGTGCAAGCTTTGTAGTACACAGTAGTACTGGGAAGGACTTTGTGCAAGCTCTAGTACAAAGTAGCACCCGGAAGTGCTTTGCGCAAGCTTTGTAGTACAAAGCAGTACTGGGAAGTATTTTGCGCGAGCTTTGTAGTACAAAATCAGTAATTACTGGGAAGTACTTTGTGCAAGCTGTGTAGTACAAATTATCACTGGGAAGTGCTTTGTGCAAGCTTTGTAGTACAAAGTAGTACTGGGGAGTATTTTGTGCAAGTCTTGTAGTACAAAGATGTACAAAGTAGTACTGGGAATTGCTTTGCGCAAACTTGTGCGTAAAAGGTTCTGTGTGTAAAAACTTTGTGTGTAAAAGTTTCTCCGATTCTCCGAGTAAAAACTTCCGTGTGTAAACGCATCTGTCTCTAAATGCCATAATGCTTCTCCGTCTAAAAGCTTGCTGTGTTTAAAAAGCTTCTCTGTGCAAAGGGCTTTTCCGTGTAAATGCACCTGTGTCTCAAGCTTCTGTGTGCAAAAGCTTCTATGCAAAAGCTTTCTGCGCGCAACGGTTTTTGCGTGCACGAGGGTTCTCTCTGACAGTAAAAGCTTTCTGACGTGCAGAAGAGCTGAGATGAGTTGAGAAGAGCTTCCGTGAGATGAGAAAGGTTGAGCAGGGCTCTGATGAAATGAAAAAAGTTGAGAAGAACTTAGATGACATATGACAAGAGATGAGATGAGATGAGAATATCTCAGGTGAGATGAGATGATCAAAGTGCGAAGGGTGAAGTGCAAGTGCGAAGTGTGAAGTGTGAAGTTTGACAAGTGTAGTGTGAAGTGTGGAGCTTCAAGTGCGACTTTTGGAACAGTGCATCACCGTCGCACAAAGCACGCACGCACGGGCCTGGCTGGCACACGGCGCATGCAAGTTCTATAGACGAATTGTAGTAAAACCCTAAGGCAACTTCCGCCCCGCCTCGTGCGGATACTACTGGTATATATGTTGATATCTATTTGTTCAGCAATAGTTACGGAAAATCAACCACTAGTGGTTCTGAGGGACCATGCTATGACTCATGGGAGTTGGTGGGCAACACTGCTTAGTGGCCGGTGTAGGCAGAACGCGTAGGATTCACATTTTATTCAGGCGGTTGGCCGTTGGCGTAGGCTTAGTCGGATTTAGTCAGCATAGGTGTTGCCGTAGACCTCCGCGTAAAGTATTAGCCCCAAGGGACAACAACTACTACTTGAGTGATACATGTACACCCTGCATATAATAGATATGAATAATATTTATTAATTATCCCCCTGGCAATATCCCTTACAAAGCCAGGAGGTCGGGCTCCCAAAACAACCAAGTTTTGTACAAGCACTTTCCTCTACAAAGCTTGGATCTCACGCTCTGATATTGATGCTAAATTGACGTTTTTTTTTTCAACATAAATGAATCCTAGCTTTGTAGAGGGGTGTTTTTGAGCCTGATGTGAAAATTTCTAAAAACATAATAACCTATATCCATCTTTGTAGAGCCAGACCCTTCTGATTTTCAATCATTTTTAATTTTGTAACCCAAAGAAATTTCATATTTTCACCGTTTGAAATTTGTAGTGGGAGTGGGTTTGTCTGCAGAATTAA
>Ga0126342_10012373_pt1 | contig 15217 bp, 8 predicted proteins | sample Cyp1metagenome_FD_92528 | JGI IMG/M metagenome (GOLD analysis project Ga0126342, IMG submission 92528) | Coral microbial communities from Lord Howe Island, Old Settlement Bay, Australia - Cyphastrea 1 metagenome | ecosystem: Host-associated > Invertebrates > Cnidaria > Coral ...
CCAAAGCAATGGTATATTGTCAATTTGTGGGTTCTTGTTTTGTCTTCTGAACAACAGCTATTTTGATCGGTTTTCTTTTTGGTCTCCCTTGTTGTTTACACTGGAAAATCATAGGCTATTCAAGCATTATTTTTCCGAAATCCACCTGTCCTAAAGAAGGAAGTGGCAGTGAGATATCATAGCTTATTCCATGTTTATTTCCACCTTATTTTGTTCAAAGGCTTTATTCCCAAAATAAGCAAGGAATAAGTAACTCTCCAGGGGGGGGGAGTAAGGGAGGGGGGGTGTGCCATGCCATGATGTAGGTCAGTGTAGGTCGAGAACGTGTTGGATTGAGAGTCGCTGCCTCTCAAAGCTCACCGCTAAGAAGTTCTCTCGGGACATGTGAACGCTTGCCATTGATTCCGATGCTGTGAGCCAGTCGAAGTCACCAAAGAATTGGAGATTTGCCACACTTCCCGCTCTTCAGGAGCTCGACTTCCTTCGCCAGCACCATGCAAGCGAAGGAGCCATGGTTCAACTGTGATGAGCCCGAGTTGACCGTGCCCTTTCAAGTAAGATAGATAAGAAAGCTAAATGAGGACAGTACAAACGCATACAAATGCGGCATTGTCGTCAGGGCGGTGCTAGCTCTTGTGTCTCCCACCAAACGTGGGCGTCAATGCAAGCGACCTAGATGTGTCAGGAATGGAATGCCTGAACTGATGGCATTTGTGCGCGTTGTGTTCTTATATATATATACACATAACTTACATAACTATATATAATAATTATAACATATAATTATATATATAAATCATATATATATATTTACATAGTTATATATACACACAGACGCACACAGACATATTATATATATATACTCATATACCATCCATACAGTTTTACAAATAATTACACATATTTATAGCGGCCGGAGATCGCAAGAGTATGTACCACATGTAAAATGGCGGCCGGAGTTTGTTGTTTGGAGAAACGCTTCGGTCGGATCTGCGGAAAACAAATGTTTAGTCAGCAGAGGCAAGGTTTGTTTGGCTGAGTGAAGCTATCGTTTCTTCTCGTAAGTTTGAGCACAAAAACACTAGCATTTTTGGACTGAAAGGTAAGTTTCTAACCCAGAAACAAACCTTTCTCGAAACGTTTGTTTGAAACCCAGAAATTCAAAACAAACTCAGAAGCGGTCAGTTTTCCAACCTCAACAGCAAACTTTTTTAAAGTAGAAGTTTGTTTGTTGAATGGTTTGTTTGCTTGTTTTCTAGGAAACGTTTCAGAGAAACCTTTGTTTCACCCAAAAAGCAGAACCGTACAAGAGTAAAATTCCCACCCGATGCAAAACTGTTGTTTCAAACCTTTGCTTTCCTGGGATAACTCTTGTTTCAAAACGTTTGTTTCTGCATCTGGAAACTCATATTTCCCGGTGCCCCCCCTTCAGGTCTCGCCAATGCTCGGCACCGCGACTCTATTGAGCTTCGACCGCGCCAATGGTTGTGTCAAACCTGCTTACAAGGAAAGGTTCTAAGAAACTATAACTTTCCTTGCATATATATATATTTATAACCTCCCTGTTCATGCAAGCTTCCAGCCTCAGCCCCACTCAACTATTCTTTGTTTTGCTGTCCCTCCTAGTTTCAACAAAATCTCTTTCAAACCTTTGTCGTTCGTCCGTTACTTCATGTTCTAAAACAGTTTCCTTTCGTGTTTTCGCGTCGAAGGCCTCTCTCTATCTAAAGCTTTGCTTTGCCAAAACGCTCTTTCCATCTGCTGCTGCTGGCTGCCTTGCAGGTTCTTCTTATCGCTGTTTGCAACGGGCCTGTTTGCAATCCTTTGTGAGTCCACCTTGTGCGACATGTTGCACGCACGCGCACGTATGATATCTTGTCATTTTGTCCTTTTTGCTTTAAAACACATGTTCCCACCTTAATCATCTTAATCTTGTTGCAGATCTCTTTGACTCAAAGTCCGCCCCTGTGATGGCAGAACGATGCAGAACGCAAGGCATGTTGGAACATTGTTTAAGGTCCCGCATGACCCGCATGTCCTTCTTTGGCCCGCATCAAAAGTTTACCTATGCCATCCTGCTGCCCGTGGCACCAAACAAACAAATTCCAAAACTCCCCGGAGAAAACCCTTGGTTTCCGAAACTTGAAACTTCAGTTTTGAAACTTTAGTGTCTATCCCGCTTTCTTAACCATGCGTTTTTCTGGTTGAAACGTTTGTTTCCAGGGGTCGAAACAAACGTTTTCCCCCTCGCCAAAAAGGTTAGTTTTGTCTCGAAAAACGATTGCCTTTTTGAATAGATGGAGTTAGTTTGTTTCTCTTCCCAGGGGGGAGGGTTGCTGGAATCTCTAGCGAAAAAGGGGGGTAGGGTTGGTTGCCCACAGGTTTCGAGACAAGTGTTTTTGGAAGAGAAACAAACGTCTCAAACTTATTCAAACCTGGGTTTCCAACATGGTGCCCGGCTCCATACCCGGTGCAACTATGAATTCAAGTTGAATTTGAACATTTGTGTTACCTGATGTTCCATTGGCCCGTGGCACAGCCATGTCCGAGGTCCTCTCGGAGACGATCCTTCTCACCCGAAGAGGGAGCTACAAGCGCAGGCGCCACAGATCAACAGTGGAGAAAACTCCACTCAATTGGAACAAAATTGAAATGCAACACTAATGCAACACTAATGCAACTTAAGCTCAACTTCGTTGAACTTTGAAGAAGTACAATAGTTGTTTTTGAGAGAACTGGTGATGGCTCGCCCGGCGAGCTCGCCCGCTCGCCCTTCATGATGTCTGCGAACATTTTCCAACATCCTGTATGCAGTGCAAACTCGCGCAGATGCCTCGACATGAAATGTACAGTGCAACCATTCATTTCCGTTCAACTGTCAACTCCTTCACTTTGACATGCGGGGAATGGGGATTTGCAGGTTTGAGGCCGCGGCCAGAGGAGAGGGGCCTGTTTCACTGTGAGTATCATGGAGTTTCAAAGTTTGAACAGTCTTGGGATGTCTTGGGGCTACTACCGCTTCGATAAGCCGCAGTCTCAATTTCTGGTCACGTGCAGGGCCGATCTCCTCATATCCTCTGAGACTCAGAGACTTGGTCCGGCCACAGACAGAATCTCCACTGTGAGGGTAAGGTCCTACGTCCCGTCAACTCTACGGTCTGTGCTATTGTTTCATGTTATATAAACATTGTGACAGATTAATGGAACGGAATTCTTGTGTTGAGAGCCCATTTAAGGCTTTAATTGCTGCAGCAAAGGCATCAAAATCGAGAGAGCTCTAGCCGGAGAACTTCCAATGTATGGTTTCACCGGTTAATTATGGGCTGCAGGCTCATGGGCCCATTGTGTGTTACAAGAGAAAGCGTGTCTAAACATGTCCAAAATTCGTTGGCATTTGTGTGATAGTCTGTCCGTAACTCTTAAGTACGCCCATCCGGTCGTTTTTGCAATTCTAGCTTTTTCAACACTCGGGCTACCAAGTCAGAACCTGAAGACAGGAGTCTGAAATGCCAGCAGCTCCGCATTTGCGACCTTGGTGGCGAGTTGCACCTCTAATTTTTCTTGGAGCACCCACGCTTTTCCAAGGTGTTATCAACATCTGTAAATGAATGGCTGCAGCCACGACCACGGTGTGCAACTGCGTTTGTGCCAAAGCACCCCTGCGCGATGTGACACATGGCAAGCTTCGTGGAATCCAGTAGCATCACCAATGGCAACTTATCCGAATCCTATCATTGTGAGTTGGATGAGCTTGGACACTTCAAATGTAGGATGCTTTGAAAGGACTCCACAGAGCTTGAAGATACAATGAGATTATCCCGCGTCAAAAGAGCCAGCGGCGAAGCATGATGAAGGATGGGCAGCAAGTTCAAATCCAAGTGCTCAATGACGCTGTGAAATGGCGGCAAACGTGTGCTGCTGCCGCCATCAAGAACACTTCGCCAGGAAGTTTACATGACAGGTGTTCATAAATCCGTAGATCCCCAGACCCCAAGCATGAACTGCTTTGGTTTGTCCGAGGTGTTGTAAATTGTAGGCTTCTTGCCATCAAACTATTCATGTTCTGCTACCATGGCGTCAGCTGGCTCGCAAAATAGAAACTTGGATTCTTGCGGGAACTCAGGGAACCAAGGACTGCGCCTCAGGGGAAATGTGACCTGTAGATTTCAAAACCACCCGAGCGAAGCCAAGAATCTGCACGACTCTCGCTCCTTCGTTCTCCGAGTGGTATTACTGAAGAGGTGTTGCCAGTGGTAGCCGTACAGCCGCACTTGTTTGATCGCGGTTTTAATTTGGAAAGTTCAATGGTGGCACCTTCAGCTTGACAAGAGATGCCACAATGCCGAGGTTGCTTCTCAGAGCAATGGGGCAGGCTTGGTTGGCTGCTCTCATACCAATTGCAGTGGTTGTGCTGCTGTGATTTTTGTAGCACTGCCTGATGCTTTAGTCCGATCTGCAAAGTTCATGTTTCAAAGGTGGGGCAGAAAGGGGAAAAACTGTGGATGCTACCAGAAACTCTCGCCCCACAGATTCGTGGACATTGTGACGATGGACGGTGGAATTGATGTTTAGCATAGCCTGTTTCAAGAGTTCATTTTACTTCAAGAACTCAAAGCTTCTTGCAGTATCAGAGCTCCACTTTTAGCCATGCCTTGCAGGGGTGTTCAAGCTGCTTCAGCGGCCTGATGGCACCAGAGAGGTCCAGTGGTTTCGCGTCGGATCGGATGGTCATGCCATTGTTCTGGAGGGCAAGATGTGTCAAATTTATGAAAGTCGATAAACATTATCATTCCATGTGTTGTCAGACTCGACGTGCCGCAGTTTACCCAGGGCTTTACCAGATATGCAGGAGGCTGGAGATCAAGGACAATCATGAAGAGAAGGGCGAAGAGAACGGAGAGAAGCAAGCACTCCTGCAGCCAGTGCAGCCGGTGCAGCCCTGTCACACTCCAGAAGTACCTGCAGTGACACAGCCGGAAGAGACACAGGAACTGTGTGAAATTGCAAAAGTCTTGCGATGGGGGCTTTGTAATATTGAGATATTTCGAGTAAATCGTTGCGCGATATCCACTGCTTTCTGAATGTTTGACCAGCTCTCTGTAGCAAGGACCTAGGATATACAATAGCATCATATAGCATCAATAGGAGCGGATTCGGAGCCCGGCCTTTCCAGGAGCAGGTTTCAGCCGTCGTTGTCCAGGAACCAGCAGGGGCAAAGCTGGCAGCTGCACTGCGGCAGGCGGCGGAGAGCGGTACCTCAACTTGTGTGGTGAGTCGAGTGAACGGTGTTTGAGGAACTGAGTCACAGTTGCATTGCATTACATTCTCGGACTGATGCATATAGGTCCCGCAACCGTATTCAGCACATGTGAAGCCAGGAAAGCAATGCACAGCATCAAAAGCACAGCAGCGTACCCCACAACCCCACTGGGGAAGTACCCGCGTCCTTTTACAAAATATGATTATATAATATAATATAATGCTTCTGAAATTCAGCTCTTATGCGTTCTGAGTGTGCTTGGTGTGAGGCGGAAGTGGACGCCAACGAAACGACGTCTTCAAATCAGTCTGAAGCAGGAGGCCAGAAGCAGGGGCCAGGGTTTTCTCCGGACTACTCAGAAATAGAGAATTGCAATGAATTGCTTGTGAACGGATATGGGCGCAAGGAGAGTATGGGGTGTTTCCAGCTGCGGCATTGCCGTCCCTAGTAGACAAATGTCGAGAAGATTGCTGTTTCATGAAAGGAGCTCCGGCGATCAACAAGCCGGCGCACTTGACAGAGAACGTTTCTTCGGAGGAATGTGCCGGAACCTGAGGCAAAGTTTCACCGTCTAATTCAAACCAGTCCAAAGGAATCCAAGATAATCCAAGCAAGCCAAAGTCGCCAAAGTGTATGATGCTTCTGCTTTGAACCGGAATGTGCGCCAATGCACCAACCTCCTCGCTGCACAGATTTGATTCCCCTCAAATATTGCAACTTCTGAGGATTCTGTTGAGCTCCAGACCCCATCTGGCACGGTGCGGCGTTCTTTGTAGCAGTGGGGTTTGACATGAAATTCTGCTTAAGTGACATTTTCGCATCTCTTCAGGACATTTGTGTTGCAAGCAGTTTTGCCAAAGTGACTGTCCCCTGTCCAGATCGCTACTGCGACTACAGCCGAACACATCCACGACGGCCTGCCATCCATTGGCCGACATCTCAGACCCTATCAGACCCTCTCAAAACCTTTCCAATGTGCTGGAAGGACAACTGTGAGATGTTGACAACCACATTTTTGGAGATGTCGACTATCTCCCCAGCCCAGGATCTGCCGGGCACTTCACAGGCGATGCAACAGCTGTTGCCAGATGTTGCCAGTCCATAGCGATTTCATGACATTTTCCGTGATTTCCCGACATTCTGCACTGTATATATAGTGTATTATATACCGAGAGGGGCCAAGTGTGAAATTGACAGCAGCATTGCGTTGCTTTGGCAGGTGATTGCAAGCGCTGCTGCTTTCATCCCAAGGGGCGCTGCTCAAATGGATATGAATGCAGGCGCCGACAACTTCGACAACTTCAACTCTTTAGTGCATATCGCATATCGGACATATCGGTCATAGCAGAGCCATAGTGGAGCCGTAGGAGAATCGGTCAATAGTATCCAAAAGTTGATGTGTGTGGATGTTTGTATGTAATGTACTGTACTGATCTGTACTGTACTGTAATCCCTCCCACCTTAATGAAATTATTTCGGGGGGGTGCCTACCAAAATATTTTTTCAAAATAATTTCAAACATCTAACATGTTGGATGTATAAATTTATATAGTCTAACCATTGGGTTACCCCCCTGAAAATAATTTTGACGTAAACACTCTGAATGGAAAACACATATTTCAAAATAATTTTGGTTTTCTATGATGTTGTTTACGATGGCGTGGCCCCGAGAAGTGCGATCACAGCAGAATTGAAGAAAATCACAAAGTACATCATCAAGAAATTCTGCACAATGTTGCACTTCTCAAAAACCAAAGTGAGCAGCTTCCAGAACCACCCAGCTCGCCCAGAAGCTGGAAAAAGTGTTCAAAAACCTATAAAACCGAACGCTTCCCATCGAGAGTTCTTTGGAGGGAAACGAAGGGAATATGGGAGAAAGAGGGACAAACATGAAAGGTTGGGAAAACCACTATAGCAATGAGCTAAGTTGAATACCATTCCGTGGGATTTTCCAAGGGGAGAAATTATTCTAGGGGTATTGGAGATACCCTGCACTTCTCAAAAACCAAAGTGAGCAGCTGCCAGCTGAAAAAAACAAACATCTATAAACACTGAATGCTTTCCCTTTCGCACTCATTCCCACCCAGAGTTCTTTGGAAGGAAATGAAGGGAATGTGGGAGAAATAGGGGGAAGTATGAAAAAATGGAAATATGCAGGAAAGAGTCAGTGATGAAGATGATGGTTGAACATCATTTTGCGCGAATTCCCAAGGGGATATTTTTTTCATTTTTTCTCAACCACTTAAAAATTATATGAATTTATTTCAAAACCTAGTTATTCCAGGGTATATTGAAGGCTTAGATTATAATTTGCATATATTCCAATATGCACATCCGTAGACCCACTGCTTAGGAAAATTATTCAACAAAATGTCTTCTTTGAACATATTCCAGAACCTGGTTGATATCCCTGCGTTTTTCTTGAAGGGATGGAATATCCCCGGTGCACCTGTGAAGGCGATCATGTCGGGTGAAGAGGGGGGTCCCAAAGTATACATATGTAAAGATTGGACTAGTCCGGGGGAGGGTAAAATAATTAACACCGCGGGGGGTGAAATAATTTAGAGGAAGGTTCCCCCGCCGAGATGGGGGGGAGGGGGGGGGCCAACGTGGGTAATTATCTTACCCTCAAGAGGGTTTCATCGAATAACTACCGAAGACACTATCAACCCCCTGAAAATCCTTTTGAAAATTATTTTGGGGAGGGGGGAGGGGTAAGGAAGGTAGGGGAGATGTACTGCACTGTAGTGTAATGTAATGTAGTGTAATGTAGTGTAGTGGAATGTAGTGTAGTGTAATGTAGTGTAGTGTAATGTAATGTAGTGCAATGGATGTAAGGATATTTGTGTATATATATATATCAGGTAATATATTGTGATACCATATTTTGGGGAGATGACCAGCCATTTGCCAGCCAGTTTGGGATTCATCAGGGTGGGTTCTTGATGAACAATTCCCATACCCAGCTGTGAACTTTGTGGCTCAGGTTCTGTCACTTCGACCACGACAAGCGTAAGCGTTTGCCGCTCAGTTCTTGGCCTTTTCAGAGACATGGCCCAAACTTCTTGTGTGGCCGAGGCATCAAGAAGCCTATTACGCCAACTGGCCCAGGTGAAGTTTGGGTTGATGCTTTGAAGACTGATACATGAATTTGTGACTGCATTTGGATAATTTGTGAAAACTAAGCCGCTAAGCAGAAAGCCTCTAACCCTTTCCACCATTCCCATTTCATTTCATGTCCGCGAGCCTTGTCAGGCGACATGCATGCTATGCAACAAAATGTGGGGTGTGGTGCCAAGATACGAATGGACAACATCAGATGCACATGGGATCAAGTGTCGGAGTGTCGGGCAAGCGGCAAGAATTGAAGTACTCTTGGGCTCTTGTGTCGCGTTCTGATTGGCTTCTTCTCGTTGATTTGTGGCACTTGCTGTCCAAACTAAACCGCCTAAAGCCTAGGCCTATGGGGATGATGCCACAAGCACAGGCCCCGTGAATCGTGAATCAGTGAATGTTTCGAATGTTTCGAATGTTTCGAATGTTTCGAGCAAGCTTCAGTTCATAGTTGGATAAGGACCTGCCTGACCAGGCACCTCCTGCTTGCTTCATGCCGCCCTGCATTGCTCCCCCACTCGTACCCTCCTTTGATATTTGCTGGAGCCGTGAAGACACGAATTCCTGGGCTTCTGTGTATAGTTTTATTATCTAATATGTATAGTCTGTATAGTTTACAGTAGTCAGTTTAGTTTATTTTAGTCAGTTGTTTGCGTAAATCATGTTGCGCGGCCAATGAGGCAACTGTGCCGGCTGACCTGGCGATGGATCCCATGCAGGTCACTTGGTCGTTGGTGTGGATCTCTCTGTTTTTTTTTGGGCACCTTTGCGTCATGAGAGATGTGTTGGGACCTGTTGGGATATGAAATGATTTGAAACGTTGTCCAAACATGTCCAAACCATTGCTCTCGCAGTTCTTGAGTCCTGGACCTCTGGTCCCTCTTATGTTCTCCAAAATGTCATCAAAGCATATCAAAGCATCTCCCGTAATATTATATACATATATATATACATAATTACATATGTGGATATTTCCAGTTGATTCCAAAATATGTGCATGGCATCCAAGAGCTCGAGACTCGATACGACTCGAGACGACGTGTTTCTGCGTGCTTCGCAGGCTGCCCAAGGTATGAGGCCTGATGAGGCCTGCTACAGAAACGACAGACACAATAGAACCTGGGAGAGATGAGAGATGAATGCACACTTAAGGATCTTAAGGAATGTGGCAGTTTTTTCAAACTTTTTGAACATGAAATTTATAATATAAATATAAATATAAATATATATATATATATATGCATATAGACCGCAGGCCGTGCAGGTTCCAACAACTGCTCGAGAGCAAAAACCAAAAGGTGAATTATGAATAAGTATGATAACACTGATTGAAGCGTGACTTTCTCCTCCTCATGTTCTCATTGTCATTTGTTCTTCTCTTGAAGGGTTTGTGACGCTGAAGGCTGAGTCTTACAGCATACACGGCGGGGAGACAAATGAGTGTTCAAGACCCCTGTTGATTGATTAGTCCGGGGATTATACTGACAGATCTGTTGATTGATGATTCTGGGATATTCTGGGCGATTATACTGCCCAATATATCGGGGATTGTCACAATCCAGTGTGGGAATCCTGTTTGCCGGCCATCAAGAGATGGCAGAGGGTTTTGAACACGGGAGCTCCCCCAAAGATTTATAGATATTGGCTACTTGAAACTACTTGTCAACATATGAAAAATGGTCTTCCCAGAGATGACTGCCCTGCAAGACCTGGTGACCTGGTGATTTTCCATGTCCATTTTTGGTGGATGGTAGGTGGCCCCAACCTGCAAAAACACACCAACCCCACGTGAAAGGCTGCAGCCATGCCATGGGTAAACGATGTTCAGTGACGACCTCAGATACTATAGGGTTCCAGCGGTGTTTTGCCGCTGGAATTTGGCATGCTCACGAAGCGGCCTTCATGCACTTTATCCATCTTTATCCTACTTATTCCTACTTCATATTGAGAAACGTTTGAGGATTGTTCTTGGTGGGCCTTGTGGCCATGCGGTTCCTCTTTGAACAGCCTGCAAAGCGTCCACAATTCCCAAGAATTGTGATTATTTTTGAATTTTTGTCATCATTTTGATGCTCCTGGGATCCGCAGTCTCGGGACGTTCTGAGCAATTCCCAAGGATGCAGCAAATGCCAATGCCGGGTCAAAATCTCGGTGTAGACTGTAGACCCTTTTTTGAGCCAAGTTCCACCAGGATTTCCAGCTTCATTGATTTCCAGCGTTGCTCATATCAATTCAGGCATGGCTCCTTGGCAACAAGGTCCTATGTTTCCTCCTGTCCGGAACCAAGATCCAGAGAATAGATGAGAATAGATTACATTGAAAAGGAAGCTATGACTGATACTGTATGTTATGATTGCAGCTGCGGGTGGCACGGCGAGTCCTAGGTGGCGCAAGCTCCACCACAGTGCCCCGTTTTTTTAATGGTTGTGTTTCAGTTGTGCCATGTCTCAGGTGCAGCTTTTCCTTGTCACATCCTGTCACGACAGGTTCTTCAACCCGCCAATGTGGCCTGGACCATGCCCAGGGCCTTGCCCAGGGCCAGGCCCCATGATGGACGGACCAGGTCTTGTGCCACTGGGCAGCAGTCCCACCTTCGATTCCATGCAGATTCCTTGAATTTCTTCGAGCAAGGTGGTCCCCCATTGCACTTAAACCTGATGGATCCCGGATTGATCTTTACTTGTGACTCATCTGAGGCTGCCGAGGTATACTTCCAATGCAGGATGTCTGACTCTGCCTCAGAGGGTCCTACAGAATGCATGCTGCATGCAGGAAAGCACCTTAAACCTGGAGAAAGATTTCCAACATCTTCCAACAAACAAATTCCCAACCTTTCCAATGATTCCAAGCTCAGGTTGCCAGAGGCCCCATTGGGCACGATCCCAGTGAACTCTGCGCCGGTCTTGACGATGCCCAATCAGATGCCTCCCAACCCGATGCCTCCAAATGGGTTGCTGCCTCCAGGCCCTCTGCTGGCCCCGCCCATGCCTCAACCCATGCCGCCTATGCCCATCCCAGAGCCTCTGCCGCCGGGTGCGGTCCAAGCCGGGCCAATGCCACCCATGCCATGTCCAGGGGCTCCGATCCTACCTGTTCCCGCCGCTGCAAATGCCCTGAATGGCCCACCGCCGCAGACCGGACCAGCTCCCACGCCATTGGCCACCAACCCAGGCCCAGGCCCAGCCCCAGGCCCAGCCCCAGGCCCAGTACCTGAGAAGCCTTCAAACCCACCCGCTCAAGAGAAGGGCAATGACAGCCCTCGATCGGTTGGGACCCCAGGGGGGGAGGAGGTGATATGGATGTACATGCTCAAGCGGCAAGTAGGTGCAAGACAATCTTGATGATGCTGGCATTTGCACAAGGGAAAGCCAAGAATCTTGGATGAGCCGAACATATCCCAACAAAGTGCTCTCGCTCTAGCCAGTGTTTTTCCCTACCCTGTTTAGCCAACTGAACCCCAACCATCTGCAAGCGCTTGAGGTGATCTTGAAACTCACTGGTGCGTGGAATGCATTGTCCGTCGCTAAGGTCGTGCATGATTTGACTTCATATCTTTGGGAAGAGAAGAAAGGCAAATGTTCTACATGTAGTTTTTGAATGGTTCATGAGTCTCAATGGTTCCGAGGGCAGCTGGCAAAGGACACGACTTGCCAAGGGAGCCAGGCTTGGTTCGTCGGGGACACCCGATCCTCGCTTACCTCACCTATTGCCAAATGAGATCAGAAGCCCGATTGACAAACATAGGCTTTTGATTTGATGCTTCGACCTCTGAATCTCAAACGAATCGCTGAGAGTTTCGTTTGGCAGGTGCTGACTTTGAGGAGACCATGATTGCGTTCCTGCTCACTTGTATTTTCACAGAATTGAAGATATTGAAGCTGGTGTTGTGATGTGTTTGGTGAGCCATTGGGCTGAAGAGCTGCACCTGCACCAGGACATGCGAGCAATGTGCGTTCCGCCCGCGCGTGGCTTGACAGCACATTTGGATCTATCTGGGAAATATATGGGACACAAAGGGTAGAAGACAAGGTGGATGAAACTGATCAAACTGTACGCACAGCGGTCTTCGATTGTTTGATCCGGTCACACTTTCTAGGCTTGGCCGCCTTGGCCTTCAAGATTTCGCACTTGCAAAACCTGTCAGGATGAGCGCACCAGAAAGCACTGAAGCTGGGCAGCAAAAGACTTTCATTGCTGTATGAGGGGTGCTGAAGGGGCTCGCATGCTTGCTTCGGGTAGGGGTTGAGACGGAAGGTGTTCATGTGTGATTCAATTGCGTTGGCTGTTTTGCTTCATTTGCTGTAATGGATTGGAAAGGTGGATGCTTCAAGCAAAATGTCGGCGCCATCTTGCACATTGATTTGCTAGGTGCAAAGCAGAATCCATACCCCACGCGGCTGCTGACAGAGTAGGTTTCAATTGGCGCATACCAGCGGAAGCCAAGGGACGATCATTCGAAAGTGTGTGTGCACCAGGGCTAGCGGCTAGACCATTGTACCAGACAGCACACAGAACAGAGGGGGATGGAGACCTTCCAGAAATTTGCACATCATTTTTTTCATATTTCAAGCTCAATGGGCCATTTGTCAACTTCAATCCGCATTTCTTGGTTGCAAGTTGTTAATAGTTGTAAGAGGTTGTAAGTTGTATAATTAATCGTGATTACATATTGCGTGCTACCCTGGCTTCCACTGAAGGACAATGCGTTCGAAGGGGCCAACGGTTCTGCATTGTTCCCTGGACAAGCTTGGCTTTCTACGCCAAAAACCTGAATTGAAGGTTTTCAGGTTGGTGTATACCAGGGTTGTCCAATTTGTGTGGCTTATACCATACCGCCCAGAAGTGGCGCGCCTTTCAATGGCAAGGCTGGCGTACCGGCAGTGGAGCTCTAAGAAGCAGTATTTCCATATCCATGTTTTCCCAAGTTTTTCCCACAGGTGATTGCTGCTATGATGGTTACCAGCCAAATGGACACAACAATCTTAGGCATGATGGCAGTAAACCTGTAGTTCTCTACGTTCCAATTTCCTCCACTTGTTGGGTGGCTGAATTCTATCCAGCCTCCCATAGTCAGGCACTGAAACAATCAAGTTAGGAATGCTTGAGGGCAGCTTTTTTCATTCACAGACTAAGGTTACGCGGGGCAAAACAAAACATGTGAATTTATCTTGAGCATCTAAAGTCCTGACAGCAGGTATGCCACCGAAGATTTGACGCGCGATTGATCGCAGGGCGAATGCATGGCTCCTTCGCAGATGTCGTTGGAGTGTGTCGCCAGGGCCAGGTTTGAAGACTTGTGGACTTTTGAGAGCGGCGAGAACTGCCAACACGTCATGTCACGTCATGTCACGTCATTATCATCCAGTTGCCAAATGATCAAAATGGAAGTGGCAAGTCATTGGCCTTCAGCCCCGTGTCTTTTGTGCCCGCCACCAAAAGTCTAAGTCTCACGGTCCTGGAGCTGCAACAGCGTACAGCGCACCTTAATTGGAGAGGCTAATTTCTTCAGGAGCGAGACCGCTGATCCAAATGACACCGACAGTGACACCGAATTGACACTACAGGGTGGGTTAGTTAGGTTGAACAAGTGTGCGGTGGGCAAAATTCAACAGTGCTCAAGGCAGCCAAGTCTTGGAGTGTATTCACTTTAGAGGCAGGCCCTCATCGTTTAGCATTTCAAGAGTTCAAGTAGATTTGACAATGTTTGAGGAGCTTGGAGCGTGTTTTTTGTTTGATCGGTTGGATTGCACCAACTCATACGAAGTCACCGGACACTGGCGGATAGCTCACTGAAGAGCTTCTTCGGACCAAATTTCCTTTAAAATGTGTGCTCCAGTCAGAGGTGTGAACTGCACATCCGGTGGGACAGCTGGCCTCGATGTTTCCAGAGCCAAATGACCCAAAGTACCGAGGTCGCAGGGTAGCTGAAACCCACACTGGTGTGTTTGCCGCTTGCCATTGTCCTTGGAACACCAGAAGTGTAACCAAATCTCAGGGACACCGGACACCGGACACTTGCTTCAATTTTTGCTTAAATTCAGTAAAATTCATTAGTAAGGGAGTAGTTGAGAGCGAGTGCAGCTCATACAATTAGTTCGCGCTACCTGTCACGGGCTCTGAACCATTATTGCATCATATTGCATCATATTGCATCATATTGCATCATATTGCATCATATTGCATCATATTGCATCATATTGCATCACAGATTGCCGATTTGTCTCTCTGCACTTCTGGTGTCCTGCGCTTGATGACCCGCTGTGCAGTGTTATGAATAGAAGCATTGGACCCACGTCAGTTGCGGGCCCCATCGCACCCGGCAAGCCAAGATGAATGGGTGCAAAAACGCAAAGCGGGTCGTGTTTTTTTTGGATCAAGGCCTGAGCAACTTCAACGCCTACACCAGAGTCCATCAGTCCATTGATGTCGTTTGAAAACTGATGAACAGATGTGAAGAGATACGAAACCATACGAAAACTATACTATACCCCACTCCATCCCACTCCAAAAGAGTTGGCTAATGCTGTTCTCATGTAGGCGGGGGAAGCTCAGTAAAGGCAGGATTTGATGCAAGGGCATTATCTGGACACAGTGGGTGTCATGCGCATGCTTTAAAAGAGTCTCTGGGCGCCTGGGTGTGCGAGGTACCAGTACCAGTAATGTTTGTTCTGATCAATGAAGTGTCTGATGAAGTCTGTTCTAGTTTTCGTTCTGATTATATACTAGCCTGATCCAAGTTAATCCTTAATGATTACCCGGTTTACGGATTAGCGGTTTACGGATTAGCCCGCGGACCGGGGCACAGGTTCCACATTAAGTATTTAAAATTAAAGGTTTTGGGGC
>Ga0126342_10012374_pt1 | contig 15216 bp, 14 predicted proteins | sample Cyp1metagenome_FD_92528 | JGI IMG/M metagenome (GOLD analysis project Ga0126342, IMG submission 92528) | Coral microbial communities from Lord Howe Island, Old Settlement Bay, Australia - Cyphastrea 1 metagenome | ecosystem: Host-associated > Invertebrates > Cnidaria > Coral ...
ACCAACAACCAACAACCAACAACCAACAACCAACAACCACAACAACAACAACAACAACAACAACACCAACAGCAACAGCAACAGCAACAGCAACAACAACAACCACAACCACAACCACCACAGCTACAATTACAATTACAACTACATTGCGCAACACTACACTACACTAATTACATTTCATTACGCTACCACTACAACTGCAACTGCAACTACACTACACTACACTATTTACACAACATTACAACAACTACGACTTCCAACTTACAACTACAACTCCACTACGCTACACTACAACTACAACTACAACTACAACTACAACTGCGCTACACCACACTACATCCAGCAGTTGTGGTGAGGTGACCGCTGCAAACATTGCAACCACCCCAAAAAACACAACTCCAACCACCTTTCGGTCCATCAGTGGGTTCGCTCTGCCAGCCGTGATTCACAACAAACAACCTCCCCGATAGGTTTCCTATTTTTGAAACTTCCGCCATTGCCTTGTGCGGTACTACTGGTATATTTCAGACTGTGTGCCACACATAGGTGCACTTGCTTGACATAACCATGTGGCTTAGGGGGTTGGGTTTGTCCGGTCTGGACATGGCTCTGGGACCATCGTTAGCACAATCATCGTGGTAGGCCAAGAGGAGAAGACTGGCAGCGTACCATCGCAGGCAGTGATCAATGTGAGGGCGTTTAATGCTGTGCAGACGACACATTTGCTTCCGTTGTTTCTTGGATATGCCGAACATTTTCTAAATGTGACATGGGGGAATCATGGGGGATCACGCAACCGAAGGTCAAGCCTCAAGTCACTTGCCACCAGGATTCTTTGGTAAACGACTACACGGGCTACCGTAAAAGGATTCCCATGAGCGCAGGCAGCGCAGGCAGCGCAAGCAGCTCAGGTCGCCAGACCTGTCGGCACCACAGATGCCACTATTCAGGCGCCTGGGCTGCCAAGCCAATGTTCAGAGCAAATGCCAGCAACCTGCTACTGCCAGCACAAACTATCCACCACGCGCCGCAATATACCACCAAAGTGCATGATGTGCTAACATGCCACAAGTCCACCAACAAATTATCTTTGAAAAAACAGATGCAGCCCACGAACCCGAATGCAATCACGTAGACCACTTTTGTGGGAAAAAATGCTCGAACAGTATTGTAGATTTTCCCCCTGTGACTGTACAAGTGCATTGTAGACTGTGGAATGTGGAATGGCGTGGAGTGCAAAGCGCAGCGCGTGAAGAAAGTGGAGTGTCGAGTGGGGCATGTAGTGTGTAGAGTGTGAAGCGTGGAGTGTAAAGTGTAAAGTGCCGAGTGTAAAGTGTGGAGTGTAAAGTGTGAAGTGGAAAGTGTAAAGTGTAGCGTGCGGAGTGTAAAGTGTAAAGTGTGGCGTGTAAAGCGCGGGAAAGTGTGGGGTGCGGAGTGTAGAAGCGGAACCTAAAATGTAAAGTGGGAGTGCGAAGTGTAAAGTGTAGACTGCGGAGTGCCGAGTGTAAAGTGTAGAGTGTAGAGTGTAAAGTGTAGAGTGTAAAGTGTAGAGCGTAGAGTGTGGAGTGTAGAGTGTAGAGAGTACAGTGTGAAGTGTGAGAGTGTAGACTGTGGAGTGTAGAGTGTAAAGTGTCGATTGTAGAGTGTAAAGTGTAGAGTGTAAAGTGTACAGTCTCAAGTGTAAAGTGTAGAAAAAGTGTAGAGTGTGGAGTGTAGAGTGTAGAGTGCGGAGTGTAAAGTGGAAAGTGTGGAGTGTAAAGTGTAAAATGAAAAGTGTAGGGCGTGGAGCGTAAACTGTGGAGTTTGGAGTGAAAAGTGTAAAGTACGGAGTGTAAAGTGTAGAGTGTGGAGTGTAAAGTGTAAAGTTTGAGTGTAAAGTGAAAAGTGTAGAGTCAAAAGTGAAAAGTGGAGTGTAGCGTGTAGAGTGCGGAGTGTAAAGTGGAACGTGTGGATTGCAAAGTGTAAAGTGTAAAGTGTATAGCGCGGAGTGTTAAGTGTGGAGTGTGGAGTGCAAACTGCGGAGTGCGAAGTGTAAACTGCAAAGTGTGGAGTGTAGAGTGTGGAGTGTAAAGTGTGGAGTGTGGAGTGTAAAGTGTCGAGTGTGGAGTGCAAAGTGTAGAGTGTGGTGTGCAAAGTGTGGAGCGTAAAGTGTGTGGAGTGTAAAGTGGAAAATGAAAAGTGCAGAGTGTGGAGTGCAAGTGTGGAGTGCGGAGTGTAAACTGTGGAGTGTCGAGTGAAAAGTGTAAAGTATGGAGTGTAAAGTGTAGAGTGCGGAGTGTAAACTGTAAAGTGCGGAGTGTAAAGTGAAAAGTGTAGAGTGTGGAGTGTAAGTGTAGGCTGTGGAGTGTAAAGTGTGAAGTGTCAAGTGTGGAGTGTAAAGTGTAAAATGTAAAGTGCAAAGTGTGGAGTCTAAAGTGTCAAGTGTGGAGTGTAGAGTGCAGAGTGTAAAGTGTAGAGTGTAGAGTGCGGAGTGTGAAGTGGAAAGTGTGGAGTTTAAAGTTTAAAGTTTATAGCGCGGAGTGTGGAGTGTAAAGTGTAAAGTGTGGAGTGCGAAGTGTAAACTGTAAAGTGCGGAGGTAAAGTGTGGAGTGTGGAGTGTAAAGTGCCGAGTGTGAAGTGTAAAAGTGTACAGTGTAAAGTGTGGAGTGTAAAGTGTAAATTGTAAAGTGTGGAGTGTAGAGGGTGAAGTGTAAAGTTTAAAGAGTAAAGTGCAGGGTGTGAAGTGTGGAGTGTGGAGCGTCAAGTGTGGAGTGTGGAGTGTCCAGTGTAGAGTGTGGAGTGTAAAGTGTACAATGTAGAGTGTCCTAAATACTGCGCTTGCCACGCAAAACAACATTCCACACACAGCGGATCTGCGCCAAATACCGCCCCTGCCATGCAAAATGACACGCTCGCGATGTGATTTGCACGTTGTCACCACGTGACACCGCCCTGACATTTTGCAAGTCGCAAGAAACAGGCAACACGACATGTCTAAAGTGCTGCGCCTGCCACGCAAAACGAATTTCGACACCATTTGCAGACACGTGAGTGCCACGCAAAACGACATTGGTACATGTTTGAAAACCTTCGAAAATGATAGGTGTTGCGGCTTCCCCCATGGCACGGCGACGCCACAAGAAAGCCAGAGCATGAAGACGAGACATGTTGGAAGCTCAAAAAAGAGCGTTTCGTGCGAGACTTCCTCAAATTGTCATGCTTTGTAGCTCCAATGTCGACACTGTCCGAGGGTTTTCTCATGAACCTCAAGAGTTGCTACTTCAAAATCGATGTTTCATGCGATGTCACAAAATGCCAAGTATGCCACGGAATTTGCACGTTGTCACCATTTGACGCAGCCCTGACAATGCGGTTCGCAAAAGACATGCAGCTCGACGCGTCTGAAGTGCTGCGCTTGCCACGCAAAATGACGATGGTGGTCTCCAACGCGCTGCGCCTGCCACGAAAAATGCAGTTCATCTTCTGAAAACGCGCATGCCATACAAAACGACTTTCGACAAGTGATGAAAGATGTAGAAATGTCACAAAATGCCACGCTTGCCACGCAAAACGAAGCTACGCGACGTTTGGAACCTCTAAAAATGAACGCCATAGGCGCGGCCATGTAGCCTTCACGCGAACGGATGCAAACGGTTGCGGACGGTTGCGAACGGTTGCGGACGCAAACGCAACGTCGAGCGAACACACCCTCAACCCCCAGACCCCCAGAATGAAGCGGGAACCCTTGCCACGCATTCGGGAAAAATCAAGTCATCAAAGGGTTTGTTGGAACATGCCAATCACAGTCTATTTAAATGGTTTTAAACGGTTTGGGGTTGAGACCTGGTGAGCAGTTGGAGGGCCAAAAAACATCTTCCAAGATTAGTCAGTGTCGGTACGCGTCGCTTTGGCTAGGTGTTTCGTGAAGCCTTTGCAGCGTGTGATCAGGGCAACCATGGATATTTGACTTGGTCAGAGGCAGTCTGAGGGGTCTCCGTCGCGATCTTTCCATTTGATGACGCAGGGGCTTCCATCCAACAATTTTCAACCAAAAGTCTCGACGTGACCTGCTTTGTTCACCAGGGTCTTGAACCAGCATGTATGCAAAGATTTAGAATTCCAGGGGTTGCCCTTCTGCATGTAGGTCAAGCACTTCGTGGTGATGGTTTTTCGAACATTGGGCCCCTTGGCTGTCGCAATAGTTGCTGGATGTTGATGGCCAGTTCATTGTGCGCATAGTCCCCACAAGCCATTCCTGAAGACGAGATGACCACCCCTGCGTGTAGGGTGAGCGTAGGCACCTTCAGTCTTCAGCCCGAGGGTCGCACAAATAGATTCTTGATATTGCTTATGAATGTTTATGATTTGCAGTATCAGTGGCACCTAAAATGCAAGGCCCCGCACAAGAGAGACTCACTGAGGCAGCGCTCCGCCAAGCGAGAGCGATGTTTACAAGCTCTATGCCCGCTTTGATGAGGTTTGGATCGGTTGAAATCGGACAGGCTGTCCACTCGCACCTCTGCACATCTTGAAACACAGAACAGTGGTATAATAGAATGGGCTGTCGCTCAGGTGCCGCCGGCCCCCTTTTATGTGGGGTTGGGAGTGGATGTGCCGCAGCCATTTCCCGTTCCGCACGGCCGTGTCCGTAGGGTTTCCAGCCCGATACAAAGAGGTTTGCGGGACCCATTGCGGTAGGAGTTTGCAAGGATTGTTTTCAGCTTTTGGGTTTTCAGAGGTCGCTCAAACGTGCCACGTAGGAGTTTGCAATGATGTGCTCAATATTCATGCTATATCCACATAGGATCCAGCCCAAAACAAAAACACGCGGCCTTGGTTCGGCGCTGCAGCAGGGGTTTTGAGCTTTTGAAGCTTTTAAAGGTGCCTAAAACGTGCCACGTAGCAGCTTCGAAACCCAATAGAAACAGTTTGCAGGACCTAGAAGCAGCGTACTTGGATGCCAAACCAGGCACAGGTGGAGCCACAGCCCATGCCGCACAAGCTTCTGTGGAGGGTTTTGAGTGTTGAGGCTTTTAAAGGGTGCCAAAACGTGCCACGTAGCAGTTTCGAAGCCCAATAGAAACAGTCTGTGGGGCCTAGGGGCGTACCATGGTGCCGTATGGAGGAGCCTTCGAAAGCTGGCTTTTGAGGCTTTTGATGCTCTTAAATGCCACGTAGCAGTTTCGACGTGCCACGTAACAGTTTCGAAGCCCAATAGAAACAGTTTGTCGGGCCCTAGGGAGGTACGATGGTGCCGCATAGAGGAGCTTTCGAAAGCTGCAGTTTGAGCTTTTGAGGCTTTTGATGCTCTTAAATGCCACGTAGCAGTTTCGACGTGCCACGTAGCAGTTTCGAAACCCAATAGAAACAGTTTGCAGGGCCTAGAAGCAGCGTACTTGGACGCACAGCCCATGCCGCACACCTACGGTGATCCCAGGCGCTGCCCCGCCTAGGCCAAGGCTAGGCAGGGGTCGGCGGATTAGATATCAGATTAAATGGACACACCTGATGATCTTATATTATATGTACATTTACTGTAGCACATGCTCCCCATGCAGAGGGTTGAAAAGGATCAGATTGTGTTGCTTCCATTGTGATTCCGGCTGGACGCCCCAGCACTGGACATGACATGTTCACACCCCGGTCCTCGGTGAATGTTCACACCTCGGTGAATGTTCACACCTCGGCGTCGCAGGAGCACACTGCACGTTTGAGCTTGGCCCAGTGCATTCGACTGGCAGATGCGGCTGTTCATGGCTTGGGGTCCCCACGGAGCGTCGCATGCTCAGCGTGTCCTCGGTCCAACCTGGGGAAACAGTTTGAAAATATTTGAAAACAGTTGTGAATACTTCATAACAGTATGTAACAGTTCCATCACATGCCATTTAGTCCATCATAGCTCTCCACTTACAGCTCACTTCCACTTAGTCCATCTACAACTGCTTTGGTTCGTTACGGTTCGTTGTCTTGGTTCGTTATAGAGCTTGTGGCTGCGCCGGCTGGCGACATTCTGGCTGGTCTCGCCACGATTTGCCAAACAGATGCAGAGCACGGGAACTGAGGCGTAATGCCATATCGATCTGAAAGGAAAACATGAGGGGCGAACCGACAGTGATCGACTACAAAAAGTTAGCCCTAGGCAAGATTTCGGGACGAATTTCGATGACAGAAAGGATAGGTAATGCGTGGTTTCAATGGGTTTCGGCCACCTTCATCATATTTTGGCACCGTTTGAATCTATTTAAAATTACATTCGATCATCACGAGAACATCCTGCTTTGTGACGCGTTGCGCCGAAGAATGTGTGGTGAATTCAGGACTAATTCAGTTGCGGATTCGTCATGTTTTCACGCTGAAAAAAGGCATTGTTCATATTTACAGATGCTGGCAAGCAAACGCTGGGTTGGTAGTTTCTGCAACCTTGAACATGCAAGCACTCGCTGCTTTCCCACCCGTGCCAATTCAAGATCTGTAAAAGTTCTACCAGAAATAGGGCTAAAGACAACCTCCAATGGCATTTGAGACATGCTGTGCATCAGATATTCCAATTGGCCCAAGCGAATTGTTGGGGATTTGACGCTGCGGGATCGGTCGTGCGACTCTTGGCTGATTCTCAGCGTAGATTTACTGGATTTGTAGATATTTGTAGTATCGGTGTGTGTCGGTAGTATATTGGACTTGGATCAGTGGTATTGTAGTTCGATTGATACCTTGCGAGCCTTCGTTACAACGCCACTGAAGTCACTATTCCGACGATTGATTCTTCCCAGGAAGAAATGTATGCTGCCAGCCCGGGGTCTTCCTGGCGATTTCAGATTTTTTCAAGGGATCACGATGCCTGCAGCCCTTACAATCCCGTCTGCCAATGTCTGCCAGGTATCAACAATACCTTCCGCAAGAGCCAGTGGTGATGCCCTATGCTGGTGCTTCCCCGGTGCCGTCCAACATGCCCATGCCGGTGAGGTCCTCCACAGGCCATGCTATCGATATCGATATCAATGGATATCAACAGTGCAATCGCAACTGTGGATCCAGATGATGCAGCACAGAATGAAAGTTATGTAGTGGATTGTAGTGGCATGTAGTGGCAGTTTCAACTACGTTCCACCATGTTCCACCCCAGAATGGCCTTATGCTTTTTGATTCGTGTTAGTGGATCTGGGGAGTTCGCATGTAAAAAAGGCGGAATGAGCTCCAGACAGGACAATCGGTAAGCTACTCTCAAGGTTCCAGGCTCAGACGTTCAAAATGTTTGTGCAACAAAACCCTCAAAGGCTCACGGCATTTGACAACTAGTCGCAACCAATGTGCCAATTATGTCCACTTATTGCTATCGGCTTGAGGTACACCTAGCTGGACCGGCATGGTGCAGGTACCAGGCAGGGAAGCTGTGCCATTTTGGGGAACATCAGAGTATCATCAGAGATCAATAGACGTGGGGTTGCAGGAACCGTTACCACGAGCATCAATGGTTTGAATGGTCTTGACCTAAGAAGGTTACATAAACGCCAAACAGACGTATGACTCATATAATTGTCCACTAGCATGAATGTATATAATTGCTCAGTGCTTGCCGTTTCATTCCAGTCCACAGTCCAACAAATGTCTTGAAACCTCATTGGCATGTTGTGGTTGTTTTTCCTGGCTTCCGTGTTTGTATTCCGTTGGAGTGACTTCAGAAAGAGTAGCTCTCGAGGTCTTTCAAAAGGTGTCAGCAAAGGAGCTGTGCCAGGGGCACCCGTGCTGGACGATGGAACAGCTGCAGTGTTTCTGCAGCAGAAGCTCGCACGAAAGGAAGAACTGGTCGTTGGCTTGCCGCTGGTTGTGTAGCCTATCTATTGGGGCACAATTCGCCTTGTATCAGATAGACTGGAGGGTATGTATGAGAAATCTTGAGAAATTGAGTCGAGATTGTTGCCTGTAGCCCCTAGTCCATCTGAGATCGGTTGGCTCTTTGGTTGAAAGGAGCACGCCTCTGGGGGGGAAGTCTTTGGGATTGGCCATAACAATACCACCAGGTCGATATAGAGGATATAGCCTCCAAATCAACCATGCAGAACGGTCCCATGCTGCAGCATGTGCGACTACCTGTCATGAATTGCAACGAGGTATTTTCAGCTGATCAAAGCTCATTGTGACACCACCTTGATCAACAAACCGGAAGCGGTCAGACAGCTCAATGGCTCCTTGCACGAAATCAGAAGTGGCACATAGTGGCACATACTTCATGCTCACAGCGGTTACAGCGGAACTGAATAGATTTGCTCAGAATCATCAGTCACAGCTCCTGCTAGTTTTCGCTATTCGTGTTTTCGACATTTCCACCTTTTCCACCTGCCAGAGCTTTACTATGCCAGACTATGCTCTTGTGAATCTTGTGATGAGGGTGTATCAGTATGAAGAGTCCCGAGAGTGTCTTCATAGAAAGCCTTTTTTTGGGGAGGCTTAACAATTATCAATCCTATATCAATATTCCATCAATATCTCATCATCCAACAGTGTCTCCACCGCTTGATTCGCTCTTGATCACTTGATTTATCTTGATTTGAGGCAAACTCTTTCCGCTGATTGTGGAAGCATTCCAACGACACGACAAGGACGGTGACGGAGTCCTGGGAAAATCCGAGCCTTGGTCGAATCTGCCTCCAAGCTGATCTCTTCCCAAGAAAGGAAACACCTTTGGAACATTCGGGAACAACAAGAACAATACAGTGCTGTTTCATGCTGTTTCTATGTGTGTTTATAATTGCTCCGACTACGGATCCGGAAGTTGTGAAACTTGCTCGCATTCCCAATGACCATGGCTTACAGATCAATGCGACTACTTCATGACACTGTAGCAGCATGTAGTAGCATGCAGCAGCTCCTTGTTAATGATTTTGTTCCTCTCAGGCTCTCAGGGGAGGGATGCCATACATCTATTTGCCCTGGTGTCACCACTCAGGAAGCGAGCATTTTCTTCTCGCTCTTTGTGTCTGAGAGGCTACACGGTTATTCCACTCATTTGCTCATCCGCAATTGGGGCAGTGCTGGTGTGGGCATGTTTGATCCAAAAAGCATAAAAACAACCCTTTCAAGTGACGGATTTTCATTCGACGTACAGTGCATGGAGCAAACATGGGCCATCCATGGGGTCTGAAATGACCCATGTTAAGTCATATCTCGCATGCATCATGGATCACCATATATCATATATATATATATATCATATATATATATATCATATATATATATATATACACGTACCATATAAATCATATTATATGCATCATAAAATGCAATAATATATCATATTGTATCTATAGAATCCCTGGCAGGTTAGGCTTTGTGGATGCGGCGCGGGGTCTGGCCACTCAGTTCTCCGGTGAGTCCGAGAAGGCCAGAGAGACTACGAGTATGCATTCTTTGTCCCAAAAAACGTGTAACTTCCAAAATATGTATCTCGGTGTATACATACATACATACATACATACATACATACATACATATATATATATATATACATACACGTGCGTGTGCCTGCTCTGTGTGTGTGCACGTGCGCGCCCATGCATATGTTTGTATGTATTTACAACCATGTATATGTATATTTGTATGTATATGTACATGTGTATGTGTATGTGCATATATATATATATACATATCATATTTATATATATATATATACACATGATGTGTGTCCGTGTGCTTTGTACTTTGGTATCAGAAGCATGATATGAACCGGTGACCTCACAAGATAGCAGTCCTCGCTTCACATTGTGCATTTGATACTGCCCTTGATGTTTTGTAATTATCTTATCGCCTTGTGGAGGATTCGGTAAAATCCAGATGAATCTTGGTTTCGGTGTTGCAGCTCCTTTGCCCTGGCAGGCTGCTGCACAGGTCTTATTGTATCAAAGGCACAAGGCCGGCTTCGTAGGTTACCTGGACCTGACTTTGGAGACAGAACATGACAGAACTGTATATCAAAATCATCCTGCGCGAATCCTGCGAGAATCCTTCAGGATGTGGTGGACCGAAAGGCCTTTGAAGTCTTTGACTCCAACGAAGACGGCTATTTGCAACTCCATGAGGTTTGCGGGGATTTCTTTTGTCACATGAAATCCCATTCACACATTTGGAGTTTGGTTATTCATGTTATCACAGCCCATTGTCAGCCGGGTTGGTCGGTTGGTATTTGGTGGTGAGCGTTTTTTTGCATTTTTTGGTGACAGCTGGTTTAGTTTGTCTCAGTCGAACCTGCAAAATCACCACATGAGTGTTTCAAGAGTGAATTGAATGAAACATGCTAAGCTGCTAAACAAAGTGGGCTCTAGCCCTTGTTTATCATTTGACCTCTTCCCACCATAGTCATGGCTGAAGAAGGCTTGAAACACAGGATGGCTTGAACAACTTATCCTCATTGTCATCAAAGATCTCAAAGCTGAAGATCACATCGATATGAAACGATATAAACATGATTTGAGAGGACAAGGCCTGACAAGCACGGAATTTGACACATGACATTCATGGAGGAACTTGCAGAGAGTAGGGCAAACAGTGTAAGCACATGTAAGCACCGTTACGTACGCCGCGGGAAGCATGTCAACAACAGATACAAACATTGGTCTAGCCACTTCGGTATGAAGCTTTCAAGAGCAGACCTAGCAATAACAATCCTTCTCCGTTCATCTCTAGAGATGAAAAGAACTGAAGATGAATAGAGTTGCCTCCGCAGCAAAAAGTTTAAGGCAGAATAAGTAACGCAAGACTAAATTCATTGCTCTTACTTTTCTATATTTTCTTTTTATACTTTTCATTACTTTTCATTACTTTTCTCGTTTCTGTATGTTTCTGTATCTTTCTGTAGGTTTGTGTCTCTGTTCGACTCTGGCCCTGTCCAGGCCGTGGCAGCGATGTCCATTGGCAGTGACAAGAACGAGGCATTGCTGAAGGTGCCGATGAAGATTGGCCGAAGATTGGCCGAAGATTGGCCAGATTTGAGCCATTTGATCATCCTTGGCCACTTTAGGAGCTGAAGAACATTGAAGACCATTGAAGAACTGGAAAGAACTGGATTCTCAGATATTCTTAGAGCTAAAGTTAAAATGTCCTGTAGTTCCCGACGGTGCTAGTTTTCGGCTGGTTTTCTATGCGGCGCCGTCGCCAGGCATTTGGGCTACGACCTGACGATGGAGAGGCTGATGATTCTTACTGGGCAGACCACTACGCTTAGAGCCGCTGGCCCTTGAACACCAATTGTGGAATGATCAGCACTGACGGTCCTCAAAGCTCAAGATCCAGCGAATTTCAGTGCGGTGCGAACATCAACGGGGAGTGCATAGTTTTAAATTTGAAATCTACTTTTGGCTCCACCCGAAAGCTTTTCAAGTTTAAGCTGCCAAAGCAGATCAAGATCATGGAGTAAGGCTTGGGTGCTTGGGGTACTTGGGGTACTTGGAGCACAGTACAATTTAGGGTTTTCATTGCAAGTGCAGGCAGGTTGGGAAAGTTTGTACAGGATCCAGTGGTGTTCATCTCACTTAGTAATTTACCTGCAAGGAAGTCTATGACTGGCCCCGAATGCTGTAGCAGATATTGGTTTATGAGAGCAGGACCTTGTATTTGATCAAATCCAGTCCGCAACAAAAAGACTGGGTACTTGGATGTGCTGAGTTTGAGCATGGTCACTTGAACTGTTTCCTGTAAGCCAAGGTCACGTTGTGATGTGTGAGCAAGTCCAGATCAACAAAAGGGCAGCGGTCAAAACGACCCATGGTTGTGGAGATGGGATCCGTCAACCTCAATGAGTTCCTATTAATTATCCTAAACACAAATAGCATGAATTTGCAATTGGTTCGGACGGGGGCATACGGCGTTTCCACAGCTCAACCAGCTGGGCAAGTCCTTGCGCGGGAACCTGCTTGACTGTAGGCCCCCACAAAAGAAGCAATTGTATGCAAGCTCAATTGACCATCACTATAACACTGACCTGGCATTCTTATGTTTAGCAAAGATGATATGAGGAAACATGAATACGGAAATATGGGAAAACTCGGTGACAAGGTGTGTGACAAACATATGGAACATAACAATGAAATGAAAAAATGTTCGTAGGTCACCACATGTCACCACTGATGCTGCCATAGGGGCCCCCACTGTGGAAGGCGACCAGGTGAGGGCCAAGCCCTAGAGTTCACCGGTCGAGGGGATGTGGACTCGACCTGTCCGTTTTCCGCCACAAACTGACGCAATAGTTTAATGGACTAACGATGACGACTGCAACCAAAAAAAATGAAAGGTTGCGAATTGTGAGCGAAATCGAGCATGAGTGAGGTGCTTTCATTTAAAATGTGCAGTTGCTTTGCTCGATGACGGTTGCTTTTTTTCCGCTTCTGGTGTTTATGTTTGTTTCCTGCGCGTCCTTTGGGCCCAAGCTGTGTACAGACTGGCAATTGTCCTTGTTGCAGTGATGACAGTCACCACCTACCAGAGCGCATACTGCAGCAGCTCGTTTGGAAATGCAGCAGCTGGTTTTGTGATCATGGCATTGCTGGAAGTTGGTACCAGTGGGATCCAGTCGGGGGTTGGTCTCTGGGTGGGATAGTGTGGCATGAGATGAATGACAATGCATCTAGAGACCTTGACTTCGCTTCAAATCTTGACAGCTGCAGTGTTTTTGCTGTAAAGGCTTGCATGTGAAGCCAACATGTATGCAACTATAGGCATCAGCGAAGGTTCGCTTCAAATCAACCCGTTTTGCTTGATGTTTCAGGCACCAAGTGCTACACAATCCGGTTGAATCATACGACCCGGCACGGACTTGACTTCAGGTTTGGCTCATTGGGCTACAGCATCCTATGTCGATGCCAAGGTCTGGTGGGTTGAAGGTGTCGATGCCAAGGTCTGGTGGGTTGAAGGAAATATGTAGACAATATGTAGATAATGTAGGCTTTAGGAACTTAGGCCATTCTGAGATACTCTTAAGAGGAGGGACACTGTATGATGATTGCGTCAGTGGTGTCACCGGTTCAAGCCATTAAGTAAAAACCACATCAAATGCTTTTGAATAAGGAGGTGCTGTGATCAGACTTGTTCTTGATCGGGCTGTCGTGTAGCCACCAAGCAACAAGGTTGGCGGAATGGTCAGCGACAAGGCCCCGGGATCCCCGGGCATTTGGACCATGTCCAAGGATATCCCAAGCAACCTTCAGGTGGCCCATCCTTTGTTTCTGCTCCATTTTGAGAGCCGACGTGAACACGCCCAACTGGCTTCGCGCAGAATCACGTTTCAACATATGATATATAGGTGAATTGTTCTTTGGTCTCAAGCCATGGGCCCGTATCTTACCAATTTGTTCGGTATGAAAGAGCGACTGTTGATGGCAGAGAGCAAGTGTCACCCGCCTTGTTGTGATTGCACGTGGCCTTGTATGATTTGTATGATTGCTGAAGCACTTGTGGGCCATCTCTTACTGATTAAGTAAGCAAATGGATCAAATTGAAATGTGAAGTTTTGGACACGCTGTGGCTATGCCAATCTCAAGCTGCTTGCCAGGAGGGTATGAAGCCATGCTTTGGGTATCTTTGGGTTGTACCGGACGGCTAGACATTGCTGCTTTGGATCCCACAAGACATGCAATGCACCCAATTTGAGGGCAGGTTTGAAGGTCCAGCTCCCGGGGGTCGAAAGATCCGAAAGGTCTGAACATGTTTGCAATTTTTGCACACTTCAGAAGTCAGGATCCCTTGAGCTCAGCGTTGCAGCCTCAGCTCCAGCCCGAACAAGAGAAATTACATGATAGTAAGAATATGAATGAATATGATATTTAGTAAGATAGTACTTAAGACTTAAGATAGTACTTCATGACACATTCATGACAAGATATGACACGCAGTAATGACTAGCTCAGTAATGATTAGTTAATGGTACTTCATTGGTGTCTCATTGATGTTTCAATTGCAGCGTTTCAATTGCTGCGTTCCCTGAGGTCCTCCGTGCACAAGACGCGTCAGACAAGGCAAGATGCAACAGCTTTGAGTCGGCTTTGAGTGTCCTTGCTGTTAAACTTTGCATCACCTGCTATCACCATCTATCACCTATGTCAACATGGAGAAGGTTCCTGTGGATTGAGTATGAAATCAACAATCTTGAAATTTATGCGCGTCAATAAATGTCTTCGGTGTATCAACACACGCACACAGACATACACACACACGCACGTATGTATGTGTATATATATACATATATATATATATATATAAATATAATATATATATATAATATATAATATATACATGTATGTATGTATGTATGTAATGTAATGTAATGTAATGGTATGGTATGGTATGTTATGGTATGTATGTATGTATGTATGTATGTATGTATGTATGTATGTATGTATGTATGTATGTATGTAATGTATGTAATGTATGTATGTATGTATGTATGTATGTATGTATGTAATGTATGTATGTAATGTAATGTAATGTAATGTTATGTTATGTTATGTTATGTTATGTATGTATGTATGAATGTAACGTGTGTAACGTATGTAACGTGTGTAACGTATGTAACGTATGTAACGTATGTAACGTATGCAACGTATGCAACGTATGCAACGTATGTGTGTATGTGTGTATGTATGTGTGTATGTGTGTATGTATGTGTGTATGTGTGTATGTGTGTATGTGTGTATGTGGGTATGTACGTATGTACGTATGTACGTATGTACGTATGTACGTATGTACGTATGTGTGTATGTGTGTATGTGGGTATGTACGTATGTACGTATGTACGTATGTACGTATGTACGTATGTACGTATGTACGTATGTGTGTATGTGTGTGTATGTGTGTATGTGTGTGTGTCTGTGTGTATGTGTGTATGTCTGTGTGTATGTGTGTATGTCTGTGTGTCTGTGTGTATGTCTGTGTGTCTGTGTGTCTGTGTGTCTGTGTGTATGTATGTGTGTCTGTGTGTATGTATGTGTGTATGTGTGTATGTATGTGTGTATGTGTGTATGTATGTGTGTATGTGTGTATGTATGTGTGTATGTGTGTATGTGTGTGTATGTGTGTATGTGTGTATGTATGTGTGTATGTGTGTATGTGTGTATGTGGGTATGTACGTATGTACGTATGTACGTATGTACGTATGTACGTATGTACGTATGTGTGTATGTGTGTGTATGTGTGTATGTGTGTGTGTCTGTGTGTATGTGTGTATGTCTGTGTGTCTGTGTGTATGTCTGTGTG
>Ga0126342_10012375_pt1 | contig 15216 bp, 11 predicted proteins | sample Cyp1metagenome_FD_92528 | JGI IMG/M metagenome (GOLD analysis project Ga0126342, IMG submission 92528) | Coral microbial communities from Lord Howe Island, Old Settlement Bay, Australia - Cyphastrea 1 metagenome | ecosystem: Host-associated > Invertebrates > Cnidaria > Coral ...
ACAGGGTCCTTCGAGTGATGCCTTCCAAGCCGGTCGTGAATGGATGCAAGCTGTTGTTTTGTCAAAAGTTGCAAGCCACGACGATGGAGATGCCACTGAAAACGGGCGGTCGCCCGTCCACGGCGCTCTCTTCTCCTCCGGGTTGGTGTTATCCTTGGATACAAAGATGGTCACAAAGATGAACAGGAGCAAAATGGGCATGTAGTAGCCAAAGAAGAGGGGGAGTATGGCAAAGGTGTTCAGGACGATGTCAAACTGAACAATGAAGGTGCCAAGCCCGATCTCGATGGCGTTGTACACTTGACCAACGCTAGAAGGTGTTGCTGGTTGGTCACTCCAGCAGAGCACAGTGCTTTGACGCGGTCACCAAAGAGCCGCACCAATGCACCAAAGGCCAGTCAAAAATGGCCCGCAGGCAGGTGGTCACAAATGCCCGCCCGCTCAGGTGAGGTACGAGGGGCAATGAGATTTCCCTCAGCCAAACCTTGGATATCCTTGGATACTATATATATATATTATATATACACCTATTATAGGCTAATGATGTTTCACGCTGAAAAAATAAAGTTTTTTGGGTGCATAAGGGATACCAGAAAGCTTGAATCTGAGGCCATTGGAATCAGAGGCTCTTCATTGGCATTTGCATGTCAGAATGGAAGAGATGCAAAAAAAACCATGTCTGGACCATGTTTCTCTAAATTTAAGAGGACTCCATGAAAAAAAACCTTGCAATATGCCTTGCTCGAAGCCATCTCTTGACCCAAGATATCCCATATTCTCTCTGTAACTGGGTGTACCGCGAAAACGGCTGAACATGATCCAATTACATTGCCAGAAAACTGACACAAACATTGCACAAACGATATATGGAAATCCTCCCTGGATGACTTACAAGGAGCAAAGCGCAGAGGAGGAAACCACGAAGATGGCTGGCAACTATGTGAGTTGATACATTTATCATCATTTATCATATTGTATTTTGTCTATATTAGATTTTATATCTATATTTGAGGTATAACAGTGTGTATATATATATACACACATATTATGTATCTATATCTATATATATATATATGCATGTATTTGTGCAGTAGCCAATTCCCTATCCTTCAAGACCAAAAACCCCAACATCATCCCGTCCTGGGGAACCGGGAACCGCCAGGGGTTGACTCGTTTCCTACACAACTTTGTGAAGCAGAAGAGCCACTGAAGATGCAATGGATACCTGGGTGGCCATGGTGTATTATACACTTCGATAGATGGCTTGAAAGCCATCTATAATCCAGTGGTTCATCATTTTCCCATATTTTCCCACTTCAAAATGCCATTTTCAGTGGGGGTGAAAAAAAATCTGAGGGATTTCTCAGGGCCGTTGAGGATGACTTAGTGACTTGGTCAAATCACCTGTGATTTTCCTGTGAAAATAATCTGGCTGAGTACCAAAAAAAGGATATCCCCTATCCATTGCATGCTTGCTGTGTGTTCATTGGTCCTTACTTGTAGGTCGCCACACCCAAACAACTGGTATCTTCCCCCTATCAAGTGCAGGTCCAAATCTGTTTGCTGATTATATGCACATTTTTCCCTAGAAAAGATGGCCAGCGAGAAAAACTCGCATCAATATTAATCCCATCGAAACATATCCTTGCAAAAAAAAAACATTAAATCATGTTTAATGATGATTAGTATGTTAAATTGATTGATTACATATGATCAATATGGTAAATTAATATGGAAAAAAAACAAACACGTATATGGTACAGTAAAATCCCATTGAAGATGAGATTCTGCAACCTGAGTTTCTTTCTCAAGTACGTCCCAAGGTCGCAAGAAGCTGTTGCCACTACATCCCATGTTGGGATTGGCCTTGAGGTGGACCAAAAAGCTTTGGAGGAAATTCATCATGCATAAACGGCATAAATGGAGAACACGGTTCAGAACATGCATAGCTGCATAATGTTTGTTATGCATCATGATGATGATGATGATGTAAACCTTATTCTCCAATCTGTCAAATTCACATGGCGAGGCCACATACATTTCCGGCTCGATGGGAAATCCCCAGCGCCAGGTCCATGCTACCCAGCGCGTCGCCGGAAACCCTGGCGATCACTAGTCTGGCGCTTTGCTACGCTGGGGTACGGGAAGGAAGCGCCTGGCAGGCGCGGCGATGACGAACCATGACATGATCCAACATGAAGCAACTATCCAATTTGGGTGTGTCTGAAGATGATCCAGTTATGGTAATTTTCATACTTTAATTGAGAGAATGATGATTCAACAATTAATTTAAGTGTCTATGTTTTCAGACAAATGTGACCGACATAAGAGCGACATCTTGACATCGCTTTGTCTCAAACATGCGCAATTACTCGCAATCTCCGGATGAGTTAGATCGCCATACAACTAGTGATGGATGAACCACAATCTACCACTGATAAACTTTCAGAATATCAACATACCATTCTCATGGATGCAACGCATCGTTAAGTCCCAGTTCAGCCACCCCGTTTTTAGTGGCTCAATCCTAAGTGTTGATATTTAAAACCCAAATTTTGGTGTTTCAATTGCCAGATTTTTGCTGGTGTAACCACCATTTCTATTGATTCCAATCGCTTCTGGCAAAGCGATCTGCAGGAACTTGCGAAATCTGTAGCCTCAGGCGTGGGGAGATGTGCCGTGCTCAAGTTGCATGGGTTATTTGCGGACATAGATGTATATACATATATATATATGCGTTATATATATTTATATATTATATCATATACTATGGGCCATGGTATATATGTTTATTTATTTATCTATTTAGTAACCCCCCAAAAAAATACAAAAACAATGAATGCCACTATTTTGGGATGTTACTAAATTGGTTACTGTTCTATCTTTTTGAGGCTCGAAAAAAGGGGATATGGTCATTCAACTAGAGATGTATTGATGCAGCCCCAAGGATGTGCCCAACAAAATGTTGGTTACCCTCTGGTAAACTAACATAGCTATTGAAAATGGCCATTTATTGTGGCTTTTCCCATTAAAAATTGTGATTTTCCATGGTTATGTTAGTTTACCAGAGTGTATTCACCAATATTTTCTGATGAAATCCACATTTTCCTCCAGGACCCCAGGGCTTTAACCCTCGTGCCCTCGCGGACCCTTGCCGATGGTTGCCGCCGGGGGTTTTTCATCACCAGGGCAGCATCAAAAATGGCAAAACAAGAGAAACAGTGCAGCATCACTGGTAGCCTTCTAGCCGCAATGAAACATGCCGCAATGATTCATCACCTTTTATTTAGCGGAAAAAAACAAATGTTTAGGGGATTCCAGGATCCTCCAGCCACCATACCATGATTACCAGTTAAATTGGTCACCCAAGGGTTTTTTGTCCACTGACAACTCACCGTTCACATCCCCAACCGACTGGATGGCTAGTTGAATCCTTTTGCTTTTTGCGATGGAAAATCACCAAAAACTGGCAAACGATTGATTTTACCATAAGAAATATGGGAAATCATGCGAATTTCATGGGAATTCACGAACTATTGCCATAATCTTTGACTGATCAAAGATGGGAAACTGAGGAACTGGCCTGGTCCTTCTCGGAGGTGCGTTACGCACATCAGGGCGTCTTCCAGACCCTGCTGCGTGGCTGGGCGAATCTTCGGATGTTCATCCTAAAAACGGGAGGAAAAAAGGGGAAAATTATGGATACCATCTGGTTATGACTAAGTAATGTATGGTAAACCATAGGAAAACCATAGGAAAATGGTGGTTTAAAGACTTTTTATGCTGGTTTAATGGGATTTAATGGGATTAACCATCTGGTTATGACTAACAGTTTGGCATGGAAAATCCACCCATTTTTAGTAGGTAACAGTAGGTAACCATCTATTTCGATTAGGGCCATCGAAAAACCATGGCGAACTGTTAGTCATAACCAGAGGGTAGAATATAGAAACATGAGTTTTGAACATGGGAAAAGGTGGGGAAAAAATAACCTACACTTCTTGGACGCCTGTCACAATGCCCATCGAGGTAAGATGGAAGAAGTGAAGCAAATGGCCAACGAGCAGGACGATCTTTCAACCTCATCAACCACCCGGTTGGCTGCTGGTGTCCCCAAGATATCCATTGCACCCCACCTCTTTGGCACCAAGAAACAAAGAAGTTCTTCATCCATAGTTGATCCATAATAACGATCCATATCAACCAGATGTTTATATTCTGGTTATAGCTGGTTGATATGTTTATGATCTATATCAACAGAATATGAATATTTATATATATATATATCAATTCTGTTGTTCATCACATGACTGGTTGATATATTCTGGTTATGATCTATATCTGCATAAAATTCATATCAACCAGCTATGACCAGAAAATCTCAACATCTGGTGATATTTCTTATATGATATATATATATGGTTTATCCCTATCAACCAGTTGATTATAACGGTGATGTGTTTGGCAAGATCCGACACCAGGAGAAATCGGTCTTCTGTTGGGCCTCTGGAAACTTGGGTGCGCCACACTGCCTTGGTGGTCGAACTAAAAATGGCGGGTTTTTTGGGGCCCTGTTAAGCATGGCAAAAAAGGGTGAAAAATGGTGAGAAATGGTGATGAAATGCTGGTTGTTTATGGTCTGTAATGGATCTTAATGGTGAATAGTGAATATCATAGTGAATAATTCTATATAATTATCTGTAATGATGGTGATGATGTCTGATTAAATGGCAACAATCATGAATGGTGGTAAGTAGTGGTTATATAAATTGGTGGGTCCTAAAGTGGGGATTCTCAAAGTTGCCATCCAACTTATTGGATAGGGAAACCAATTGTGAAACAGGTCAACTCTTTTGAGAAACATATCAATACGAGATTGTGTTTGAAGAGGAACCGTGCAAAATGAAGGGGTCTTAATCAAATCAACAAAAAGCCCAAAAACAGGGGATGACCAACTCAAGATAGATGGTTGAGTTGGAGGTTGAGAGGTTGAGCTGCACGCTGCTCGGTGGTTTCCCCAATTTTATTGATGCATCAATATAAATTATGTAATACATATATATGGGGTATTATCATTTATTATATCACTAAATGGATATCATATCATATTATATCATATCATGTAATATATCATATCATATCATATAATTGGGTATTGTTTATAGATGTGATATGACAATTATGTAGTTTTACATGATACCCAATATCTACACACTCAAATCCCATTAAAATCGGGAAGTGTTTCCCAAGAATTGCGTTTCCACTAGAATCCCCATAAAATTCTGAATTTTGAGTCCCCTTTAAAGATTTGTTCAAGTTCCCGTATTTTGTTGCAGTTCTCTCTCATCTTCCAGTCTTGCTCAGACGGAATCACCGATGAACCGTAGTGTTGTTAAAAGAACAGCTTCCACATTACATCCAGTCGTGTATCCCTTCAAGTCCGATCCAACATCCATATACATCCATGCAGTATATACAGTGTATATAATTATAGTATATACAGGATATATTTCTATATTTCTCTATGCTTCTCACCATCTGATTCTTTCACCATGAGAAGAACTTGAAGAAAGTACCGATCGCTTCAAGGATCGCGCCGCGGATCCGGCCTTGCGAACCCCCCAACTGGATCCCATTAGGAACTAATCCCATTCAATCATTAGCTATATAGATACCTACTATCCCATTATATAGCTATATAACATCATATAACTATATATAACATTATATAGTTAACTATATAATTTTATATATACTATGACTATAACAATGATTCTTCCATATTTTAAATGGCCTGCTATGAACCCTCCACTGGAAAGCCAGTGTTCCCGTTGTTCCAGGCTTCAACTGCTCCGCGATCTTCGGCCCCCCGGCAGACAGCGTCGATCCGCAGCTCTCGCGGAAGCTGTTTCAACGCCTCGACCAGCTGGCGACCAATGGGTGCCTTGCCGCTGGTGGGTCCCCCAATGGGTGGTTTACCCTCTGGTAAACTAACATAACTATGGAAAATCACCATTTTTAATGGGAAAACTCACTATAAATGGCCATTTTCAATAGCTATGTTAGTTTACCAGAGGGTAACCACCATTTTGTTGGGCACATCCGCCCAGGGCTGAACAGCCATACATCTCTGGTGGAATGACCATATCCCCATATCGAGCCTCAAAAAAAATCAGAACAGTAACCAATTATGTAACATCCCAAAATAGTGGCGAAGTTGGTAGGTGAACGATTGGATTTATGCTATATCGAACTTGTTGGACCAACAAACCGAACTTGAAAAAACACCACAGGGCCTAGGGGATCTTGAAATCGACTGGTGCATCATTTCGACTATGGTCAGAATGGGTAAATCCCCTGATGGTCCTAGTTTCAGACCCAAACCGGATGAAATGCATGTGATATGCCAAGTTTTTTCTATTGAAAGTGTAGGTGATTTTACGAAAAAACGTTCCAATTCACCCAGGAACATCGGAGCTTTTTCAACGCAAACGATCCACCTCAAAACTCGAGTACGAAAACCACCAACTGCGAAGTCTTACAGTAAAATTCTTTGCCAAGCCACCAACTGCTCTTTCCGCTGTGAAAATGTGTGGGTTTTTGGCATGTTTCGCCCATCTATCTGCACAGATGGGACCATCGATCGGCGAAACCAAGGGGCATTCAGATCTTGGCGAAGGATCCCTTCCCTCTGCCGCATGGCGAGCATGGAAAGTGGGTAAAACTTTGAAGCCCAAACGATTCCCGGATTGTTTCATAGGGAAAAACAAAATGTTGTCCTACCCCCTGGTAATCTAACATACCAGGTAGCAATGGAAACTACCCAGTTTCGGTAAAATCATCAACAAATGGACCATTTTCCAGCCATGTTAGATTACCACCATGGTTTGATGGTGGTCAATATGATGGGCTGGCCGATGCAATCCAGTTTCAGAAGCTTCAATTCAAGTTTAATCATGTTGAATCGATTTGAATCTTCAACATGTGAGGCTAGGAAAATCCGTTCTAGTTTATCAGACATCTAATGCATCAATTGTTGGTCTACAAGTGGTGGATTCCATCTTTGTTCAATGCTGCAAGCCATGCTGGCCGCACTGGAGCTGCCTGCTGCATATCATGCACTGATTTGAATGACCATGTGTTTTCCATCACTTGGACATCGACATTTCCAATTTATAGTTGGTTTACCCATTAAAAATGGTGATTCACTATACTACAAACCATAGATATTCTGATATTCCATAGATATTCCATAGACATTTCCCATTAAAAATCCTACACTCCAACTATAGCAAGTCCCAAATCCCAAATAGATCCGAAAGTTGGAACCTGGAAACAGATTTGGGGGGTTCTTAAAAATGGTGGATCCCCGAGTCACCATAAGTTGCAATACTAAAATAGTCATTGATGACTTGATTCATTGAATGATCACTGGGACCCTTTTTTCACTTCGGAGTCCTTCGGAGACCTCGATCTGTCGTTTTGGGGATCCCACAGGTTGCAGATGCCTCAAGCGCTATCACCAACTGTTTGCCAAGAGCTCATTCGTCGCGCTGACGAGGAGGCGGCTGTCATTTCATGGAGAAACCATGGTTGTGTTACAACATATACCATGGTTTCATAAGGTTAATATGGTTAATGAACATGGTAATTACCATGGTAGTATGGAACATGTTAATATTACCAATTCCCATATGGAACATGGTTGTTACAATATTGCCAATATAATGTTCCATATTACCATGTTCAATATTGAAAGATAGCTACAGCATCAATATCTCTGATCTCCAGCTGTAAGAACCTTTATATGTCCCAGGTAAACATGATTATTTGTCTCAGGGTATATTGCAATATTTTCACGTTTAATAATTAATACATTATCCAGATTGCATGGTAAATATATCCATAATATATCCATTTTTGACATATTACCTGGTAAATGTATGCATATCATATGGTTGTCCAGATCTTGATGGCTGAAAACACGTGAAAGCCATCAATCAGATCATAATTTCTCCTAAATCCCCTGGCTAATTAATCCTCATTCTCTGTATTAAGATCATTTTGGTGGCACACCCAACTATCATTGCACACACCAAAGTCATATTCGTTGGTTTAAGATCTACCATCAATCAGCCCCTCTACCACTACTTCCCACAGCCATGGGGGCCAGATGGTGACACGAGATCCACATGGTTTTTTTGAGCTGGCAGAACTTCTGCCAGCTCCATAAAATGGGGACAAGTAAATATCCTCATATATCTCCATATATCATATATCAATATGTATATATATATCATATATATATATCATATATCCCCATTCAAATGTTTATGGTTTGATGCCATCTTCACCGCTCTAAAAAAAACGACGTTTCTTACGATTCGCGTGGCCAGCCGTTGGTGTTTCTCCCTTTTAGGGGCTCTGGCAGAACAGCACAGTGGTCGGTGGAAGTCTACACCAAGTGGTGATGAACAACATCCGCACCTCTGTGGCTCGGATGGTACTCATTGGAGCCCAATTGGAGCCCAGCCAGCCCAGGTGGATTTTTGTCACAAAAACCTGGCGTATGTTGGCAATATGGGATTTAGCCAAGAAAAAAAATGTGGAATCACTTGAATCAATTCATGAAAAAACATGAAAACCTTTTAGGGAAGTAGACTAAGGATGGGTAGTTTGATACCTTTTTCTTGACATGATGGGAATGATGCTGATAGTGATCCACCATCTTCAGTTGATCTTCGGGATTTGACTCACTCAACTGGTGATGATCACGTCCCCTCTCAAAAAAAAAACACGACTGATATTTGGGAACCGAAAATGTCCAGGTCGAGAGTCACCAATAAACTTGGGTTTCTGCAGGTGTGTTTCTATCAAAGATCTATTGTGAGTGGATTAGACACCCCAGTTAGCATCCACTGATGCTACTTGCCCAACCTGGAAACATGTTCGATCGAAAGTGGTCGGAAACACGTAGTTCTCAGGCCACTCTATGATTTGAATATGATTTGGATATATTATTTGGTAAGCCTAATTTTCAGAGAATCCCATCATATCCAAACCATATTCAAATCATATTCAAATCATATTCTGGTTGGTGGTTTGGAACCATGGAATTTTATGACTTTCCCATCATATTGGGGTCATGTCATCCCAAGTGACTGAATTGGATAAGTCGTCCCCAGAGATGATGATATTTCCACTGACTATTATAATATAGTATACTATATTCCACTGACTATTATTGGTTGTATAGACTAAATATAGATAATCATTGGTATACTATCATATATACACTATACCAATCATATATTGTATTATATATACTATAATATATTAGTATACTATGATATATTGTATTGGATAATATATGATATATACTATACACTATACAATCATATACTCTATACTATCATAGATAATGATATCCTATACTATCATTGGTTGTCCCCCATGAGATTTCCAGATGTGGAAACCTCCAGGGATTTCCTGAGGCCACGGCCACTTTCAACCTGCCCCACCACGAGGTGCCAAGCGACGAAAATCTCAAACGAGAAATCGGATGTTTGTTCCCAGATAGAAAACAATAGAACGGGGACAAAAAGGGCCTATGTTCAGATATATATATATATATACATACATATTCATATATATATATACATATATACACATACATCCACACTAATTAGTGTTGCTGCTCTCACTTGTTTGAATGTATCCTCGTCATTATCACTGGCGAGGCGTCCCTATTCTATAGCTGCCGTTTTTTTTGTGCCATCCCATTATGAAAAGAAAGAATGTATCATTATATCATTGTTTATCCCCATAGAAATAGTGGATGTTCCCATTGAAAGCTGGTGATTTTCCAGTTCGCTATGTTAGTCATTACCAGAGGGTATATCAGCATTACTTTCACTATCTCCATCTCCATCAGTAAGTATTGTATGAAATATGGCAATGCGATAGTATATCTTATTTTATCAAAAAGTAGCAAAGCTGTATCAGTAAGTAATACATGTTTATTCTCATTGTTGTATATCAATATTACTTACACTTACTAATATACACGTTCATCATTACACTCAATGAATATACACCAACTATGATATATATGTTTTATATAATATTATATATATTATACAACTATATATATAATATCATATTATATATATATATATATATATTATTGTATATATATATATCAATATATATATATATCAATATATATATATATATCAATATATATATATATGATTTATATCATGTTTCACCATCAGTTTGATGGTGACTGAACTAATATGGTATTACATATATTATATGAATCTACTATCCCTATCGTCCACCCAGATCCTCCCAGGAAGACGAGTTGTTGTACGGCATCCGCTCCTGGGCGGCTCAGCAACTGCAGTTGCCCACTGACTACGTGGAACCTCTGCAGTGACTCGGTGGATCCGGGGGGATGTTTCCATGAATGGGGGTACCCCGATGGATTTGTTCAACCTCCATATGGATAAACCATTTGATGATTGGGCTCTTAAGCATCCAAATATGGGGAGATAACGTTGATAGAACTGATGATGGTATTTCATGGGATTATTATGAAAACCCCCATATTTTGACACTAATATCCACATTTTAATATTAATACATCCTGCAATTCCCATAGACATTTCACATGGTAGCCATCTGGGGCACAAATGACTGATTCCAGGGAGATATAAGGGGTATTTGCATGGTAGCGAGACCCTGCGGCGCTGCACTGGCAAAGGGTCGCGTGGCCTTTGAGGCGCGGCTGAGCTTGGGCTGGCGGCCAACTACAAGGTGGACACCGTGGAGGACACGAGTGGTCTACTTGGCCGTGTTTGCCGCGGCGATCTTCCTTTGCTGGGCAGGCGTGCCTTTGGTGATTGTGGGGTTCCTGGTCGGAGAAGATGGTGACCATGGAGAACCTTGCCCAGGTGGTCCAACAGTTGCAAGGACAGGTGAATCAGCAGCAGACCGAGAATGCCGAGCTGAGGAACAGAGTGACGAGCTATGAGGCGCAGATCGCACAGCTCACGGCGGCGACGGTGGCAGCTGGTGGTTCACCACAACATGGAGGTGGACTTGAGGCGACGGAGATCTTACGAGCCCTACAAGGACTTCCTGAGGCCTTAAGCAAGCTCAATAGACCGAAGGGGTTGATAGACCCACGTGGATTGGGGAAACCCCAAGTTCTTGGGGAGGAGGCTGAACAGAGGTTCCGCCTTTGGTCCATAAAGCTGGAAGACTACGTCTCGGGTGTCTTTGGTGGTCGCAGCAGAGAAGCACTGGAGTGGGCATCCGGGATGGACAGTGAGATAACATCAGCTGACATAGATCAGAACTTTGGGGAGCTGGCCGACATGAACGACCAGTGGGAGGACATTGAGGAGTTCAACAAGCAGCTCTACACGGTCTTGCGGGCGACTACGGAGTCCATCCCCTTCGACATCGTGGAGAACACCCAGACAGGACATGGACTAGAGGCTTGGAGGCGGCTTCACAGGAGGTTCGATCCTTCGACGGGGAGCCGGAAGAGAATCATGCTTCAAGCCCTCACGAACCCGGAGAGGGCATCTTATGAAACTCTTCAGGGAGCATTGGAGCGATGGAAGACCTTGAGATCGGAAACGAGACCAATTTGGAGCTCGAGAACCTCTTCCTGAAAGTCTCTCGATGAATGCCCTGGAGAAGTTGGTCCCGAAGGAGCTGGAGCAGCATTTGATGCTGAACTACACAAGGTTCAAGAACTTCGAGGAGATGGAAGCCGAAGTGATCACCTACATCGAAGCCAAGACAGGATCGAAACTGGTGCTCTCCAGCAACTTTGCAAAACCTACATCCTCTTCCTCAAGCGGGCCTACTCCTATGGACGTCGACTCCTTGGTCCGCGCTGTCAGTGGCTTGTCGGCTTTGACCAAGGGCAAAGGCGAGAAGAAAGGTGAGAACAAGATCAAATTCGACAGCCACTGCGATCAATGCGGGAAGTTTGGACACCGCAAACGGGACTGTTGGTCGAAGCCTGGAGGAGGAAAGGGAGCATCAGGGGGAAGTCGTTCTGCAAGCCAAAGCCCCAAGAAAGAGGTTCGCTTTGAGGGCAAATGCCATCACTGTGGCAAGACTGGCCACAAGAAATCTGAGTGCTACTCGAAGGGTGGAAAAGGGAAGAGTCAGAGCAACAACAACAACCAGGCCAAGGGCAAAAGTGGTGGTCGAGGCAACGCAGCTTCACTGGAGCAACCTGAGCCGGAGTCGAGAGCTGAGAACGCTAGTGGCCTGGACCTATGTACGCTGGTGGAGGTCAAGTCAGAGGAGGCGACAACACCCTTTGAGACAGATGGATCTCAGAGTCCGGTGAGCTCAATCAATTCAGTGGATCCTCGTGGTTGGAGTGCAACTTGGACTCAGGGGCTTCAATCACTGTCTTCCCCAAGAACATGTTTCCGGAGAGGGAGCCCAATGATATCCGCTTGAAGACGGCCAGTGGGGAGATGATCAATGTCTACGGCGAGGGGGTCATCTATGGCAAGGATGCTTCCGGGGATGATGAGAAGGTTCACTGGGCAGGTTGCAGATGTACACAAGATCCTTATCAGTGCGGCAAAGTTGCATGAGAAGGGATTCAGCACTTGGCTTGGACCTGGGGGTGGTGAGATCATACCACTCTCACATCCGATCAATGATGAGCTGGGGAAGGCCTATGCTCGCGCAGTGACGAAGTATGGAAAGGAGGGCCTTATCCCAGTGATGGAGGAGAATGGAGTGTACAACTTCTACATTCGAGAAGAAGAGCTTCAAGATCATGTGGCATCACCAGAAACACCTGATGGAGGACCTCGAGATCGACATGGAGTTCATTGGAGCATTCCAGATGATGAGGCAAGACCAGCTTCAGCAGGTTCGAGAAGTCGGTCAAGATCCCATAGACCGGTTTGTGCAGTTGAAGGAGGAGATCAACCGATCTTGGATGAAGAGGCTGGACCTGATGCTGGAGATCCTGGAGAACAAGTTGAGGCTCGTCCAGCTCGACCAGGTTGGTCGCCAACTACGCCTTCAGAGGAGGAGAGAAAGGAGCACGAGAGCTCGGGCCATGCAGTGTTCAGGAACTGGTGTGAACAATGCCTTCAAGCCACGGGCTATGCGCAGAAGCACACCCGGAAAGACCACTCCAAGGACATGCTGCCGACGATTTCCATGGACTTCTTCTACATGAATGAGGATCCCAATGCCCGACCTCATCTGGTTGCAGTTGATCGCAAGACGGGCATGATGATGGCGACAGCCTTGGAAAAGAAGGGCGGTGCTGACTCTACGGGGCGCAAGCTGCTCACGCGGTTCTTGGAACTTCTTGGCTACAAAGAGATGGTCTTGAAGAGTGACGGCGAGCACACCATGGTCAAGCTGAAGAAGGACGCGGCTAGGGAGGCAGCAACAATCACAAAAGCTGTCTTCGAGGAATCACCAGCAGGTGACAGCAAGGCAAATGGTGAAGCTGAGGCGGCGGTTCGGGAGGTGAAATGGAGAATCAGAGCAATTCACCTGACCTTGGAAAAGAAGTTGGGTATCAAGCTTGAAGATGGCCATCCACTTGTTCAGTGGATCCCCCGCTATGCTGCAGAGCAAGCCAATCGTTTTCGAATTGGAGCTGATGGCCGAACACCTGAAGAACGCCGCACAGGGAAGAAATGGGTAAAGCCTTTACCCCTCTATGGCGAGAAGATCCTGATCAAGCCAGCTGGAAAGGGGAAGAAGACCGACATGGCTCGAATGAGACCAGCTCCATTTGTTGGTTGTCACAACAGGTTTGGGAGCGTGTTGGGCATGACATCAGAAGGTGTGATCGTGGGCAGTGGCTTTCATCGACTTGCCGATGACGAGCAGTGGGAGCCTCTAGATGCAGACCTTCGAGGAGCACCTTGGGATGTTCGAGCCTATGTGAGACGAGCTCAACCTGAAGATCAACAACAACTTCCGGCCCAACAACAGCAGCTGGTGGTCTTGCAACCTGGAGGACAAGCTCAAGCACAACCTGTTCTACCTGCACAAGCTGGAGGAGATGAAGTTAGAGTACCAGGCGCTGATTCACCTGCCGAAGGCGTTGGTGGGCCAAGCGCCAGTGAGCAGAGGCCTGGAGTTGCAAAAGCCTGGCCTGTGAGAAGGGAGCATTTGCAGAAGTTTGGCAAAACAATTGGATGCCCGGGGTGCACTTCCTTGGCACGTGGTGTGGGTTTCCAACAAATTGCCCACAACAACGAATGCAGAGACCGCATCAAGAGGGGCATCGAGAATGAGATCAAGTTGAAGGAGGTTGAAAACAAGAGGCTGAAAGCCGAGGACAAAGCTGAGGAGGCGATTCGTGAGGAAGTGCCTTCACAGCCCGTTTCACAAGATCTACAACAAGGTGTTGCACTTGGAGCACCTAGCAGCTCGAGCAGACCGGTGGAATTCGTCCAAGACGATGCGGTGCTGGAGCCCTCTTTTGATGATTCACCTTCCAGCCCAATGAAGCGGAAGGGTGGTGAGCAAGATGTGCAGGACGTGGACGACCTTTTCCGTGAGGCTGAGGCTGAGGAGATTGCCAATGGTCCATCGCCTGCGCAGTCTGCAGCAGTGGAATGGTTGGCCGAGATCATGGGCAGCTTGGAAGCGGCACAGACGCTAGCTGATCTGGCGGCCATGGATGTGATTGAGGTTTTCTCCCCATCACGGGTGAACCTGGAGGTGAAGAGGTTTGGACTTCGCCCGGGTTGCGCCATTGACTTGGATGAGATGAAGCCTGATGGAACAGAGCACTGGGACTTGGACAAGGGCACAGACTTCCAACAGCTGTTGGACCTGATTGCGCTGGAGCAGCCTTACCTGATCACATCGAGTCCACCGTGCTCTACGTTCAGTCCATTGAGGAGGCTGAGCAACTTCAAGAGGAACCAAGTTGAGGTTGAAGCTGAAGAGCTCTTGGGGAGGGCGAGACTTCAAAAGGCTATGAAATGCTGCAAACAGCAGGACGAGCAGGGAGGGGTGTTTGTGCATGAACATCCAAAAGGCGCTAGCAGTTGGTTAGAGCCGGAGGTCGTTGAGGTGAAGAACATGCCTGGAGTCAGAGTGGTGCAATCGCCTATGTGCCGGTTTGAGATGAAACTGGAGGATGACAAGGGCGAGATGCAGTATGTGCGCAAGGAGACGCTCTTCATGACC
>Ga0126342_10012376_pt1 | contig 15215 bp, 14 predicted proteins | sample Cyp1metagenome_FD_92528 | JGI IMG/M metagenome (GOLD analysis project Ga0126342, IMG submission 92528) | Coral microbial communities from Lord Howe Island, Old Settlement Bay, Australia - Cyphastrea 1 metagenome | ecosystem: Host-associated > Invertebrates > Cnidaria > Coral ...
ATGATCTTTTTCATGTGGGTTGAATCACTACTTAAGGGAAACTTTGCAGAGAGGTTGAGGTACTTTGAGGTACGTAAATTATACTTAAGACATAGTTTGGAAGGGGTACGAACTAAGAGGTCCTAGGACCTCCTAAGACGCACACATCATCCAAAGTATTGAGCCACTGCAGCAGTACAACAAGAGTGAAGCTACATAGTAAGGAAAAAAAGGCCTAAGAAATATCTACCATCTTGATCATCAAATAATATGCCTGCTAGATCTGAAAGCATACAAAATCCAAAATTTCATGTGTCACAAAAAGGAAAAAAAAATGTAAAAACCAATGGAAAACTTAAAAATTACATTTGGCCACAGTGCCGTGCGCATTCTGTCAATGTTTGAACTTAAACCCTTTGTTGGGAACACAATACGGTAGTCGAAAACGCTGCAGATACCATCAAAATATGTCATTGTATCTACACATGAAGCATCATGACTCATCATGACCAAGCATCCAAAGTCTTCAAATAAATGAAAAAAATGCTGGCTGCTTTTGAAGGCAAAAACCAACAAGAATCACTGTAAGACACAATAAAAAACTGAAACCGGTAGGTTTCGGGGGGGTTAGCATATATACATATATATATATGTATATATATGTATGTATACACTCATACCTCCAATTCAAATAGTTTAATGGCCCCATGCACCCCTACTTGAAGATATTGTAAGATATTGCAGTTTTGGTATGTGTCGACGGCGCCTCGGAGGCATATTTCTCTGGCCTCGACATTGATCCAGAAGAGGCCTGGAAGATTCTGCATCATGGCGTAGGTGTCGTGGAATAGTGAAAAATAGTGGTTTGAACCACTAAAAATAGTGGTTAATGGTGGTTAATAGTGGTTGTAATAGCCGCCATGCCCTGACTCCACTTGTTGGACACAAACGCATCCTGATCATCCTGAGGCGGAAATCATCTTCACCATTTTAGATGGAAACAAGAGCCAGGAGAAATCGCTTCACCGGGATCCCGAGAAATGCCAGGTGATTTGGAGCAACCGAAGTGTCCGAGCGAAACCGAAGAAATCCCACCATGGAAAAACATGGGTTTTCCAAAAACCCTCCATTCATAGAGGGGATTTCCAAAAATGCCATCACCTCAGATCGATGGATTCACAGGAGATCAAGATTGATGACTTCGTCAACGGAACGATGAAGTTGAAGGCGCGTTTCGTTGTTGTTTGAGGTCCATGATCTTCCATTACCCTCTGGTAAACATACAAAAAACTATGGAAAATCACCATTTTTAATGGGTAAATCCACTATAAATGGCCATTTTCAATAGCTAATGAGTAAATCCACTATTTCGACTGGGCCATTTTCAATAGCTATCTATGTATGTTTACCAGAGGCTGTTTACACCATCCTTCTTAGAGGGTACCTCTATAGAACCCCCCAAATATGTCCTAAAGATGGGGTATACCATCACGGTGTACCTCAGGCCATTTTGAGAGGAAACATGATGATTGATCTGACTGTTTGCTGCCTCCCCAAATCCAAGCATTTCTTGTGTTTGGGATTCCTCGATGAAAAAGCTAGATGAAGAGGCATCTGTACTTATTTATACGTATTGTGTATATATATATATGTATATGTATATCTGTGTATGTATATATATATGATGGGTTCTACGCTTACACGTGTAGGCGTTTCTCAAAATCGGACCCCAAAGCCATTCCCCAGAAAAAAATACCAATTCACTGGGGGTCCCAATGATTTTCACCGATGTCAAGAAACAATCGATGTTTTCAATATATCAAAATAACATAGATTGTTTCTTGATAGGCCTATTGAAAATCTATTTTTGATGTTATTGTATGTTAAATATAGGCCTATCATATGTTCAATACTTCGGAATTGATTATCTATTTTTGTATGGTATTGTTCATGTTTCATCATTTGTCCATATTTTCAATAGGCCCCCACTTCACCAAATCATCCGCCAAGCCTGGCCAGGGCTCAGCTTCCAAGCTGGACTTGATGGCGTTGATGTACGACCAAACAAGGCGGGAAGCCGACGAGGGAGATCGTCAAGGACCTAAGGAAGTGGCTTATGGAGGGGGTGGATCCCAATGTTCGTAAGTGGCTAGTTTATTCTTATAGGCCTATTCAATAAAAAATCTACCCAGTGATCATATCATATTTGGATCCTCTTTTTATATGTGGTAAAAAAATATGGCTTGTGGCAGTGGTTGGAAAAAAAATCCACTGCGATGCACATCGTCACCACGTCCAAGCGATCGGATCACCACGTGATCGGGAGGGGTGTCAGTATGGTACCGTAGAGTGTTAATTAGTGTGTATTAGTCAGGATATATTAGTATATATATATATTAGTATATATGAGTATGTATCCTGGCAGTCTATCAGTCTGTGAGTAGAATCAAAAGCTAGAAATGGATGTCGATGTTGGAAACTATTGGCTGCATCCCACCCTTGTGTTGTCGTGAGATTCAAGCGAAGTGTCGGCGGCACTTGCAGGGATACCACATCATAATTGGCGGATCTCACTGCACCTTCGTTTTTGGAGGGAAACCGCCCCAAGTCTATGATGAAAGCCCCTGCGTTTCGAATGCTTCTGGTGAGATTTGGGGTTAACAGCGATGATAAAACCCCAACAGCTCTATCTAAGATTATCTAGGTACCATGATTATAGATATACATAGATATACTATGACATACTATGATATACTATGATATACTATCTATCTTATAATAGTGTACTAATAGTCTATATTATTCTATATTATCGTGTTGATCGTTTTTCGCAGGCAGAGCATGAAGTTCGATGCGCTTTGTGAGTTCGTGGAGGAGGAGTTGTCAGAGATTAAGAAACGTGTGATGCAGGCCGGGGCTTGCCGCCGTTGTGTTGTTTGTACAATACTGAGATGATATGGGGATTCAACTTGTTTGAAGGTAAATTATCTACTGCCAACGCTTGGTGTTAATGGCTAATCATGTCCTTTTCCATCTGGTGTCGCTTGCAATCATCGTTGTCATTGTCATTGTCAAGGTTATCATCAGCGTCCAGCGTCCCCATTCTTCTCAATCTTCTCATCATCTCAAACTGCTGACTGTGCCCATTTAATCATTCCTTCTGATTAAGAAGTTCGATTCGACTTCTCTAGCGATTTTTGTTCGCCATCCTGCAGATGGTTGGATGATCCCAACAGAATGTCCATTGTTGGGCAAAACCGAACCATACCAACTCATATTTTTTCCCCTTCCTAATTTTGGTGAGATGTCCAATGTTTGTGTGTGAACCATGTAATTAAAACCTGTGTTTTGGGGCAGGTCAATATATAATAATATATATATATATAAATACAAATATCATCTTCACCATCCCGGTTTCACACTTTTTCGGCCTCTTTTTGCCGGATTTTCCCTGGGTTTTCCCCGGTGTTTCGCGCAGATTTCATGCCCATCGCACCTCGTGCAGGCGCCCAAGCAGGTCACCCCCGAGCGGCACGATGAGCGCAGCCGCAGCGACCCCACGGGAAGTAGCTCCATTTGCATCTCTCCGAGCACGTCGCTGTCGCCCTCCGTGCGCAGTGGACGGATGGCGCGCCTGGCGCGGGGAGTTTTTTGGGTGAAAAGTTGGGGAAAACGATGGGAAACCCAGAAAGGACTAACAGCTAATATCAATCAATGGACATAGAATTGGATAAGATTCAAATCGATATGAATCGATGAAATGTGGTTTTAAGATGTTTCAAACGCAATTACCAAGCAAGAGTGGGTTTAGGAAGTAAATATCCATGGTGTTTTGATGTGTTTTGAATAAAAAAGGAGACATTGGTTGCTGGTTTCACGTATCCAAAAAAACAGGTGCACACCATATAATCTATATACAGTATGTATATATATATATAGAAACTAACCAAATATGGATACTATATAGATATAATATCTATATACACATATTCAATATGTTATTCAGTATGCACGAGCAACCGCCAAAGGTCCGGCACTAGAAAACATGCAAGAGACGGATAGGGCGGTTTCCAAAACTGTACAAACATGAGGTACATAAGCTTTGAGACCTTCCCAAATAGCGATATCCCCTTTAAAGGTTATGTGATACCTGTGCACATACATCAATTTCCTCACAGACGATACCCCCCAATTTTATCCAAATTTACCATACTCGCAGGTTTGTTTGGTGCAAAAGTAAATTGTGGAGAGCGAGGGGAGCCTCCCACATTTATTGATGTCCTTTTCTTGAACCCTGGAATTTCCGAGATTGCTCATGTGAACAAACACAGAATGGCTACATCAAGAACGGATGCGGATAAAGTGGGGGATTTAAACGCTATTTCAACAGGTCGGATCCACGTGTTGACTGTGCTAAAACGATGGGAAATCCCTGATGGATCCAGACGGGCGACCTGGCGACTGACCATAGTGTTGATCCAGAAATCTGTTTGGGTCATCGGCACTGAGAAGTATCTCAATCATAAGTGTACGGCAACACTTACAGATACTGTATTATTCTATACAACACGTGTTTATGACTATAGACTATCTATGTATCTGTGATATTCTTTGATACTGTACATGCTTGATATGCACGTGATAGATACTATGCACATGCTGTAAATGTCCAAAGTTTCATTCCATGTTTTCAGCTGGCCGAACGGCTGTTTCATCCTCCCTTGCCTCTAGGTGCGCATCGAAACGGTTAATCTGCCAAGAGCGTTGGTGCGATGCCCAGGGGGAAGCCACCCAGGCTTTGCAGCTCGCTGCATCCAGAAATGGATGGAAACTGCTGATTCTTCAATCCTAGAATTGGTTGCTGGGGAAGTTTAGAGGAAACAGGAAACACATCAGCATTGTATGATAGAAACATGGCGTGGTGCAAATGATTTGACCTCACGAGTTTTGTTGCAACGAACTCAACATGTGAGTTTCGATGATGCCGGGAAATCAAGTGGGTAATTTTGCATTGCCGGGCTCCACATTGCTGGAGGTTATATACGTAGTAAATTATAGTAAATTATGCAGGCACGAGAGAGACTCAGCGGCCCTTAAAACAAATAGTAAATTATAGGAAAAATGTATGGCTATAGTAATATAGATAATATGGTATGGCTTGGTTCAGGCACAGGATACTTGAAAGCACACTGCTTTTAAAACCTACTACTCATGGCCTTTTGGACCCATATGATCCCATAAACCGGGTTGTCCAAAAAGAGGCTATCCTAAATCCAATGGTATATTTCATCATAAAGATAGAATGGTGTTTTTGATATACAATAACATATTTGTGATAATACACCATGATCATGTCCATGTTATACCATCAAATGTATCAATTTGATTATAATCATGGAATCATTACCATTATACAGTTATACACCATTAATTTATCACCACTATTTGATAATCAAATTGTAGATACCATCATTTAACATAGCCATGGAAAATCACCATTTCTAATAGGTAAACCTCTATAAATGGGCCATTTCCCATGGCTATGTTAAATAGCCAGAGGGTAGATTAATCTACATGGCGACAGATTTTTCCGTCCATCCTGGCGAAACACCGAGGCGATCCCTCGTCGACGCTGAAGGTTGATGTAGGACGGTGGTGTTTTTTTTTTCGCGGAAGGGAACGAGTCGGTTGACAAGTGAAAACCTACAGGAAACCATTTTTTTTAGTAATATAGGATGATATAGGATGATAAAAGGGGGTTCCTGTAAATTGTCCAATGAATTCTTGGAATAATGAATTGAGTATGGGGATAAACTGGGGGAACAGCAACATTCATCAAAGTTCTTGATGTAATGATAGGGAAAGCCGATGCTTTTGGCGTTTTTTTAGATGTATGATGTAAATACACCATGTTTATCCAATATTCAGAAGCACCCCTTTTGCTGTAAATGATGGACCATCATACTTTGCCAGTTTAACTTTTGCCGAGTGTCGAAGATTTGCCATGCTTAGCAGCAGGGGATCAAAAAAAACACCCGCTGTCCGATCCACCAGTCATTGGATGACGTGATAGCTGCAGAAAACAAGTATATTTACCTTATATATATATATATTTATACACGTGTATATGGCAATATAGAAATGTATTTAATACATTCTGACTACATATAATTACGATATATACATATAATGTATGTGTGAATATACTGATTCCTTGCCAAATTTAGCCCGCTGATTGCCCCATCATGACCTGATAGCATCAAGGAATCTTGGAGCTCCGTTTGGATTGATCAGTGACAATACATTCACAACATGAAGGATATTCGGCATGGGGCATGGTCATGATTGGATCATGCATTGCGCATATCTACAATTAACTCAATTAACAAGACGAAATCTGTTAGTCTGACTGGCACCTTTGAACCCAAGCTACGGCCAAAACCTTCAAAAGCAAGAAGGAGAACTCCCTTGAAGCAGTTGCTTCCAGGGAATTCCACCCCTCCGCAGGCGATGTCAACTTTTCGCCACCCGTATTTTTCGTCGACCGGTCCTTTTTGACGTTTTGATCCGTTGACGACTTGTGACGGGCGAACGAGAGTAGTGTCCACGGGGCTTGGTTGGTTTGGATGCAGTTTAACGAGGGGTGAAGGGATGGAACTACCCTATCTCCATTCAGAAAGCAGGTGATAGTCATAGTACAGCATAGTCGAAAGTCAAAAATGTAGAGAAGGATATTAGCCAAAATTGGATTGTTTCATACGAACAATGGCAAACACTCTCACTTGCTGGGTTGTCAATCTTCACTCTTATTCTTTGGCCCTTAACATCAGGGATTGTATACCCAGCATCTAATAGAATGGATGTACACCAAGATGTACATACATATGTGTGTACATTATAGAGACAGTCATATACATATATCATATATTATCAGTAGCATATGTATATTATATATAATTATGCATATATATATATTATTATGCATATATATATATATATATTTATGTATGAATAATTATGAATATATACATATATTCATGGCAACTTTGTTTCTGCATATGTTGGGAAAACGACTCAGCAACTATCGCCACGGCCTCGTGGGCGTATTTCTGCGCGGCGAGCTCCGCGACTGGCCCTAGGCCGCTCCGGCGCTGATTCGGTCGCCAGCACTGCAGGGCCTTGTTGGGACGTTTTTGTGATCGGAAACATCGAGAAAAAAATAGCGAAAACATCTAGGGATGATATGGATGATCAATGATGATAATTCTCTTTCGTATGTTGATGATCAATGATGATCAATGGTCATAATTCTCTTTCGTATGTTGATGATCAATGATGATCAATGATCATAATTCTCTAAAATTCTACAGTGTGTTGTGAATCGTATATTGCCGTAATAGAGGTGGGTCTGTGCTGCGTATCGACACACATAATTACTCATGGACATATACTAGTCTTTACATGCACTGTATCCGTATATTTGTATGAATAGATACTTGGAGGACTCACAAAAAGACGACTTGTACAGATTGAATACGTCGTTTGTATGCTTGCTTTGAGTGCGGGCTCTAAAGTCCGTGCTCGCTATAAATTCTATGAATTTCCACTACAGAAGACCTATGGCCGTGAATTACCATTGATATCATTGGATGGCATACACCTCTTATTCCAGCTGCCATGAGTCTTTAACAGCAAGGCAGGCATCTCTTTGAGTCCAAACATGGATGAGAACTCATCAACATTCAGAAGGGTTCTAAAGTCAAAATGCCCACATAATCAGTTTAATGGAAAATTCACAGGAACATCATCCATATTTTGCTGGTGAATGGTGGTGAATCCATCGTTTCCAGTGAGGTTTTTCCCTCAAACCACCCGATTCTCTGGGGCTCCGCTGTGTGAACCATCCAATCTGACAGCACGGCACGCGTGCCGTCAGCCGTGGGCGACGTCCCAGATGGGACGGGACTCGTCTCACCTGTACAATCCTGTCATCACATGTCTTGGGGAGGCTCTGAAAGGACGGCTTTCCATCGCTATTTCCATGGAAAATATGGAAGACTTTGGGCGGTTCTGATGTCATTTTTCCAGCACCTTGACAGCGTATCAATCCATGGAGTCAAGAATTTGGGAGAATGATATTACGCTATGCACTTGTTGAAACCACCTGGCATCTCAATGCTGTTGCCATCTCAATACAATGGTGTATGCGGAAAAGAACCATCACCCACCCGAGATCTGGTATTTGAGACCCAACCAGGACCCTGAATTGGCGCTCCATTCATCACGTTTTAGTGTTTGTCAACCAGGATGTCTGGGCATATCCCCGGCCATTTGCAAAGCCGAGCAGTTTGCTCTAGGACCGAGTTTCTAGGGCTTGGATGGGACTGCCACAGGTTCAATGTGGATTCTTCAGTTTTCTTCTACGTTTGTGGGCTGGTGCTATCACCAGTAGGTTTATGCAGTCTCCAGTACGGTGTTGGAGATTGCGAAAAGATCAAAACATTCTCAATTCAGAAAGAGTAATAGGTTTGGGAATCCTGGGATGTATAACTGTATAATAGTGTTTGTTCTAATAGTGTTATACAGTTATACAGTAATGGGATGTAGAACACATTATAACACTAAACCCTAAGAGCTACAAAAAAGCTGAAAACAACAACTCTTCACCAAAAAATTGCACACTCGTCCAGTGATGTCCATCGCTCTGGGCATAAAGCCACAAGTGACAAAAACATGCCGAAACCTGGTTTTTAATGGCCTTAAACCTTGACCGGGAACGCGAATTCTGAAGCCTTTCAAGTCCCTTTGGGAATGTGATGTCGAAAACTGTTTCGCTGCAAACGTAGTGAAGCAAGATCGGGTTGGGCCATCGAGTCCTCGGACATTCATGGATGTCTTGCAATGGAGAAAAGCCAAAGATCCAAAATGAAAAAACATACGTTTACCCTCTGGTAAACCATTTATAGTGAGTTGTCCCATTAAAAATGGTGAGTTTTCCATAGCTATGATCATGATATACCATCAAATGTATCAATTTGATTATAATCATGGAATCATTACCATTATACAGTTATACACCATTAATTTATCACCATTAGTTGATAATCAAATTGTAGATACCATCATTTAACATAGTCATGGAAAATCACAATTTTTAATAGGTAAATCATCTATAAATGGGCCATCTATACCATGGCTATGTTAAATAACCAGAGGGTATATTTCACCACCTTGAAACCAGTGATTTGGTCAATGGGAAATACCACAGAGGTAGATTCGCCCAGCCTAGCCGTGGGTCAGCTGCCCGACTTACGCGCAGCAGCGCGTTGCGTCTCTGGATGTGTTTTTCTGCTGAAAATGTCGTGCCAACTGGAGCAACCTTCCGCTTCACCATTGACAATTGATTGGTAAGCACGGAAGCTTACTAAAATATAGCTGGAATTGAGGCCATACTTGTTGCAATCCAAGAACATGCTTGGAGAAGTACTCGTTGAAGTCGTCGGCCAGCGACTTGTTTTGGGAATTGAGCTGGACGATGTCGATGTGGATGTCGACCTCGATGATGATGATGACGATGATAGATTGGTGTGATTCCCTGAAACCAGAGGTATTCTCCATAATCATACATGACTTGACTTGCTGTATGTAATATTATCCATTTACAATCCATTTACCTATACTATGTGACTATGTGACTATGTGTCTATTCGAAGTGACTTCCCAAATCTGCTTCAAACAGGGCCTGCCATGGCAGCAGGATAACCTCAGGTTATGGACCAGATGTGTTGGCCTTGGCTCAGGGCCGGACCAGCGGCCTAGCTGAAGGGAGGTCAACAAAAGATGCACCCAGGCTGGAATATATCAATGTATACAGTATACATAATATATACACATGTTATAAATCGACATAATGATGAATCATTTTTTTGTTGATCGTGATCACTGGCACTGAACATCTCTAGAAGTACCGTTTCTTCTGTGCCCCCCATGGGAATTACCTGGAAACCCGACGAACCCCAAGACATCCATTGGCCAGCGGGGTGGAAATACCGAGAACATGCGAGTCACAAGGTGATATGGTTGTCTACAATTTTGGAATCCCCACATCCAATTCTTTATCATGTGTTTATGTGTATTTATAGTAAAACCCCAAAAGATAGAAAAGTAATAAATCTCCAATTTGGTATATTGGTGTTCTATCTCTTTAGGTGGCGCTATAATGTTAACGTGCCCAAATTTGGGTATCCCCCATCTTCAGATCTTCACCTAAAAGCCCCTTGAAATTGGCAACACCAACCAAGGCATTGTATGGTTGATCATACGCCAAAAACGAAACGCACCACGTGCCATGTGCGCTGGCTCCGATGCCAAAGGCTGGAGATGTGCGCCAAAGTCCCACGAAGCAACCAATATTGGTGGATGGTTCATGTCCATCCCCCAATATTGGAGTCATCATCATCCTAAGTTATCCCAACTGACGAATGGTGTAATGGATGAAAATCGCCGACCACAATATCTGAGTTTTGGCTCAAAGCTGTTAGCTTTGGGTACCTCCTGAAACTGGTTGAAAATCCCATGCCCCAAACGGCTCTGCGGAATGCGTTTGACCTCTGAATTTGAATTGGGGTCTCATATCGCCGGTATTTCATGTAAGGTGTGCCCTTAGATAGCTAAGTTGGTTTATAACTAGATTAAGTATGATTAAGTATGGTTTGTGGGTGTGTAAACCAACTTATAGCTGGTGGGCGCCAACTTGTACTTGTACAGTGTCTCTCTTCATTGTTCTCTTTAACAAGGCCTAACCGGATGCATCCGGCTGTGTTGTGCCTCGAGGATCATGATCTGCGATCACAGGGATGTCCCCTGATGAGGCTACCCGAAGGTATATATATATATACATAATTATATAGTAATATACGTATATGAGCATATATTATATGTATGTGTATACTGTGTATATCTACATGGATATGAATATGTATATGTGTATGTATATGTGTATGTATATGTATATGTATAATTATGTCTGTACATATATATATACATTATAATATGTGTGTATAATATGTATATGTATAATATGTATGTGCATCGTATGTATATGTGTAATATGTATATGTATAATATGTATGATTATGTATGATTATATATGATGATGTATGATTATGTATGATTATGTATGATTATGTATGTGTATAATGGGATACATGTCATATAAAACTCTTGGACTAATGGTTTGGCTGATAGCATTGCAAACCAACGGCTCCGGGTCAAATCCACGAGCCTGGACAGATGACTCCAGTGCTGACAGTGCATCAGGCTGGGCGTCGCATGTCGCCAGGTGATTAGCCCATTCGACATCCATAGGGAAGATAACAATAGTAGTAACAATAAGAATGATAACATATAATAACAAGTATGATAATATCAGTAAGTATGAGTATGCATTTTTGCAATGATGATATAGAACAACTATGAACAACTACCATCTGGTTATTTAACATAGCCATGGAAAATCACCATTTTTCATAGGAGGTTTATTTTTTGGGGGGGATTTTTTGTTTCTGCGTGTTGGGATGTTTTTTGGGATTCTGTCTTGAGAAGGAGATGCCAGGAAGGAAGGAAGGAAGGGAGGAAGGAAGGGAGGAAGGGAGCATCCTCGTTCGAGTTTCCCTCAGAAAACCAGGTAGGTTAACCCCCCTGTAAGGACATCTGTTTCTAGAGAAAAAATACATTGGGGAACATGGAAGCTTGATGTAACAGCACCCGTTGATTCTAGAGAGCCTTTTTTTGACAAATTGGAACCTATCATACTCGTATAGTCGTACTTTTCTAGAGACCAAAAAATCGGAGTTTGCGAGCAAGTTTTTGCATGAAATTGAGGAGTAAGATTGAGCTTTTCTAGTGGACCCAGGTTTTCTAGAGCTGTTCAACACTGCAACACTGAGGAGTCAGATTTGTATTTTCTGGTGGGTCCTGGTTTTTTGAGGTGCCGAGCACAGTAGACAATAGTGCAACAGGCAAACTCCAGTCTACGTCTAGAATTTTCTAAATGTCGGAAGGAAGGGAGAGCAGGAAGGAAGGAAGGAAGGAAGGAAGGAAGGAAGGAAGGAAGGAAGGAAGGAAGGAAGGAAGGAAGGAAGGAATGAATGAATGAATGAATGAGGAGGGGTAGGAAGGAAGGAACGAAGGAAGCAAAGGAAGGAACTTTGCCAGCCCAACTTCCAGCTCAAAACTCGGAACCTCCCTTGTCCATCCCTTCCGCTGTTGTTGATGATGAAAACCCGGACCATGATGACCGTTTGATTGTTGCCTCCCCAAGCCATGTGGGCGCGCCATGCTACGGGAAGTTTCTCACTGGTTTGCTATTTTGGCCAATGCTGACAGTGACGCAGCAACTGAGATTTTCGACAGGATGCCACTGTACACAGAGTACATCCGCTCCCGGTCGTTGGATGCTATCTTGTCCGTGTCCACACAATGCCTTCAAACGTACAGAGGTTTGAATGTCTCGATTGAGCAAGCGGCGAAAATGTCGCCTTGTCTTGGCCAGACAACGATTCTCCCTCTGGCCGTTGCGTGCGAGTATCTACACCACGGCTGTGGTTTTCCGGCCGTTTTTGCGTTTGATTTGTTCCAGGCCTGTTTAGCGTCGTGCCAGCACAAAGCATTGGAGATTGCGCTGTACGCAGCCAAGTCCACTAGTTTTACTTGCAAAGCTCGCTGGTGGGCGTGCCCTACTGGTGATCCCAATGCAGGAACATCACCGACGTTTTTTTTTCATGAAAGCTTTCGCAACCATGGTCGTGTCGCAGCATTTTTTCACGGACCCTCATTGGATTGGAGTTGGCAACAACAATCGGATTCAAAACCGGCTGCGGGCATTGCAGGGGACTCTTTTGCTGCAGAGGCCTTGGACCCAAATTTTCCTACCAAAAAGACCGTGGGCACAGTGGACACAGGTAAGTATTTGGACTTGACCCGCCGGCTCGAGTCAGCAAATGGAGGCAAGTTTGAATGGGGCACAGGCGCAGAAGAGATGGAAAGACAGAAACGCAAAACGTGTCCTGCGACAGCTTCCGTAGACCAAACTGCTACCCCTTTGGCGTTTGATCCCACCAACATCAACATGTGCCTCTTTCAGCAGTTTAGTCTGTTCGAAGAATGGTGGTGTCAGGTGGAAGCTTTGCACAAGTGCGGGTTCAGCGCACAGGTGTTGATGACCCCTACTGAGCGGGCAATAGTTGACAGAACAGTAGGTTTGCAAGATCCTGCTCCCATTGCTGCTTTATTACAGAAGATTTGGGCATATGTTGCTTCCACCCATGGTCCCCAGTGTGGCATGCCAGCTCATCAACTAATGCCTTCCGCTCCTGCTCAAAACATGATCAGGTCACTCTACTACAACCTGGATGAGGAGGATCGCAAAGGTGGTTGGGGTTCAGCCACCAAGGCTGCAATCGGCAAGATGGAGTACCACATGCCAACGGCCGCGTGCCTGGCTACCCTCGCGTCCTGCGCTCTGGACCCAGCAAGTTTCTCTCCCACCATGGATGACAACGCTATCAAGTGCGCGGTCCAACATTTTGTTTTGCGCGTCTGCTACAGTTGCACAATTGTGGATGCCACCGTTCACCGTTTGCATGTCAAGCCGAAAGCCGGGCAAGCTACATTCTCTCCGCGTGCCGCCGTCCGACCCATGACGGCCCGTGTGCTTGAGATCTGTCTCAAGAATCCTATATTGGAATCGCACCTCAGCTCTCATTTTGGAACATTGAAAGGCGCATATAAATCCCAAGATAGGATCGCTGTCATGAAAGAGCTTGAACATTTGGGGCTTGGTGAAGTCAAAGAAGCTCGACGCAAACCAGGCTCAGAGCAGATCCATGGAGTTCCATCGCTTTCCGTTGTCCCCTGCTGTGTCTGCGGTCCTCCGTCAACTTGATGTTGTAGAGTGTCTTTGGCCAGTCGCGCAGCCATGTGTGTCCAGTGCGGCCCTCCCTCACATGAACGGTGCTGGCAAGCGTGGCAGACGAGCTGCGGCTGGTGCTGATGAAGATGTAGATGCACTTGCTGAGGAAGAAGAAGAAGAAGTCAGGGGGAGAGGGCCTGGCAATGGCCCGGGTCGTCCATCCAAAGCGGCTGGCAAAAACGCTCTGCAGCCCTCCCGGATGTTTCGGCAGAGCCTCGTGCCAAACCTGTAGCTTGCACGTTATCTGAGCAAGGCAAGACTTTCCAAGTCAAGGCGTATGCGCAAAAACGAAAGAGTGGATTTTGCTTTGACTTGAAGTGCGCATCCTGCCACTACAAAACCTGCGCTTGGAAGGGCTTTGCTCTTGCGCCCCCAGCATGTGAAACGTTGTCGTCATATGAGCTTATTGACAAGGCCCATGGACAGCCGAGGCCAAAAGCAAAAGCTGGCCGAAAGTCTCGCGGCTCCCGACCACCTTTGCAGTTGACAGAAACCATAGAATACCATGGTATCCCCGTGGCAATTTCCACTCTAGAACTGGTGAACCTGTGCATAGTTTAAACGATTTTTTTAATGCATTGGAATTTTAAAATTGATGTCAGGCTAGTCATTTTATTGATGGGGGGTTGGTCTGAGCATTTTATTGGCAAGGTAAATCTTGATGATTTTTAACATCTTAAAATTCCATTCTCATTTTATTGCAAAAAAAGTCTGTTTGGAGATGTTTGGAGCATTTTATTGCAGAATGGAACCAATGCTTTTCCAGGATCTTTTTATATCGATTTTATTGGGCATGTAATTTTAGATCAGCGAATTTTAAGGAATATTAAGGAATTTTAAAGGAATTATAAGGAATATTAAGGAATTTTGAAGGAATTATAAGGAATATTAAGGACTTTTAAAGGAATCATAAGGAAATTTAAGGAATTTAGAGAGTTTTAAGGGATTTTAAGGAATCTTAGAGGAATTTGAAGGAATTTGGATGATTTTTAAGGATTTTTAATGTTTTTAAATTTTAAAGGATATTTAAGGAATTTAAAGGAGTTTTTTGGAATTTTAAGGAATTTAAAGGATTTTAAGGAATTTTAAGGAATTGCCACGAAAGAATGCCACCGTATTTGTTGCTATAAAATGCTATTTAAAAAAAAGAAAAACACTTAATATTTGGGCACCTTCACTCTAAAATACCCCTATCTAAAAAGAATTTCCTGACCCCTTTTTAAAGAGGCGTTTCTGAGGGTCTTCGAAATTGGATGAAGTTGGA
>Ga0126342_10012377_pt1 | contig 15215 bp, 6 predicted proteins | sample Cyp1metagenome_FD_92528 | JGI IMG/M metagenome (GOLD analysis project Ga0126342, IMG submission 92528) | Coral microbial communities from Lord Howe Island, Old Settlement Bay, Australia - Cyphastrea 1 metagenome | ecosystem: Host-associated > Invertebrates > Cnidaria > Coral ...
ATAGATGGATAGATGGATAGATGGATAGATGGATAGATGGATAGATGGATAGATGGATAGATGGATAGATGGATAGATGGATAGATGGATAGATGGATAGATAGATAGATAGATAGATAGGTAATTAGATGAAAGAGAGAGAGAGAGAGTGAGATAGACAGATAGATAGATAGATCGATGGATAGATAGATAAATAGATAGGTAGATAGATAGATAGGTAGATAGATAGATAGAAAGATAGATAGACAGACAGATAGATAGATAGGTAGATAGATAGATAGATACATAGCTGCATAGATACACAGATACATAGATACAAAGATACATAGATAGATAGATACATAGATAGATAGTCAGAGATAGAGAGAGAAAGAGAGGAGACCTCAAGCACCTTTCGGTCCATCAGTGGCTTCGCTCGGCCACCCCTGATTCACAACGACCAAGCTCTCCTATAGGTTTCCTATTTTTGAAACTTCCGCCTCCGCCTTGTGCGGTACTACTGGTACGAATGATAGCTATTCAGCACTACAGGCCCCTCCACAATGAGGTCTTGTCATTCCATAGCTCAAGTCAAGTCGCAATGCGAGCTGAAAGTTGCAGATGCAGGTGAAGCCACGTATCACGGTTGGTGTGGCTGGTATGAAGTGGCAGCTTCATATTGTAAACCACCTTGTTTTCATTTGTAATCGTTTGTTGTCATCTTGAGCATGTTCAAAGGCGGCGGTGCCTTGCAGCGATGACTGCTGATGGAGATTTAACATTGCGGATCCAGCAAGGCGGGGAACTGCATGGAATGCAGGTAGAATGCACTCCCATGCTTGAACAACTTGATTTTGAAGCACAAAGTTGAATGCACTCCCATGCTTGACTGGTTTGATTTTGAAGGCACAAAGTTACCAAAGATGCCAAACATGCCAAACACCACAAACACGTTATTTTGCTTTCACTGAACAGTTGGCATCGCTATTCGGCCTGCAGATGTTGCACGAATCAAGAAGGATCAAGAAGGTCTTTCTGTCAGATGTTCAGCATGCTATTCGCCATTTGCTTTGGGCTACTGATTCTCGGGTCCTTATGTTGTGTCCGTGTGACAAGAAGAGCACACAAAGGGCTCGCCATCAAAGAAAGGCGACGTGTTTTCCGGCGCAATGCGAGACGCAAGCGCTCTTGGTTGCTTGTGTTGGCTGCAACACATAGTTGTGATGTCGTGATAGTACGTGGATGGCAATTTCGACCTTTTGCTTGGCGGCATCCTTGCCAAAGTTGTTTGCTTTTTTGGTGTTTCCAGACAGCCATGTCCGTTTTTGTACATACTTGTACAAGTGCCTGTCATGCTTTTTGCCATTTCTCCCAGGCAAGTTGGCTTTATCTGCGCCTATCGATTTTCAAAATTTATGGGTTTTGCCAATTGCCAAACTTTGCTCAGCGACATGCCTGCAAGACGTTTGAGCCCAGTTTTCAGGCAATGCCGTTGCTGATCGAACCACCAACTTCTGCTTTGATACATGCAGCTGCGCTGCACCAGCCAACCTGTGCATACCATTGCCATGAGCTGTGGTTTGTGAAGCCTTGGTCAAGCAAATGTGATTACGTCAGATTTGCACTCCCTCGACAGCCGACAGGAACTACTGTATTTGATGCTTTGTCTTTGCATGTGCCAGCAGACTTGTTGCTTCAATGTCAAATACTCGTTGATGGCAGACTAGCGCAGCTGGAACAGAATCTTGCAACTCTGAACAAGACAGCTGTGATACGAATGGTGTTGAACCCTATGACCGGCGGAGCCATTTCTGCTGCCAACTTTGCTGCGGCCCAAACTGCAATGCTGGAACACCGGCATCATTTTGAAAACCATTCTGACTGGAATGGTTTGCAGAAGTTTTGCCATCTTTTCCAGAAAGCTCCTGCTAGAGGTGATGTCAATTTGTGGCGGACACTGGCAACTGACTGGGGAATACCTCGCGACAAGGTGGATGTAATGAAAGAACGCTGTCTATCTTTTTTTCTGGCTGCTGTAAATGAACGCTTGGACAAATTGCGGCCACAAAAGGATGGTGCCTTGACATCACAAGAAAGTCATTTGTCCCACGACTGTAAGCCTAAAAATGAACCCACGCGCGAAGTACTGCCAAAAAAGGATACAGCCTTGTCATGCGAAGAAATAACTTCGTCAGATGACTTTGAAAAAGTGAGAACTTTGTTTGCACAAAACATGCCCAAGTTTGATACGCACCCGCAGCGTGACTTCTTAACCCAATTTTGTGACCTCTTTCAAAAAAACCCTGCACGTGGAGACGTCAATACTTGGCGCGTCTTGGCATCACTGGTTGGCATTCCACGGTCAAACTTGGAATCGCTGAAAAAGAATTGCTTGGCACGCTTTGTCGAAATGGTTCATGCAGAGTGTCAAGAAGAATCAGCGTCCCAAGAAAGAAATTTGTCCCACGACTACTGTGAAACTAAAAATCAACACTTGCGCGAAGTGCTGCCAAAAAGAGATACAGCCTTGTCATGCGAACAAAGTTCTTTGTCAGATGACTTTGAAAAAGTGCGAACTTTGTTTACACAAAACATGCCCAAGTTTGATACGCACCCGCAGCGTAACTTCTTAACCCAATTTTGCGACCTCTTTCAAAAAACCCCTGCACGTGGAGATGTCAATACTTGGCGCGTCTTGGCATCACTGGTTGGCATTCCACGGTTAAGCTTGGAATCGCTGAAGAAGAATTGCTTGGAACACTTTGTCAAAATTGTCCAAACAGAGTGTCAAGAAGAATTTGCACGCCAACGATTACCGGTTGCAGGCCTCGTCGCTGAAACGTCCCGCGACAATAAACAACCGATGTCTTTGTTAGTATTGCCTGGGAATACGTTTGACAAAAAGATTTTACTGCCACAAACTGTTGTGGCAGTTCTTGCTAATGCTGGCGCATTAGAGCGCACGGCTATTGTGACTGCAGACAAAAACCATTACAGCTGGGTTACAGGACTTACTGTGATGCAACAATGGGATTTACTTTTGCAAGCCATGCCACCTGGGCAACAGAAAGATAATTTGCAGCGAAGGGCTTCAAAGGATCACCAAGCAAGTGCTCGTTCAAGCATGACTCCCACAAACGACATTTCTGCGCAAACAAGTTATGTTAGTGCCCAATGTGGTGCCACATCAAGCTTACAAGGGCAAAGCAATAAATTGTTAAATGATCCTGAACGGTCAATTGCTACAAAACAAGCGGTAGCTGAGGACACAGTTTCGAGTCATCCATCTCAACCACCTTGTAAAAAGCCTAAAACTATTCTAGAACAGCTTGGGGCACAGCCAGGCAAATCCGTGCATGAAGAGAATCCAGCTTTCCCAGTCCTGGCGCCAGAAAAAAACCGTTCAACATACTGGTGGAAAAAAACATTGTTCTCTGAATGGAATACAATGCCTTCCACGCAGTCAAAAAAAAGAAAACGGTTCTTTATTGCCGCAAATTCTCCAACAGACAAAGGACTGCCCAAGAAGATGCGGGAAGACCGTGATTGGTGGACCAAAGCTGCTTTGCAGACTCGACTTTCCCATCGACAAAGAAGAACGCGACTAGATACGGAATTTCTCCATTTTGAAATGAGCGCAGCCCTGGTAGAAGAAAGCAACCCTCCTGATCCACTTTTGTACGGATCACAAATTCCTATGACCTTGTCTGAACTTAGTGCGGCGCTGCATGGTAATTCTGCTACTTGTTTGTTTGGATCTTGGCCTGAAACATGTTTATTTTTGCGACCTTCGCCTTCCCAATTTTTTCGTCATTTAGCTTTACTCGAAATGCCAGCAGAGCATTATTGCGACTTGCCTTTGAAGCTGTCCGACGTGTTCACCAAAGTCTTACAACAACGAACCTTTCGAAAACAATTCGTGCCAAACTCTTCAGAGGCACGGGATGCCGTCGCCAGCCGATTGAAAACATATGCCGAATGTGCTTTCAATGTACACGCAAATCAAAGGTTCTTATTTCCAGACTTGCACCAAAATGAGTTGCTAGACGCTAGCATTGCAAAATTGATTCATGAAGCCTTTTGCTTTCTGGACACACACGGGCTGCACCCACATGAATTTGAACCGTTATTCCTGTGCAGCGTGTGCGTTTACCATTCAAAACTTGTGCCGCGGGCTTCAGCGGGACAACTGTCTTTGTGGAGCCCTTTGTTACAAAATAAGGTCCGGTATATCACAGGCAGCGAAGTGTTTTCCAAACCACACTTGGCAATGCATGGCCTACCGCAACATGTCACGGACAAAAAAAGTGATACAGAAGAAGAGCTCAGAGCATTTACACCAGCTCCTGTAACCTGCCAGCTCTGCCACGTTTCATTGCTGAGCATGGATGCCCTGAGGCACCACTGCGTTGAGCATCACGGCAATTTCGCCGAATACCGGAAAAGAGTGTTTTTCAAAGCTCTGCAAGCAGGCCATTATCCTATGCGCCCTTGGCTCAAGCGAAGCTTGGTTCAGAATTTTGCCTTCTTCCAAAGATTTGCTGCGCCAGGATTTTGCAACGAGTGGCTCGCTGGCACATTCAGTCATGCTGAACCACGTTGTTTGCATGCTTGCGTTTTTTGTTGTGTTCGCGATTACCCAGAAAACAGACATGAAGTGTTTCTTTTTCAGGCACCAACAAGCGCCACAACTTGGAAAAAGGTTTTCTATGACAGCGATGAACCAGGAGAACTGCTGCACACGGCCAACAACAAGTTCTGCGTAGGCCCCAAAGAAAAAATTAACGAATTGCTTTCTGTGGAAAAATACTTCCATCTTCAAAGTCACATTCCGTTTTCGGATTTATTGGCGTCATCGGTGCAACATCCAGATGACGAGAGCATGCATTGGCTCTTGCACTCCAGAAGAGTGCCCAAAAAGCCGTGCAAGTCGAGAGGAAATTCTTTTTGTGCTGGCATTGGTGACAAGAATGCTACCTGTTATGCGTGCAAATCGTGTGTTCAACATTTCTGTCGGGTTTCTTGTCCGGAACTTTCCCCCTTAGCTTTGGCAAATTTGAACTGGCTCGGCCGAGAGCAACCTTCATTTCAAAAATTAAGCTTGGGAACCAAGTTGCTTCTTGGGAAAGGGCGGCCGATAATGAGACAAATATTCCTAGGCCCTTCCGCGGCAAGTGAATCATACAGCGGACTCGTCGGCAACACAATTTTGCTGGCGCAGGCCGAAGTTGCAACAACGCAGATTTTGCCTTCCATTAACAAAGTGCTGGACAAGTTAGTCATTGTTTTTTGCAAATCCGTTGATGAAGTCAAAAACTGCAAGGCACTGACAGTGAACCGCATGGAATTTTTGAAATGCCTTTCCTTGCGACAGCAGCATTGCCCAGCCTTTTTCCAGACGCAGATCGACAACAAGGCTATTGAAGAATTGCCTGCCCATGGAGTACCAACACAATTTATTGAACATGCAATACATCTACCAGAAGCCGAACACTTGCAACGCATGGCTGGCCCGGCCGACGCACCACTGGCTGAGGCACAGGACGCAGCTGATAACTGTGAAGATGAAAATTCGGAAATGCAAGATTCAGATGCAGAAGGCAAAAGTCACGACACTGATGGTTTGGATTCTAAAACTGCAGCAGATCAAAGCCCACAAGTGATGATTGCAGTGGACTACGAGCAAGATCCAAAACCAGCACAGCTTTTTCAAGCTCTGCAAAAGAAATTAGAATATTTGCAAAAAGAAGCGCGGAAGGTCAAGCAAAACTGTTCGAAGGACCTTTGGCAAGATGTGACTGCAGTAGTTCGCGAAGTTGGCCAGCAGGAAAAATGCAACCGCCTTGTCATCGATCTTCAAGACACCATGAAAAAACTTTTGCGCGAATCAAAAAATATGGACGACATTGCAGAATGTTTGCTGCAAGCAAACGCTGGTGTTCACATTGATGCTCTCGCAGTACCGACAGGCGAAGTTTTGAGCTCATTTGACCCTCGAACTTTTCCAAGTTGCTTCACAGAGTTTTATTATGGAGACGCAGTTCCCGGCCTTGCCGACCGCCCAAATAAATCTTTAACCTATCAAGACCTCTTTGCTGCGTTGATGCAACGAGAAGAAATGGAATATGCATGTCCTGATGACACAGAACCGTTTCAAGCTCGACAAATTTCCCGCTTTGATGCTCCAGAATTTGCCGCCGTTTTTGGTGATATTCTTCGAAAAATGAAAACATTGCAGGCAGTTAATGGCTCATTTCAGCGACAAGGCTTCGAACGAGATTTGAAGACAATAGCTAGCGCCAAAACCGAAGATTTTCTTCAAGCAGCTGCTTCTGAATGTAGCGGCAGCACCACAGCCCAGCTGGTACACAACCACAGCACGCCCGACAAAGTTCGAGCAGCGCTTCGCCACATGTTGTTTTCCACAGCCAATGTCCCTCTCACAGAAGGCTACAAAATTCGGTTGCGCCATTTTGGGCAATCTTTCAGCCATTGTTTCGGGCCCATGACGGTTTTCAGCACCCATAACTATAGCGATACCTATAATCCCTTAATGTATCAATTATGTGCCAATTTGGAATCTGGTCATTTGACAGAAAAACCTGCAATGCCAACCTTACAAAGAATGCATGAGTTAGTTGCAGCTCACCCTGCATGCACTGCAAAATTTTTCCTTCTTATGGAAGAACTCAACTTCAGACATCTCTACGGCGTAGATTCAATGACCCTTGGGACTCACAAATTGGCAAGGGCCATCGGCCAGCAAGCTATTGAAGACGATTTTGCCAGTAGCGGCGTTCCAGGAATTGCTGGTTTTGTCCTTTCAATCTTAGAAGCTCTGGAAGCACAGGGACGTGGCTTCCAGCACGGTCATCGCATAGTGCGTGCAATCCCCGGCCTAGCTGAAGAGTTGCAATTGAAAAATGAAGAAGACTTGACTGCAGGTGGATTACGTGAACGAATTCGTTTGCACAACGAGAAACTGATTGCAAAAGTGGAAACCCTCCAATACGAAAAAGCCACCCTACCAGGAGAGCAAACCGGGATTCAAATGCCTCCTGAACCATTTACAGCTTTGCAACAAAAGCAGTGCAAATTTGATGGGCAGCTCGAACCTGATGGAGAAACCCGAAGAGACTATGTACCATTGGCACCCCTGGAGCACATGAGCCACATTCAAGACACAGCTGCAACGTCAAATGTTTACCGCGAAGTTTCATTGACTGGAGCCGAGCTTAGTATGCTGCCAGGCTACAGGTTGCCATCTTCAATTCCTGCTTCAGCTAAAGATATCTTTTTGGATGCACCAACATCTTGCTTTCGCTTGATTTCAAAAACTGCAGGAGTCGTCGATGATATATTGATCCTGGAAGGACAGCCGTGCACCATCAATCACTTGCTGCACGAAGCGAAAGATTGGGAAAAGCACTTTTCTAAAGATTTCCGATTCCTTCATGTAATCACACACAACCATGAATGCAGCGTTACGTGCTTGAAGCATGTGAAAAAAACGATGCAAGAGAAAAGACAAATGTTGAAACGCAATCGGGCTCCAAATTGTCGTTTTTCCTTTTTTCACACAGTCAAAATTTCTGGCAAAACTGTTCGGCGCCGAGGAAAGAAAATAGTGCCGCAGGCAAAAATTCTTGATACGGATGATCCAAACCAAAGTGGCTTAGTGCAACCACAAAGGGGCCATCCCTTTCGGTCAGCAACTTCCGATGTAACTATGGTTTGTTGTCGTTGCAATTGCGATTTCAAATTTGTTATACGTGGCTTTCCACCAGATGACGAAGAAGACAGGCTGAAACTCGTATGTGACTCGTCGCTTCTTGCCCCAATCATCGGCCTTAATCAAAACCAACTTGCGCTTGCAGATTCCAAGGAGTTGCGTAGTTTTGCTCGCAATGTTGTCGCACTTCATGTTGCCGCTTTCAATACAGATCAATATGTCACAAAGTATGCTACCAAACCCATGGAGGCAATGCAATCGGCCATAGGTCAGTTCGCAGTCGGCATTCGTCGCCTTGAAGAAGAAGAGCAGACATCATCCGATCCATGGCATCCACAGTATCGGGCAAAGCGAATCACTGTCCGCTTAGCTGCTGCCGCAAACCGCAGTAGCTGGGTGTCGTCAACCGAATTGGCGACAACCATTCTTTGCTCTGGTCATTGTTGGTCTTCTCACGCGGAAGTTGTTTTATTTGTTGCAAGAGCTTGGTTCTTGATGCAGCAATGTAAACGCATATTGGAAAATACACCAGATCCATTTTTGCAACCGGCTACTGTGCCAATCACATCAATCGAGCTGGATGATCCGCACACACACGACCCTCCAAATTATCTAAATTTGCCTGAGACTTTGATTCATGACGAACACGAAGACAGCTGCCCGGAGAACCAACATGAAGATCTTCAGGACGAAAGTGGGGGAGAGTCACAGGACGACAGGCAAAGTAAACCGAACGAAAATGAAGACGATACTTGGAAAAACAGTGTATTACGTACCACAAGCACTCTACATGACGATTACTTGCATCGAGGACCTTGGTTGGCGAGCATGCCTTTCTTTATCTACGCATCCCGGGTTCGTCGAGTGAGAAAACCTAAAAAAGAATCACGCAGCAACACCGGCATGTATTTTCAATTTGAACCGCATTACAATATGTTCGCATTGTATTGCCAAACTTTTGCTTTCCAAATCACCATTCCTCGTATTGTTGGACCAAGCATCCCTTCGCTGGACGATTCTGAAGGGCAAGCCGCTTACTTTTCTATGCTGTTTTTGCCATTGAAATGCGAAGGACCAACGTGTTGCGCAGATCCTTTGAATTGTCGCCCGGCTTTGGATTGCAAACCAGTAGCAAATTCAAAGCACAGTTTCATTCCAAGTTGGAAAGCTCACAAAGCAAAAATTGACTTGTTGGCTGCCCGTGCTGAGATGAAAAGCTATCAAGCCGAAAAAATACCCGTCATTTTTGATACCACTTTGGTCAAAGCCTGGTGGAGTACAGAGTTGCCACCCCGGGACGAGGAGCAGGCTGCTCAACTCCTGCGAGCGACTTTGCATCAACTTTTGTTTCGGAAATTTGGTCACTTTCCGGGACCTGTGCTTCAAAGTTTGTGTGATTGGTTGGACATCCAGTCCGGTGCCCATGCCGAACAATTAACATTGGAAGAATTTGTTGCAGTCGAATCAAAAAAACAATACCGAAATTTCTTGTTGCAACAAGTTGCAAAAACAAAACCTATTCGAAGAACACACCGCAAAGAACATGCAGCTGAAGAATTGTCTTCGGAAAGTGACGCAGCATCACATGCAAGTCCAAACGTGTTTTTTGAAGGCGATGACTGCGAAGAAGAAGAAGAAGACTTCATTGATGCAGATCTTCACTCGCAGCCCCAAGTCACATTTACCCTTTCAGAGTGTCAAGCAGTTTTGTCACGTGAGCGTGAACTTCAACGAATGCAAAGACCGGGAAGACACAAAGACTCAGATGTGCAAATGAAGCGATTCGCAGATATCTTCCAACAGTCTTTGATTGCAAATCCACGTGGCCAAGATGAGAAATTACCGATGAAACCACCCCTTGCCGTTGTAGCCAGCAGTGGAGATGCACAAGTTCATCAAAATGCAGTCGCCAAATTGCTGCGAAAAGAAACATTGAAAGCAGATGCCCAAAACCAGTGCCCATTTCCTGCAGACTTGGCGCCAGACTTGGCTGTGCAGCAGCTGGATGACCTCTTCGCACGAAATTCTGAACGAGAAGCTGCGCAGGTGACCGAAATTGATGTTCCACTTGCATGGCAAGGCCCAGCTAAATATGCCTGGTCCCTCATTCAAAAATTTCCTTTTAACCAAGAACAAATCGATCTCCTAGCTCTCTTGATACTACCACTTGAGACAGCGTTTCAAAACCGTGTAGATGTGTCAACCTACACACTGCCCGTGGACCTTGGTCTTGTCAGAACTTTACTGGTGGGAGGCGGTGGCTGTGGCAAAACCACTTTGATACTTCAAGTGCTCAAGCCATTGCTCACCACATACTTTTCAGTTTCTGGTGTCCAAATGGCTGCGCCGAGTAATAAAGCGGCACGGCTCATAGATGGAAAAACGATTCACAACCTCGCAGGCCTTCGAGCTAAAGACAGTTTGAAAGCCTATTCTCTTACTGTGCGCCGCCATGCAGACAGAAAGAAACTTGAAAACACCTTAGGCCAAGCAGGTGCGCTGATAATAGACGAATGGAGCCAACTCCAAAGCACATTGTGGCACGCTGCGGCTTTACGTGCCACATGCATTCGAGCTGCACGGCACCAACTGGAATTAGGTAATTACGCGCGACCCAGTGAGTTGTTTGGACGCATCACTTTCTTGCTGTTGTCCGGGGATCATCTTCAGCTTCCACCAGTACCAAAAAGCTCCTCACTGCTTGCTCCCCCTGAAGGAGGCGGCCACGAACACAAAGCTGGCTTGGCAATGTTTTCCCATCTCCCTCATGTTTTTGTCCTTGAAACAGCCATGAGATTTCAGGATGAGACCCAAAAAGTAATTCTAAAAAAGATGAGAACCCCGGGAGGGGAAAAACTAACGGAAGAAGAATGGAAAAAACTGTCCGACACAAAACTGGAAAACAATAATATTTTTCAATCGTCCGACCATCTCCTCGAATTCACGGAGGATTGGTTTCAAAGTTGCTATTTGTGGTCCATTACCAATATGATAGCTTACGTCAAAGCCAAGCAATCCGCAAAGAAAGCCAAACAGACGCTATTTTACATCCCAGCCGCAGATTGGCCAGACAAAACCTGCGAACCTGTTCATCTCAAAGAACTTCTCGGAATTCCAAATCTATCCAAAACCAAAAAGTTACCGGGGATTAATTTGCTTCACTTGGGTCAACTTCAGTTTTGCCTCCGTGGGCAGTGCAAGATTCTGTCGGCACGATTGTAGATATTGATTTCGCCGAAAAATTGCCACCTTTATTGCCAAAAGAATTTCTTTTGAAAAAGCAGCCAAAAGCAATCTATGTTAAATTAGACAATTTGAAACACGAGTTTTTGATGCCGCAACCTTGTCCAGCGCACCTTTTGTTTAATACAACTTGTGACGAATGCCGCTGCTATCCTGGTGTGGTGCAAGTTACGCCGCAGACTCAGACCTGGACCTACCATTTGGATGACGAGCAAGTCACTTTAAATGTCAAGCGCACCTCATTTCCCCTTTACCCTCTTAAAGCGTGCTCATTGTATACACTTCAGGGCACAACAGCCGAGCCAGGCCTCGTGGCTCACTTTGACCTTCCCAAGCGTGCATCCTCGGACATAAAATTCCTTTCCATTTATGTCATGTTGTCACGACCCAGGTCATTAAAAAATCTTTATTCCCTAGGTTTGGATGACAGCGTGCGTGCGATCATTGAAGCTGGGCCACCAGGAGAACTGCTCGAAACATTTTCTGCCTTGTTTGGTGAAAAAGCAGCTGCAACCAAGAGAGCAGCACGCACTGCGGCCGATACTTTGGGATGGTGCTGCTCTTAACGACATTGCCGTCGACGCAGCAGAAGGTAACACACACACAGATAAATGGCATGAATCAGCAGAGCCCATTGATGATGGAAAAAGGCGTTGACATGGTTGCGCCCATGTGACATGACTGCAATGACATTGAACCCTAACGACACCATTGATTAATTAGCTGATATAACCACTGTTGACATATATCCTGGAAACACCGAGTCTTGATACCCAGTTCCGGCACTGCTTTTGTGCACACCACGCCAGGCCTTGCCTGTGATGAGCCGTGACCACACACAGAAGCCGAAAAAAACAAACGTGCGAGTCTCCGGCACCTATGGCGACATGTTCACGATTCCTCTCGCATTTCATGTGTTGGCCCATGTTCCTCAATGCACTTCATCAATCCACCTGCTGTTTGGGGTCTACGGTGGTGTAATTTTTGTTTGTATATGTTTTGACCCAAAGAAACGCCAAACCACAAGCCATGCCATGTTTTTTTTGGGTAGAGACATCAGAAAACAAGTAATTTCGGGAGGTAAGAAGCTTGACTTGACTGTTACCCAAATGACCGCCTTTTGGTTTGCAACGTACCAGGATCGACCCCCCTCTGTCCTTGATGGCATCAATGGTAAACCACTGTATGATCTCTATGGAAAAGCAGGAAAAGCAGGAATCACCACAGGTTGACCGTCTCAAAATCTACACGGTCAAAAGCTGCAAAAATTTGGCCTCTTTCCGGAAAAGTAATCTTGGCTCTGTCGCAAGGCCGAGCAACTGGCTCGCTTCCAAGGCATCCACGATGCTGCAATCCAGCCGACCATCACGAGGGCAGTACTGGCCCTTACCCAGCGCTAGCGGACCATAGGCCATCAAACCTGCCACCTGCCAGTTGGATTCGCGACTCAGCCTCTTGTTTTTGGAGGGGAAAACAAACCCTCTAGCAGATCTATGCACGGAGTACGGGCGGCCTGATGAAAGTTGGGGTCCTCCGGCGCAGCGCACCGTGGCAAAGCGTTCCAAGCCGCTTCTCGGTCAGGAACATTTTCGCCCATGTTACGGAGTTTCACGAAGTAGCTGCTCCTGGCCCGTCACGTCACACCGCATTTTTTTGTGATTGAACCACGCACCCGACCCGAAGAGACAAGAGTCGATCACATGATCATCCCAGGATTGTAAGGATGGAAAACCAATCGTGCGCTTGAAACCACCTGGTGGTAGCTGGACGCGTTCAACCCCTAGTGCAAATGCGCATGGTGTGGGGTGCCTCTTCGATCTGAAAACATGAATTTCGGGAGGCACAAACAAGTACACACAAACAGCCGCCAATGTCTTTCTGGCGCAACCGTCGTCTTAAAATTTTGGGCCCAAGGAACCACATCTTTTGTTCACTTTCAAGCCCTCGACCATCAGATTTTGGGTCACTGACTTTACCCACCCGTGGTGGTTTTGCAGGTTTCAATAATGCATAATCATTCTTGTCTTGGAATTTTTGGTCAAAAACCAAGACAGCTCGGACCTCTTCGAACTCTCGGACCGTCCTGGCCTGGTGGCTGGACCAAAGGTGTCTAGGCGCCACTCGGCTTCAAGAGCCTTCTCTCGGTAAATGGCCTGGCTAAGGGCGATTCCTACTCAAGGTATGTTGTGGCAAGTCCTGGGACAGTTTCATATGCGGAAGTTGAGATTGGACCAGCGATGATAAAGGATTTACCACAACTGTAACCATATTTGGCTAAACTTTGGTCCGCCAAGAACCCTGCGATTCTGGGGATCCAATGAACGTGTGCTGGAAAGGACATCGCTACTACCAGCGATCGGGGCTCTAATTGGTGTTGGTCCTGGATTTGGCTGATGTTTTCTTTCTAGGCAATGCAAAACGTTTGAAACACAATACCAGTAGTACCGCACAAGGCGGTGGCGGAAGTTTCAAAGATAGGAAACTATAGCAGAGGGTACTTGTTGTGATGCATGGATGGCAGAGCGAATCCGCTGATGGACCGAACGGTGGTTGGAGATGTGTTTTATGGAGTGGTTGCGGTAATGTAAGATATTGTAGTTGTAGTTGTAGCTGTAGTAGTTGTTTTAGCTAGCGGGTGGAAGACCGCGCGTGTAGTCGCGCTACTTTTTTAATATGGGGTTTGGGTGGGGTGGAGTCGGGCAAAAACGTTCATGTGACTTGCGCACATACGTGATGCTACGCTACGGCTAAGTCATGCCTTGGGGTCTCCGCGCAATAACGTTCACGTGACTTGCGTTTCTCCGTGATGCTACAGCTTCCAAATCTGGAAAGCCTCCTCCTGAGAGCGCGCCGTGTGTTCATGCCACTGGTGCTTTGAAATGCATGCTCATGACCCACAAGAAAGGTCGCAAAAACATCTTGGTGACAGACTGTGCCCCATGTTACCCTAAACTCACCTCTGAAAATAATTTGGGTCACGAAGCTTGCAATCATAGTAAGGGCATCTTTTGCATCAAGAAGGGAAAAACATGGGGTAGATTGCTTGTGCACACCGGTGGTATCGATGGTGTGCGGAAAATTTCCAAAGGTGCAGTGTCAAGTTCTTGGAGCACACGCAAACATGGAGCTGTCAATCATCATTTGCTTCAGGGAATTCGAATTTGGCAGCGGCGATGGCACCATGGAAATTGCAAGGACTACATGAGTCTCACCGGCCACGCCCTAAGCAACGCTTGGCAAAGTGAAGCGGCTATAGCAGACGTAAAAAGCGACCATCATCCCAGGGCCACCAAACCTGTAAATACCATGTGATCGCTTCAAAATGACTTTATTTTGCCCGGCAATTTTTTTTCTAACGTTGATCAAAAAAAATGTGCGGCGTCACAGCGCCAAGAACTTTTTTCAAAACGTGCTCAACCGCTAGCGCGGCTTCCCACCCACCAGGTTGTTTTTATGTAGTGGTAGTGTAATGCGGTCGAGTGGCGAGTGGAGCGTAGGGTAGCGGAGTTGTAGTTGTAGTGGTAGTTGCAGTTGTAGTTGCAGTTGTAGTTGTAGTTGTACTTGGCAGTTTTAGTGTGGTGTAGTGGCAGTGTAGTGTGGTGAAGTGGAATGTAGCGTAGTGGAGCTGGAGCTGTAGCTGTACTTGCAGTTGGAGTTGGACTTGTAGCTGTGGTGTAGTGTACTGGTAGTTGTGGTTGTCTACTACTACTACTACTACTACCACCACTACCACTACCACTACTGCTACTGCTACTACTACTACTACTACTAGTAGTAGTACTACTACTACTACTACTACTCCTCCTCCTCCTCCGCAACAGCAAGAAACACTTCAAGCAATCACCTAAGGCTGCAAAAGGCTGCTGCGCCTTCTTTGAGCAGCAAACAATCAAGCCACCAGACGACGCGAACTAATAAAAAGCTACCTTCAACTTTCAAGCAGCACCCGATATGCACCCCGCAGTAGCAGTAGCAGTAGCAGTAGCAGCAGCAGTAGCAGTAGCAGTAGTGGTAGTAGTGGTAGTGGTAGTAGTAGTAGTAGCAGTAGTAGTAGTAGTAGTAATAGTAGTAGTAGTAGGAGTAGTAGGAGTAGTAGCAGTAGTAGTAGTAGTAGTGGCAGTAGTACTAGTAGTAGTATGTAGTAGTAAGTAGTAGTAAGTAGTAGTAAGTAGTAGTAAGTAGTAGTAAGTAGTAGTAAGTAGTAGTAAGTAGTAGTAAGTAGTAGGAAGTAGTAGGAAGTAGTAGGAAGTAGTAGTAAGTA
>Ga0126342_10012378_pt1 | contig 15215 bp, 12 predicted proteins | sample Cyp1metagenome_FD_92528 | JGI IMG/M metagenome (GOLD analysis project Ga0126342, IMG submission 92528) | Coral microbial communities from Lord Howe Island, Old Settlement Bay, Australia - Cyphastrea 1 metagenome | ecosystem: Host-associated > Invertebrates > Cnidaria > Coral ...
ATATATATATATATATATATTGATGATATATAACCTGAACCGTAGTTAAAGGACATATCTTGATGATATATAACCCTAGTTAAAGGACTTATAATATATTATAATTCCATTTATAACTGTTGGTCGGGCTACTGTGGCAGGGATGAAAATCCATGGTCTCACAACCGGAAAAAGGTGGAATTGTCCTTGGGAAAATGGTGATGTCACTGAGGAAAATGGTGGTTGAACTCGTGAAAATGATTGTTACCCTCCGGTAATTGTCACTGGGACCACCCCAATGATGAGTGTGTCTTGTACAGCTCCATGGCCAATCTTACAGTAGATCCGCTGGAAGCAAGATTGCTTAACTGATTCCCTGATGAGTCTAAGATCTAAACTGGTTGGTGGTTGACTGACAAATATGAAAGTCAGTTGGGATTATTATTCCCAACCGAATGGAAAAATAAAACATCATGTTCATGTTCCAAACACCAACCAAATGATTGTTATCTGAGGGGGAATTGTGATTTTGCTAGCGAAAATGGTCATTGAGCTGGGTACAATGATGGTTTTATTTACGGGAAACAGTGATTCAACTGTGAAGAAATCGAATGTTACTTTGTGAATATTTGCTGCTGAGAAATCAGAGAATTTGGGGAGAATGACCACATTTGAAAATAGGTTACCCTCTGGTAATCATACAAAAAGCTATTGAAAATGACCCATGTATAGTTGATTTACCTATTCAAGATGGTGATTTTCCATAGTTATGTTAGTTTACCAGAGGGTACAAGATGTTACAAGGATGACATGGGATCAATGCTGAAGGTTATCAAAATTGAAGACTTAACCATGACTTAACCAGGATCAACAAGCTGTTGTTGACCATCAAAAGCTGTTGATGGTAAATCACCGTCGTAACATGGTGTAACAACAAAACTCCAACCAATAACTTGGGAAATGTTTTTTTTTTCAACCAATCGAAAGGGTATCATTCAGAATCTATGTAAGAGAAAATGTCGTGACTTTACATCAAAGTGGCGCCCACTTTAAGGCACAGGTCTATCTAAGCACCCGCAAAAAACAGGGGGGATCTTCGATGAAATCACGTCACAGGCGCCTTGGCAAGGAAAATGACTTGCAAAACAAAGGCCTCGCCAGGTCAACTCCAGGTGATGCCATGCTCTACCGAAGCAGCCCCTTCTCCATGAAACATATGAAACCCTTTAAGCCCATACCGGTAGCCTTTCTCTAAGTGTGTCTATGCTACTTTGCGCCCGGAACGAATCATTGGTCACAAGCAGCAATTTATGGATGGCTACGTAGCAGTCATGTCGTTTCCGAACCTGCTTTGGACTTGAACAACTTGTAGTCTAGTTTCATCTCTACTTGGTGACCTTACATGTCACATGTCTCAGTTCAGTTGCCTCTTCCCGTTTGCATAAATCATCTGCCTTCAATGTTTACATGCGATTATGTATATAACATATTCTGGCTCAAATACCCTCAAATACCCTTTCACCAGTGCAGCAAGTGCTCAGAAGGCGGAGACACTTGCTCATGGGTCAATTACTCCTGGTGTACTGAGTGTTCATATTTCAAACAGAAACCAACTACCATTCTTAACTACCATTCTTAACTACCATTCTTAACTACAATTCTTAACTACCATTATAATAACCATCAATAACCATCATTTTATCAAATGGCCAAATAACCATGGGTCAAATAACCATTAATATCATTATTCACTTATACTTATGGGTCAACCATTAATGACAATTAAGAACATTTTTTTTCACCCAAGGGGCATCCACAGTCTCCATTTGGAGCAACAGAGTGCCCAGGGCCGAGGGGATGTAGCGCAGGCCGTAGGTGAAGAACTGCCTCGGGGGATTGACAATTAAAACCCATGCCTACAAGGTGGTGCCCCAGTTCGTGAACGCCAAGTTGGTGCAAATAAGTCCAAGAACTCGGGTTGATTAGGGGGGTATATCTATAGATCTGGGTAAATTATAATATTTATTAATTTGAATTAAGGTTATTTTGGGATGATTTCCCTTGTTAACTATGATTCCAGGGTATATCTATAGATATACTGAATATTGGCGAACTGTGAACCCTGAGATTCTGTATGGAACGCTCCGGCATCGTAAAAATGGTGATATTTTTCTAGAGGTGGCTGGGTGACACATGGATCCTGCAACCTGAAGTTGACCAGGTCCATTTTTTAACATCGCCATCACCATCACCATCCCACCAACATCATGGCCCTACCGTGAGTCAGGGCTTGGAAGACAATTCGTTCTCAAATTCGGTGCTTTGGATAGGCTTTGTATGTTAATTTGGGACATGGTATCACTTCTTTGTTAGGGTACCCATTCAGTAAACCAACATCGTTTGAACATTCACCATTCAAAGATCATGTCCAAAGACCTACATAAACCTGTAGCTTTCATGAGATTTCCATATCTTTATGTTTCCTTTACAGGGCCTTCCTCTCCTTTTTTGGGCTGGCACCCCTAAAATCGGCAGCCAAAGGGACTGGCCCAACACGGAGCACCCGGCCACTCCAGCCTCGGGGATCGTTTGGCGATCGTTTGGCGATCGTGGCGCCACGCCACCCTCTGATAGACTTTTACATAAGGAACTGGAAAATCACAATTTTTAATGGGAAAACTATGGAAAATCACCCTTTTTAATGGGAAAACTATGGAAAAATCAACAATTTTTAATGGGAAAACTATGGAAAATCACCATTTTTAATGGGAAAACTATGCAAAATCACAATTTTTAATGGGAAAACTATGGAAAATCAACAATTTTTAATGGGAAAACTATGGAAAATCACAATTTTTAATGGGAAAACTATGCAAAATCACAATTTTTAATGGGAAAATTATGGAAAATCACCCTTTTTAAAAGGAAAACTATGGAAAGATCCACCATTTTTAATGGGAAGACTATGGAAAGATCCACCATTTTATAGCTGGGTAAATCAACGACCTATGGCCATGGCTTCAATATCGGGGTCTCATGGGGTTTTTCATGGGATCTGAACACCAAAATCTGAACATGCCATCTCCAATAATCCCATGACTGGGCCGAAGGTCATGAAAGATTCAAAAAAAAACGAGGCTTCTTTTAGGAGTATGTAACATTAGGGGGATGTGGTTGGAAAAGTAGACAGAAACATGAGGCAAACTTCACCTGTGTGAAGAAGATTTGCCGGAAAGAACCACGGATTTGCATACAAGCAATGCACAAACAGTGTTGTGGCTGCAACCCATGTACACCATCCAAATAAAACATGTATCATGCAGGTTGGATAGTCATAAAAAAGTGAGGTTCAAAGCAAATCCATGTTTCAAAGAACCAGGCAAATACAGCAACTACAGAGGCACATACGACCGCTCTGGGCAGATCAAACGTAATCTGTCCAGAAACAAGGAACATGGATATCTATTACATAATTCAAACATATTCAAACCAACAAAAAAAACATGGTCATTGACATAGAATTTTGGATGCTTCCCATAAATTCATAGAATTTCACCATGATTTTCATGTTTCGGGCTACTAAAGTGCCTCAAAAAACCACCGATCTGCGTTTTTTGCGCCAAGGAACGAGGCTTGCCAAATGCGTCCAGCCGATGTCAGCAGCTCGGTGGGTGAAAGAGGTGCCCTGGGCCACGTGAACCCAGTGGACCAGCGAGCTGCGGCTCGTTATAGCTTCATCACTACAGTTATGGCCGTTTATGAGTTATAACTGGTTATTTCTATGGGGTTATACACTCTATACACTCTATACACTCTATAAATGTGTGTTTTAGTATGTACTTATAACTTATAACTGGTATTTTGAGCCATAACTGTACAAACATCAACAACATCGAAAAAATCCATTAGTATCCTTTAGTGTCATTGAAACATGTGTTTTTGTTAAAGACCACCTGGACGGAGATCTTTGATCACCTGGTCTTTAGGGAATGCATTTGCATGTCAAGCCAGGTAAACAATGGCAGAATTGAACATCTGTTTTGCTTCTTTGTTTGGTCCACCGTGCAAATGGTTTTCCATCATCGAACCTGAATCTATCTCGATCTTAGTCATGGGTGTATTCGCCCGTGTGGGTGAGCATAGAAAGGTTTTTTTTAGATCCACATGTGATGGTGGTGGTGATGTTTATTATGATTATTATGATTATTATGTTTATTATGATTATTATGGTTATTATGATTATTATGATTATTATGATTATTATGCTTATGATTATTTTTGTTGTTGTTATTACTATATTTATCACGTTGTTGATGGTAGTAATGAATCATGCTAACAATAATGCTGTTGACGATGTTTTTTGATGATGTTGCTGTTGATGGTGATGTAACATTATCATAAACCGAGAGCCAGTTTGGGGGAATATCTTTCAGCTCCAAGAGTCCCACAGCAGCGGCGTGGCGGCACCCAGCAGCAGCAGATCCATAAAGCCTGGTTTTACGGCCGGAAACGGCGGAAGCCGATGCGCCAAAAGTGGACCTAACATGGATCTAAACAATCTTATAGATATTACAAACAGGTCCATTTTATGATGAAACATATAGATATAAGTGGTACCTAAGATCTTTATCAAACATATATTACATATAGATATGATCTATTTGAAAAGGACATGCCTAGAGAAATGGCAGGACTTGTGCAGCATGGAACATGAATATAATGATTGATTGTTATGATGACAGTCATGTTGATGATAAAGAACCACATGAGACCAATAGGACCCAGTTGAAATATGTTAAACTTGACTTTGATCATTCCAAAAGGTGATGCGGTTAGTGGTTTCAACCCATCTCATTTGAAGTCAATTAAATCCTATGCCAGGTATGATGTAGATCCGTCCCAGGATGGAAAATAAAAATATATAAGAAGCATGAAACAACCAATCAGTGATAAACAAATAAGAATCACAGTTATACCCTTAACAGGTGCACATGGGATTATTAAGTAATATATATATAGCCTTAGTTACAGTTATAGGAGTTTTGTCATCCCATGTTATAACTGTTACCCTCTGGTTATGTCAAAATAGCAATTGAAAATGGCCCTAGAAATAGTTGATTTTCCCATTTAAAACATGTGATTTTCCGATTTTCCATAATTAGTTATGTTAGTTTACCAAAGGGTAGTTGGGCCATAACTGCATAGAAGTGAACCACAAGAAAATACCTCCATCCCGTCCCAATAAACCAGGCTCAAGTACAGTAACCAAGTCCCGTGATGTCCCGTGACACCCAGAAAGATGAAAAAAGTAGATTTTTACTAAACTAATGACACGAAGATAAGCAAGTACTTGGGATTGAGAATCCAGTTACTACTTGCCAAAAGAATGCTGGGACAGGGGTACTGGATACTACTACAATCCAATACCCCTTTGTAATTCCCTACTCAAATCCGAAATGCCAACAAATCTCGTCATGGCGAGGAGCAAAAGTACCACACCGGCACTTCAGGTCTCAAGGTCGTTCCAGCCATGACCTTCCTTGGCAAAATGGTCAGATCTTAAGAACTCAGGGTTTACCATGGCAGAATGGTGAGAAACAACCGGGAAGTCAACAGGGAAAATGGTGATTTACCCTCTGGTAAACTAACAAAACTATGGAAAATCACCATTTTTAATAGGAAAATCAACTATTTCTAGGGCCATGTTCAATAGCTATTTTGACATAACCAGAGGGTAACGAGGGAATAGAGCGATCTAATAGGCCCTATGGATCCAGTTGCACCCTTGTGAGGCTGTGGGGTGAAAGTCCAGAGGCCTCCAGACCTTCTCAGAAAAGATTTGGATTTATGGGGAATGGATAATATATGATAATACAATGAATATGATAAATAGATACAGTAAATATATAAATAGAAACATAAATAGACAGATAGATAGCTAGATATATATATTATATATATATATATGTATATACATATGATATGGGCCTGCCTGAAAGTGTGGTACACCCTATAACTTGCCGTTTGAAGTGCGGGTTTCGGTTCCATAGCTCCGCGCCTGGTGGTAATCATAGTGCCGGCAGCAAAGAGCGCAGCCAGCAGCAGCAGAATCACCGCCACCACGGGGTCCAAATAGAGCTCCTGAGGCCGGTGTTTTCCCGTAGAAAGGTGGGAATTACCACCGAAAACGTGGGGATTTATAGGTGGTAAACCAAAAAAAAACATATGGGCGGCTGATGATTTGCTCAACTTTGGAGTTGATATCAATTTGATTTCTGAGTTATGATGATTGCAAAATTGGTTTTCAACTATGTGGGGTTTTAACTGCTGTCCCAAAACGATGTTTGATGTTTTCTTGATCCCCTGTGAGCAGCCGAACGTCTAGTGTGATAAGTTGTGGTGAATCCATCTAAGACCCGAAATCCCAAAAATCTAAGTGTAGCCACGCATAATCCATCTGATACGACAGCTGTAGTCTACAGGAACAAATAAATACGATCTGGCATGTGTCCTCCAGTCAATGGACATAATCACATACAAATTATACAAGGTGGTGCCCCATAGTTATCGAAGTTGGTTTATAACTCCAATAACTATGCTTTATGGTAGATATAACTATAGTTAATGGGGTTTACAAACCAACTTATAACTATGGGGCACCACCTTGTATTGAAACATATTAAAACACTGAAAAGCCAACAAAGAATTGCGGTATGGAACTCACTAATGGGAAAATCACCTATAAATGGGCCATTTTCCATGGCTACGTTAAATAACCAGAGGGTAAATTGAAACATATTAAAACCCTGAAACGCCAACAAAGATGAATTGCGGTATGGAACTCACTATATAAGTAACTACTCAAACGGCAGCTCAGCTGATGTCATCTAAGTTGCCGGTTATAGTTGGGAACGTCCTAGGGTCTCAAACCTAAATTTCAATATACCATCTGGTTATGACTAACATAGCCATGGAAAATCACAATTTTTAATATAGGTAAGCCTCTATAAATGGGCAATTTCCCATGGCTATGTTAAATAACCAGAGGGTAGTCACGGACCATCACTTAGAACGTGGGCCAGAAATAACGTTCTAACTGACTCACTTAGGTTGTCTGTCGCTACAAGTTTCAGGAACCGCTCTCAGCTTTGTGATGTTTTGTGTATATACGTGGCTGTCATTTCAAGTGATATTTCCCCGTCCGAGGAGTGCTTGGACTTGGCATCGTGATGCTCTTCTTTGGCCACCAGGATACAACCCAGCAACGAAAGGCCTGACGAAAGGCAGTTCTTCCCTGTGACCTAAAAGTGACCTCTCTACAGGATGGTGGCCTCAAGCATCCCAAATGGTGGGGTTTTTAGCATCTACCCGGCCTGGTAAACTAACAGTTTGCGACATAGAAAATGGCCATAGAAATTGTGCTATAAAATGGTGATTTTCCATAGTTATGTAAACGTTTACCAGAGGGTCAAACAAGATTCAAACTAGAAAAATGATGAAAACTGAAGATAGAAAGAATAAGCGGCATAAGCCCTTGATCAGGGAGTTCAGTGCTAGCAACCACGGTTTTTTTGGGCGAATCTTAACATCATTTTCTTTTGGGAGGGTGTCGCGTTTTTATTCGTGGATTCAGGCCCCAATCATCCAAGAAAAATAATACGGTGGTGTCCCAGTTCACTAAATTGCTTGAAAAACGTTTTCAGTGTTGGGTTTATGGTAGACATATCGAACTAGCTAACTGTTCTTTGAAAATAAACTATTTGTTAGCTTATAGCTGGGGCGAACTACCTCGTGTTGATGTTGATGCCGTACTTGCCTGCAAACGAATCTCCATGTGGCTTCTGACAGCGGCTTAAACCTATCCAAACAATCCATTGAACTGTCAACAAAAACAGGTCATCACCAAATCAGACCAAATCCATCCAACAAAAAATGGTCAGTAGTCCCTCCTACCCAACATTACCCAACACCAGTACAAACCGCCTACCCAGCACACATCCCAAAACCCAAGCGCCTGTTGCCAGTGCATGCATCCAGGTTAATCGCTCTCCCAATATGCCTCACGTTAGCTATAGATATGCCTGCAGTTATATCAATGCCATTGGGGCTTGTGTGGAAATGTACTGGGGATATGAAAGCAACAATATGATACCTTGGCAAATGAATGTTTCCAAACAAAGCGTGGGGGAAATTGGGGGAATCCTCAACTTCCAGGAGATAAAACATGCTTAAACAAAGTCAAATGACTTGGATGATGTGGAGGCACCCACATGTTAGGAAACATCTGAATGTGAACTGAGTAAAACCCTGAGATCAAGGGGACTGGGAAGATGGCTTTCTTGATGTATGGCTGGTCGGCTGTCACATGGGCTGACTCCGCTGCTGGCTTGTACAGCCTGCACATCGAAAATTATATTTTGATACCTGTAACAGTGGGTCCTCGGTTGGATGCCTTTCCTGTTGGACATGGGCGAAGAGCGGGACTTTCCATGCATATAGAGTGACCATCCATCTCGATGCACCATGTATATATTTATATAAATACATATTGTGTATATATAACAAACATTGTACTGGCACACATAAATACAGTGTTGCACAAACATACAATCAAACCATACATTATTTACGAATACATATGCCTAATCATCAATAATATTAGTATAAATACTAGAAATGTAACCATATCATATCTCTCTCCATCGCCATCCCAAAGGTCCAGCTAAGCTGAAGGCTTAGCATGTATACTGTATATATTATATCAAACAAAACTAAACTATACACATCTCTATAGCGCCCAGTGGCATGCGCCCAACAGTGCGGCACAGATGGGTTTGACGCTGTAGATGGAGATGCTGTCCTGACTGCCGGCACAGAGTTTGCCGGTACAAGCTACCTTCAAACGTGTTAAAACATAGCAATGGGACATCCTCAAAAAATGGGTTGCAAATGGGAAAACATGGGAACATCTGGGAAAATTGTCTGGTAACATATAGAGACATGGAACATCTCCAGTCAATTTATGGTTTCAGTGGGACAATCATCTAGAGATGGGGAACCGCCAAACAAAAAAAATAAGAAACCCTCCATAAATCATGGTGTTTTGATTAGAAAAATCATCTATACATACATGGGTGATCACAAAAAAAAACTTATTTGTGCTGCTGAAAGCTGTAGCAAAAACTTTTCGGAGTATGCCAGGTTACACCCCTACTGTACCGGCCCCACAGTTGCTAAATGAACTGCTGGTAGCCCAAGGCGATACCGGGTGGGAAAAATGGAAAATGTATACGACTAATGTGGGTACTAAAAAAAGTACCCTGTAGTTGCTCACGGGTGAATGAATGTGATTTACCCTCTAGTAATTTAACAGAGCTATGTATTGTTTTTTTTTCAATGCTACAGATGGAACATTATAGATGATGAACTTGGTGATTTCCCTATTAAATCTGCTGAAATTCCAGTTTGCTACCTCAAATAACCAGAGGGTAACAGCATGTTCTTCGACAGGATGCGACATATCCCTCCATTGTTCAATGGACAGAAATGAAGAAACAAAACTCATCATCATACCATGTAATATATATATATATAAATCAACCATTCACCTCTTAGACCATGAAGATTTCAAGACTCATATACTCATCATCATGCCATAAAAATCAACCATTCAGACCATTCGCCTGTTATTTCTGTTGACGAAGATTTCAAAATGCGAAGGACCGTCCCAGACACCGAGAGGGGCAAAGCAATGATGCCCATGAAGTAGCCAACCACCGCGAGGCACCCCAAGATCCTCTTGGCGACATCGATCTCCATCTTTTTCGGCAAAACAGAGGGTGAATTTTCCGAAAATGGACCAACTATGATCTGGTTGGTGGTTGACCTACCCCTCTGAAAAATATACGTTCGTCAGTTGGGATGATGACATTCCCAATTGAATGGAAAGTCATAAAATTCATGTTCCAAACCACCACACCTTTCCACACCTTTCCCACAGCGGCCTGCTCAAGTCAAGGAGCGAGGCCTCTTTCGTTCCAAGATCAGGCACTGTACATGCCTTGCTCAGGCGCATCGCCTAAAATGATTTCGTACCGCCTTTGTGATTTCACAAGGGGTAAGTTCACAAGAGCTTTGGTGCCTCGGCGGCACGGTTCCTTCAACTCATGCAACAACCAATTCTCTGCTCCAGCTAGGGATTGGGCATCCCACCTTACAGAAATCGCATTGACAAAACTGTGAATGGAATCGCCTTCACCTCGAGTTTGAGCCATTGCGACCCTTTGGTCAGTGGCCTGTAAAAAGAGTTTGACAAACCTCCTGAACCATTTCAGTCGATGTAGAAAAGGATGTTTGCTAGGATCCAAGTAGGGCCTCTTGCATGCTTCAAGCCAAGTCTTGGCAGACTTTATGGGTCCTGGGCATCCAAAACTGAGCTGCCAATCTATATACAAATGAACAAATGTAATCCATCGCACCTGTCCAGCAGTAGCAGATTGTGTACGTGTGGTCCACCACTTCGCCAGTTTATGCGCCAGTCCGGGTCCATACTCGTTTGCAAATGCCAACAGCACATCTCCTCGCCAATGAGCAACTTCAAAACACATTGGAAAAACTCTGGCTGCTTTCGGAACTGCGATGGGCAATTCATCCAGAGTGGCGTCTTCCGACGCTTTCACACTTCGTTTGGCAACTTCCACATGGAGCTTAACCGCTTGGGCATGCAAACATTGGGCTGCCTGCACATTTCTGCTGTGTCTGGTCCACAACTCCCAAAAATGACTTGGTCTATCCAAATTCATGCTCTTGGCAACCTTGTCAACGACCTCATTGTTCCAGAACTGCCAAGCTTCTCGCCTGTTTTTGGCTTGTAAAACAGATTTGTGCGCCGCAGTCTTGATGACCTGGACGTTCCTTTCGCCAAGGGAGGCCACGGATCGTAAGACCCACTGCCACAAGTCAGCGCTCGCACTGTTGATTTTCAAGGTGGCCCGTCCAGAAATGAGGTGGTGAAATCTATTAACAACCCCCAAACAATCACAAAAAACTTTTACCCTGAAGCCCCCAGCAGCAGCATGGTGAAGGACAAAGGCCAAGGCAAACAATTCAGCACGGTAGGACGTCTGGCACAAACCGGGTAACCAGCCACAGCCAAGTATGCCCCCAAAGGTCAAATTCCACTCAGCATCACAGGGATTGGCAAGGATGGCGCCCCATGCAGCAAAGCGATGTCCAGGTTGAGCTTGGGAATGACAAGAGCCATCAGTAAACACCTCAGACCATGCACGCCGACGAAAGGACACACCAAGAGGGGGAACAGTGGTTGACACAGACGCAAGCAGACGAAGCCACGCAAGGTGAGTGGGCGGCTGGATTGCCCAAGAGCGTAAAACCATGGCATCCGGTAAAAGTCCACGGAGGTCAGAAACCAAAGGTGCATGCTTATCTCTCAAATCTGCGGTGTTCTCACATTCAAAGTACCTATGCTGAAGGGAATCCTTCTGGCCACACCATTTGCAAAGGCCTTCAGTATCGTTCCAATGAGAGTGAGCATCCTGTGTGAACAATCCCCCTGCCAGGCTAAGGCGCAGCAAGTTTTGTTCTTCCATGTTTAAACGCGCAAGAGCAACTCTGGTGCCTGCTGGGTCAACATGAGCCAAACCTCCAAAATCTTTGCGGTGACTAACGGCTGCAGCTACCTTGTAGTTCCACTGCCATTGGAGGCGATGGCACAGTTCAGCAAAATTGACGGTGCCTGGATGGAAAACACCAATACGATCTTCCCAACATCCACTTGGATGAACAGTAAACCCGATGGATTGGATTCGGTCAAGGACAATCATGGCAGGAGAGGTCACAGGACTGTCATGAAAGCCAAGTGCAACAGGTGCTACATCACTAGCCCAAAAGTCCAACGGGCAGTGCAATCTGGATTCAGCAACCGTCTTGACAATGCCAACAAATTCGGGATCAGCATAACTCTCCACCAAACCAAGCAAAAGAATTGGGTTAACCCCCGGTTTATCAAAGTGCAACGCTTGAACAGCCTTGCGGCGCAAAGCCAGCCAATGATTTTGACCCACTGGCGCACTTTCAACGGCAAACAACCCTCTTGGCCATGCAACAGTTCGCAATGCCCTCACCTTTGTCCTGTAACCTGCTTTGCTTCGTTTGAGCTGCTGCCACAATTGATCAAGTTCTGACATGCGATCAACAAGAGTCTTGTTCGTGCGTTGCTTTGTGAAACCAATGTGGGCTCCCAAGTCTTTTGTGTGGTGCAAAACCGGGATGCCAGTTTGGCGCAATGCTTTACGCACTGTTGCATCTGTTGACCAAGCAAATGTCTTTTTCCTGTCCACCGTTAGATCAGCCAATTTCGTAAATTGAAGCAAGGCATCAAGCTGATGGCAGGCTGCATCCGGATCCCAGGTGAGAAAATCCCAATTGTCTACGAAACTCAAAACTCGCAACATGGGAAATTGAGCTGCTATGTAACGATGCATGACGTCATCCAGCAAAAGCATGCCAAAACATGACAATGCACATCCCTCCGCAAGGCCTGTGCTGGTGGTGAAGCCCGGACTATAAGAGTCCCTTACCTTAAAACACCTAGTCATAGCTGCAAGTGCGCCCGCCCAGGCTTGCAAAACTGCTTGTGGAGCACCTGCATGGACTGCGGTGGCAAGGATGGGCCAACGTGGGAGGCAATTAAAGCATTTCTCAATGTCCGCTGTCAAACCACTCAAGGGAAGATTGGAACCATGGGCATGCTGGATGCTAGATACCAAAACCCGCCAAAGATGGGCCGTCTGATGCTGTCTTCTATTTCCATGAATATCTGGATGAGCCCATTCATCACACCAATGCAGCAAGGCCCTGGCTTGAACTCCACTGTAGGCACGGTAAAGCAATGAAAAAACCGTTATAGGCCTATAATCATTGGTGGTTTCAGCCTGTTCACGTTTGGCTAAAGAGGCTACACGGCCCGTTGTGGTCTGAGCGGGCCAGCTTCCATCGAGTTCCGCCCTGTGGTACATGGAGCAAAAACTTTGAAGGACAGTGTCATCAGCAAGCAAAAGATCTAGCCTACTTACACCATCAAGCCCAGTTGCTGCATGTGGTTTCTTGGCAGCGACTTCCGCTCGGAGCATCTCTGGTGTGATGGCATTAAGCGCAACTGGGTTATGGGGAACATGTGCTCTGGCAAAATCAACCAACTGCTGCCAATGACTGTGAGGCACTTGATCATGTCGGCACCATCGACGTTGCCACTGCTCATGAAATGCAGTGAAAATGTCTTCCAAGGCTCCTACCGGCTTGGACTGTTGGAGTTTGGATCCCTGCAAGGCTTCATGCAACTTATCCAGGTAAAGCTTATCCTCTGTGGCATGAATCACGCTAGTGGGGACCCCATCAATACAAACTGGTCTGGCCTCATCAAAGGAACATGGTGGCTCAAACTCAACCGCAACCTCATGGGGATCAACATGGGTGACTTTGGCAGAACTGGTGTGGAGCAAACTAGTGACGGGCTCCGGCATGGGCCGTTTGGTGTCTTGGAACACCAAGTTGGTGTCTCTCTTGTGACTGTTCACTTTGGCTGTCTTAAGTGCCATGTTGAGGTGTTGTTCAAAATTGCGTACTTCACACTGAAACACTTCGCAAAGAGTCAAAGCAACATGTGCAGGAGGTGGGTACTCTGGGATGACTGCGGGGTCACCAAAACCTACACACCATCTATGCTGCCACCATGCTGCAAACGAGGGTCGAAAACCACTTGCCGAGAGAATGCTCTTCCAGAGGAACAAACCATGTAAAGCAGAGTGTTGTGTAGTGTTACCAACATGGTTAACCGCCCATCTGTGATAATTCTGCAAACGTCGTAGCTGTCGGAGCCAACGCGCATGTTGAACATGACATCCATAGAACAATGGCTGGGCATCATGACTGCGACCCTTCTTCACTGGTGCAGCCCATCCCCTTCTGGGTTTAGGGGTGGTTTGTTGGCCCCTCCCGCACATCTGTGGTTCCCACCTATCACCAAGCGCCAGCTGAGCTTGGGATTCTTTGGCTTGCCAAAGGTCTTGGAAGCACTGTGTTGGGGATCCAACAACAAAGTCCAAAGGCTCAGGCAGAGAGGGAACATCTTTCCATGGAATTGGCTTCGGCGTGGGCCACAAGTATAGCATTGCATACTGTTTGCCGGCATGGAAGTTGGCAACCAGGACAGCATGGTCAGCAAACCTGTTTGGGTCCAGGGTCAGCCCAAGAAATTGGGCCGCAAGTTCAGGTGACAACCACAACATGTCTTTCCTTGTACTGCACTTACATGTGACCCTAGGTGGCACTCCACTACGCAAAAATTCCAGGTCTTGTGCTTCAACCCAGCCAAGCGCTTGGAGTCTAGCAGTGGCAGGAAGTGCATGCATCTCATGGTTCCAATCGCCCGCAAGATACCGCGGTCCAACTGCATCACGTGTCATATGGTCAACCAAAAAATCCAGAGCCAAAATTGTTTTCTCCAAAGCCTTGTGGTGGGTCTTGCTTTGTGGGTACCCATACAGAGTGGCCCCCGTGATCCAAACATTGTTGACAAGGGACGCAACAATTTGGGCCCTGCCTGTCTCATACAAATCTGGCGGCCATGAAGCGCAAAGTGCGCGTGTTGGAACCTTGGCAACAGTAGTAACACCTGAGTATTGGCCAGCATCACTAGATGAAACCCTGGGTGCTAAAGGTGCTCCTGTGACAACATACTGATAGGCACTGTGCGACTTAAGGCTAGCCGCAAGCATGGAACGTGACACTGTTGTAAGGTGTGTCTCGGAAACAGATATGACATCAGCTTGGATGCCAGCCAGCAAAATGCTTTTCCCCTGTAACCCAGATGGATTACAAACCCCAAGGGACCAGTGGCAGTCAGATTGAGCTTCAGACGGACCTGGCGTCTTTGCTTCTCCAATGCGACATTCAGTCCCCAGAAAAAAGGTGGTGAACATCAAAAACCAAATCCAAAATCGTGATGCCCTAGAACAATGGTGAGCCGAGTTTTGGGTCTTGCAAGCACGGCTACCTATGTTTCACTCAAAGCGTGTCTTCTTTGATAAAATCCCCTCCAGCTTCGACATTTGATCATCGAACATGCGCGCAATTTGAGCTCCTTGAGCTTCCATGTGGGACATCATCTGGGCTTGCAAACTCTGGACCTTGACCGTGTTTTGTTTATGGTGTTCCAT
>Ga0126342_10012379_pt1 | contig 15214 bp, 14 predicted proteins | sample Cyp1metagenome_FD_92528 | JGI IMG/M metagenome (GOLD analysis project Ga0126342, IMG submission 92528) | Coral microbial communities from Lord Howe Island, Old Settlement Bay, Australia - Cyphastrea 1 metagenome | ecosystem: Host-associated > Invertebrates > Cnidaria > Coral ...
CAGGATGGAACAGAATAGCAACCATTATGTATAAGACAATTGCACATGTCATGTTTGTTTGGTATTACTTCATACCACTAAAGGACACATGTTAACATGAGTATAAGACACTTAAGGTGCACACCCCGGGATGATCCATTGATTATAAGGTAGTCAGACGTAGTCAGTATCTATTCCATGCACCCGAAATTGTAATCTTGTTGATGAAATAGATTAATGATGAAGTACTGGTCCGGTTTGGTACGGCGATGTCTGAAAAGACAGCTGAAACATGTTTGTCAGAGCAGAAATGGCATTGATATTACCAGATCAGAGCCTCAAACCCCACAAATCCGACAAATTCCGACAAATGACCTTGAATCTGGGCTTTTACGGAGATGGCCCTGTATTTTAGGTCATTGCCGGTTTTTTACTTATTTGTGGTCACAGAGCCACAGGGATTGGTAAAAGTATATTTTCCCATCAGACGAAACCATCTTCGATCAGAGACGGTGGATCCGCTGGAGGAGAGGATCCGCTTTGAGCTCAACAAATTTCTCTCCCACTTTCGCTTCTCGAGCCTCAAGGCGGGCGATATGAGTTCGCTGGGGGAAAAAAAGGACTACGCCTGGTTGTTTCAATATGTGTTGCAGGGGTTAGTAAATGTCCTAATTGAACATCACCCAACTATGAGGATATTATCTTCAACGACTTGAAAGTGATGTTCAAAATCCCAAAAACTGACATTCACCAACCCCTGTGTTACTATGTTGGTTACTTGTTGTCTCTTGGAAATTGAATGATTGAATCTGTCGCGCTTTTGGGATGCATAACTCAACATAGATCATGAGTCAGGGTGATATGGGTGATACAACCAGGCAGAACTGACATTATCCAGGAATGGCAGTCTATTCAATTAGATCTACGCACGCTTCGGATAGGTGGTTAAGCCAGAACCCATAAATTTCATGACATCTCAAGCGTCGCTGCAATCGATGCAAACCGGCTATGGCGGCTCCAGGATGCTGTGGGAGTCGTGGAGGGAATGACCCCTTTGCTGTGCGCCGTTTTCGCTGAAGATGTGGACCTTGTGCGGCTTCTTGCGCAGACTCTCGCTGGCACAACGCTTCTCTTTTGGGGGAACTGTTGTGGAGGGTGTCCTATAGTCCGTCCTGAGGCCCGGTTTGGAGGTTTTGTTAATTGTTATAATCCATGTTATACCTGCGCAACTTCTCAGCTGCCATTTTTGCATATTTTTGATTATTTTTGCATAATTTTTCGGATGTACTCCGTGCAGCTGTTGTCAAAAGAGGCAATTACTGTGCAGACTGTCGCGCCAACTCACTTTAAAGTGGTGTCCACAAGTTTGTTGACTAATTCCAATAGCCACATTTAAAGGCGCACATCTTTTTTGAGGAGAGTTAGTTTACCAGATTTGTAACTTGTCAAGGTAGTCTTTTTTTTGTTTGTTCACCAGGTTCCTTGTCATCTTTGCCCCATGTTTTCATGATCAAACCGCCATTCTCGTGCCGGATTCCATCTACGATCAGGAACCAGGCAGATGTGAATCTGCGCTTGCGTGGGCTGAGTCAGCTGGGCTACTTTGAAGGCCATCACGGTGGGCCTGTGGAAGACTTGGGGGCCGCTACTGCGCCATGGTTCCATATGGTTCCTATGCTTTGCCCCATAGAAATAATCACCCCAAATAAATATGGGGGACCAAACTGAACAGGTCCAATACTGAACTATAGGTTCTATGGGATTGTATTTAACGATAGGGGGAAGGAATTCCAAGCGATATTGAGCTCAGTACAGCTATCATATGCCAAGATGGACCATCTATTAAAATTAGCGGAGTGGAATGAATTGGACGCACCAAAATATGTTGTGAAATATGCGTTGTGTATTGTGCCACTGTTGTTTGGAATGGCATCCTTTTGAGCTCGCTGCGCACTTGGGTACCAAGGGCAAACCACATCGCTTTATACATACATATTTGTTTATGTATATGCACAGATGGATTCAACCATGCGGCCCAAGCATGCATATTTTTCGCGTAGGAGAGGGTCACACATAGAGGTCAAACTCCTTTGATGGTGGCGGCCAAGTCCTATCAACGGGCAGAGATGTTGTCAACGTGTCTCGAAAGGGCAACCAGGGCTTGGTTCTTGGTGAAATTTCAGCCAGAATCAACAAAGATTAAGATAGGAAACTTACGGGAGGGTACCATGTACGACTGGATATATACGTGGAATGACAACCATTTTTGTAATGCCCCTGCCCTGCTCATAAATTTGGCTATTAGCAGTCTTGGGCTGATGCTACGTATCCTACGTTCCCTGGAATCCTTGTTGGAGCCCGCAAATGGTCTCAATCTTTGATGTCAGTGTTGGATAGTGGTAGGCCTATTGTATCGACAGCCATGGTCCTAGAATCCTAAATTGGTTTCCGGTTGCTACGTTCAGACATGTTTCTGTGTGTTGCAGATCGTCCTGAGTAGAACCGCATGTTTGGTCAAATGTGAAACCCAGCATAGCTGCATGATACATTCAGTAGAGCTTGTTGTGTGCCTTAAAGGATTTACTTTTATATTTGGTCCTGATTGGTTCATATGATACATCAAAATCCATCAATACAAGATAAAGGGGTGCGCTCCAAGATTACTCGGAATTTGGGAGCAAGGCTTGGTGACGTTCAATCATGTGCAGATTGTGTGAGGAATGCGATATGTCCATTCCTTGATGAATGAAGAGCCCCAAAAACTTGGGAATTGTCGGGTTTGCTGAATGTAGTTTGTTTCTTCCCATGGGAAAATCCACCAGAAATAAGAAATCTATTGGGCCCACGTTTTATGTTTGATGGTCCCCTTACGTAAATCCAAGTTTATTGCAGCAGTAAAACGCATCCAGCAACTTGCTCCTGATGATTCGAGGTTACTGGAGCTTCGGGCCGACATCAGCGCGTGACTCTCCAAGTTTGGCCCTGGATTTTGCACTTTTTTAACCACCCCCTCCCCCGACAAAAAATAAAGAACAAATAAAGAGACTGCGGGGAATTTTGCCAGCCAGAATAAGGATCTAGGATGATCTCGGGGCCTAAGGGGAGAGCTGAAATTTAGTTCTGATTTTTTGTTGCCAACCGCGACGGAGTTGTTTGTTGCCAACCACTAGATTCTAGGCCAAACATGACCCAGATGTTGTCACATGATTCATGGCCATTGAGCATTGGCCATCATGTTGATACGCCCCGTTCGAAGCATCCTCCTGGCCCGTTTTAAGGATCAGCCACAACTAGCATTCAAGTCGACGTTTGAAACAAAGACCTTTACCAACCGAAGTTTATTTCGACAGACTGTTAGTGTTTTGCAAAGGGTTGAAGCTGACAACGCGATGTTAACGGAATGTAACCCCGATAGAATCAGGGACTTACTGCTCTAGGCGCCGCTCGGAGGGAATGGTCTACAGGATTGCTGGGCTGTCCGTCTTCTTGCTTTCTGGAAGGTAGCTCCCAGCAATTTCCAAGAATTTCCATTAATTTCCATTTTAAATTCCAATGATATTTCAATTCTCCCATCACAGTTGCCAAATTTTCCAATATATAATGGTTGATGATGTATTCCATCACATTGGTTCTTGGACGTTCTCGGTTCTGGTTGGTTTATGTGACAACATTAAACTCCATTGGAAATATCCTGTAATGGTCATCGCTGAGGCAATCTGGCGCTGGGATCAATGTGGCCTACTTAGTGCGGACGCCCGAGCAAGTGCAGGCCGCCAAATCACGTTCGGTGCCAGGTTGGCGATACCAAAGCTGAGACAGTCCTTTGCATAATATATAATTATATATAATATATATATATATATATATCATATCTGTATTTATATATATACACATGGGTGCGCGTATTTGACTATGAATATATGTCCCATACATATCATTACAGATCTATATCTATCCCATGTCACATTTCCATTACCAAAGATACCCATGTTTTTCAACATTACATTACATGATGAAACACAATCCAGTGATCACACACGTAGGGCATCTAAAACCCATTTCCAATAGCTTTGTAACAAATTACCAAAGGGGATATCTATCTGTCTTACTTCCATTATCAGCCACTATTCACCCATTATTAATTATTAACCATCATTAGCCACCAGTAACCATCCTTAGTTTACACACATAAATGGTATTAACCATCATTAACCCTATGTATTGGGCAAACCGTTGCAACCCTCCGCGGCAGGTGTTGCTGAAGTTCCGCGCGGATCTGGACTCGCCCTGCCACAACGGTTTGACGCCCTTGACCGGCGTCGCCTCGTTGGCCAACCCCGAGACCGTCAAGGTGGGAGCGCCACCGGCGGCCGGGGGAAATCCATTTTAGAAATGCCGGGGATCCATGGTTTTTACAGGTTTTTAGTGAGTATGTTTACTGGCACAGATGTTTTTTATGTTTTTGAACGGATTTTTGGGGTTTAGGAGGCAGAGATGGTTTGAACGAGATGGACAAAAAAACATATAAAATTATTGATTCTAACATATTTTAGCAATTTATTCTCAGAAGCCTGGCCGATGGTCTTAGTCTTTCAATTCCCATGAAAACGTGTTTGCAAACATCCTGCAACCACAAACGACCCATGTCTAGAATCATAAACACGTTAGATGTGTCTATTCCCATAACCCATCAGAACAGTGGCTGGTGTTCATTTTTACTTGTCCATTTTGGGACGATCGTTGACTGCAGACTATGTCTCGGTCTCAGGGGATTAAAAGCACAGCAACATCCATGTTTGAGTCAACCATGACCATAAGTATTGGGCATGATCTGAAAGTGGGAGACCCCAGAATCCAGTAGATTAAACAAGCATGTTCATTCATTTGTCCGTGTAATATGTTGCCATTTAAGAGCATCTCCCATTTTCAGAGACACATATTATATCATATCGTTGGTAGTGCCATTGCATTCATATGCCCAGAAATGATTGGTCGCAGTCCCATTGTGTTTCTTATACCCCCATTGAAATATTGGGTAAATTGTAGGTTCAACAATGTGAAATCACCAAGTTACAACCCCACAATGGTGTCTACCTGATCCGTTTTTGGATTTTGTATAAGAATTTATCCGTATCATATCACCAGATTAGACCCTTATTTTCTGCATTTGGCTGGTGCTCATTTTGTGCCCCTGGCTTGTGCTCACTGTTACTGCCCCGGGGGTATATCAAAATTATATCAAATGATCAATTATTCATCATCCATGAATCATCCATTTTGTTGGTTATAGCTCATTATTAGCCATGAATGCCATGAACCTACCATTGTTTTCAGGATTTCCGGCTCACCATCCCACAGGCACTGTTGGCTGCACGCTGCGATCCAAACCCACAGCATGTGCCAGGGCAAGGTGCAGAGATGCGTGGGTTATTTCACGGGGGAAAACCGGTGTGAAAAGGATGATTGACCTGGCTGGATTTTGATGATTTTGAACGCTTCCACCTGATGTTTTCAGACAAACCGGTGTCGGAAAGAAGGGATAGACCGTAGACCTCAAAAATTGTCTTAACATTTTTTTAAACATATGCTATATGAAATATATATATATATGTAATATTATACAAACATCGTAACGATTTAGGCCACACATGATGAGGAGATAATCCAATTAACCAGAAATCAGAATGTACCAACCAAACCTTTGCAAAGACACACGGAGGGTGCAGAAACAAGGAGAAAGAAGTGGGAGTATGACCACAGTGAGTCTGAGTCAAAACCAGGTACTGCTCTCAGTTCTCATGTAGATAGTTTTAAGAAGACATGAAGGAGTCAAAGAGAAGGATTGTCCAATTTTTTAACGCGTTTTAGGTTTCAATCGGTTCTCATGTGTTTTCCGAATGGCCAGCGGGATATCATCAGCCCCCTCCCAAATGCCAACTGCAACCGGTGTGTGGTGGGCACATTGTGAAATCTGATTTTCAAGTAGTGTTGACCCATGGGCATACACGTATGTTCACTTTCCCATTAGTGTAGGTTTAAAGTATTATCAATTGAGGCATCTCACAATTGAAGATAGAAAAGGCATGAAAAGGCAATTCAACACCATTGTCATAATCTATGTCACTTTCTTGTCAGTGTTGATCTTTATTAAAACCTTTATTTCATCTATCATGACTGGGGATTTAAAAACGGTGTTCACCATTCCTATGTCCACAGAACTGTGGGAATTCAGCGTGAAGGCCTCAGCTATACCCCCTGCTTTGGTGCAGCGCTATTTTCCAAGAATAACCGGCATGGGGCCGAGAGCCTTGGCAGCACATGCAAGCACAAGACAAGGTCCAGGCTGGAAGCAGATCAGGAGATGCTGCTGTTTCTCTTGAACATCGTGGTATTTTTTTTGTGCTTTGATTCACCAACAACAGCCATCCAAGTTTGTAGTTTTGGGGGTGCTCACATTTTGACCCATACCCATATGGCTAGATTCTGTCGCGACCGAAACCCCAGCTCGCCTCACAGCCATCCCAAAATGGCACAGAAAGATTCGCGAAGAATTTTGGAGAATTTTGGATTGCCCAGAATTTGTAGTATATCTCCCAAACCCAAATCGAACTCCGCAAATGTGACGCAAGACCAGTGGATTTGGATGGATCCTTCCATAAGCAGAGACTGCGACCCCTAGTGGCCCTAGTTCATACTGATACAGCTACTCAAGCAACTTAGGTAGTCTTAGACTAGTTGGATTCAACCAGCTTCGGTCATCTTAGATCATCTCAGATGAAAAAGCAACCTTACAGAACGCCCCAATCCATGGGCCCCGAGGAACATGCGTTTGCTCATCGAGCACCGCGCGGATATCAACGTCAGAGCGAGGCCTCAAGGCCTGCTGCGGCGTGAGGAAGGGGGCCGATGATTCGTTTCCGAGGTCGGAAAATGGCCATGGAAAAAAATGAAAACCTAGAGTAAAAAAAAGGAGCGTCAAGCGAAAACAAGATGAGCAATTTGATGTAATCAACGCAGACATGAACAAGTAAGTGTAGGGAGAAAATGTGTGATGATCTGTGACATCTTACTTGGAACATCGAGTTGCCGGAGTCGACCCCCCATGGTTGGGATCCATAGATCATCGATCCGGTGAGATCTCGCTGCAGGACTCTTGAAATTTGTTTGTCAATCCCTCCGTGCATATGTGCCTTGGTGGAGACCATGGCCATGCTCCCTGCTGGTTTCAAGCCCGATGGTTTGGAATCTTGAGGATACCCCCCACTTTGTGAAAATCACCTTTTTTTTTCTCGGGATTCTTGGGGTTCGAAAACCATTGGGCCCCAAACCGCCCGCCAGCAAGTCATTAGTTAAAACTTAAAACAATTATATGCCCAAGAAGACAAGTATTCTTCACTGTTTTGGAGTGATACACCCTTTTCCGTCCCGTTCAGAGGGTGACGCACTTGATGACAGCAAAGATAAGTCTTTGCTGGGGCTGTTCGGTTGGCTCAATGTCCAAATTAGATTGACATGGAAGACGTATAACGCTTAGAAGGCTCTCCCTACTTGCAGAAATTCTTCCGGGGTCAAACCGCGCGGGTGGGCACAACTGGCCATAGATATGGAGGGGCCAACGTGCCAATGATGGTTTTAACACTGGCAAGCCCTACTGAGCGAGATATTCAAGAGCCTTTAGTCGTCCCCACAAATAGAAGCGTAGTGAAGCATGTTAAGCTACCCTTGGGGCACAGAGGATTCGGCAGCCACCCAGGATGACCGGATTACAGTAGCATTACGATTTTTGAGTCTCAGATTACACTTTGAGGAATGATTGGGTGCATGAATCTCAAGGAACTCTCAATCTAAACAGCAGTGCACACCTTGTCCCAACAGTTTGCGTGTGTGCAAGTCCCAGTGTCATAGCCGACGTTTTTTTGATTGTTAACAGGTATTGTCGGTATTGTCCCAACAACGATAAATAATATAAATAGATGCTGAACTTGTTTTTTTCATACCCATGTACAGTACATCAAGAGCCATCTTCAAAGCCCAGAAAAATCCGACCGTTGTTGTATCGACTCACCAGCCTCAGGTGGAGCTTTTGGGCGACTGGGCGGCATACCGACCTTTTTTGGGACCAGGTGATAAACATCATTGAGATTTTTCATGATATCTCGTCATTTAGTTCTCAAGATTATTGAAAAATCCGTGTGCAGTAGTGGCACGTAGCCTACCCTGCGGGGTAATCAAACATGACAATTGAAAGCCCCCATTCGCAATATCTGTATAAATGTTTGAAACCATCTACGGATCGGTGATTTTTCAGCTTGTCATGTTTGAGTACCAAAGGGTAACCAATTCAAGAGCTCATTGAAATCAAGCTCTTGCTGGTTGAATCCACTTCTTTGTTGGATTTTGCATCCATCTGTTGTTCTAATCCCTTCCCCATAAATAAAAAAAGATCTGCATGGCTAGAAGGAGGATTTACATACATTTGGGACAATTTACATTGTGTTTTATACTAGGGGGAAGGGATTCAATCCCAGCATATTTTGTCATGTGCCACCTCTGCAACGCCCCAGCGACGAGGATCCGAATGCAGATCAAAGCATGTGCCTGGGGCAGAGCTTTGAGGGTGGCAAAGGAGTCTCCAAAAATAGTTCGGATTCAGAAAATTGGTCCGCTAAATTTACCATGTCCTATGTATCCTTGTTAAAACTCAGTTCTTGTATTTGACCACTCAGTTTTTCTCGGTGAAAATACCCCAGTTTTTTCCTTGGCATCTTGGTTGAATCCGTTGATCATAGCTGTTTTTCCCTCTTCACTCCTCATTTTTTCTCGCTGTGTGGATCTCGTCAATCCCATTTTTGAGCCAAGGTAGTCTATCTGGCAAATTTCCCGGGCATGAGCCCCATGAGTGTAGCTGCTATGGTGGGCAATGAGCCTTGGGCAAAGAAGAGAAACACTTGACAATAGGAATGCATAGGAATGTGGCCTAAGTAGTTTTTTGGGAGTGGACAATTGTCCCAAAATGATGTGACTTTGACATGTCAATATTTGGAAATTAGTATGCCTGTTTTGTCCGTATTATAATCATATATATATATATAAATGTAATCTGTACTATTCATGTACAGGAACTTTCAATGGGCAATGGGTGCAGCTCCGTGTATATATTCGAGAGCGTGGTCATTGAATGACATGATTGGACATGGTGTCGGGCTGTCGGTGTTTTGACCCACCAGTACAATATACATACAACACCGACCACAGCTGGAACATAGGACGATGTCACCCAGTTACAATGAAACTTAACAACGGCCCATGACATTGGGTATCTCCTCCTGTTCTCACTTGGTTGTATTTCGCCCCTTTTCTCGAGATGTTCCTTAACGACTCATGTTTTTCCCTCCTTGGGTGGGTTGGAAAATAGCACCATGAATGGATCCACATCGACTTTCCACCTGGATCCATGGGAATCCACGTGAATCCACGAAGCTGATCCGAAGGAAGAGATGACCAAGATCCTTTGGGACGCAGGGGCGGAGAATATGCCAAATGATCGCGGGTTCATGCCAGACGCTTGGATGCTTTTGGTTGGGCCAAGGACCTGGCGCAGTACTGCGCCAGGTTGGCGGAATGGTGAAAGGATCTGAGGGTCTGAGGGATTGAATGTTTGATGGATTTGAGGGATAAATATTGCAGGAAATAAGTGGCAAAAAAAATTGTTACATGTGTGTGTTGCTGTTTTTTCATTGGATCCTGCGTTTTTTTTAGGATTCAGGGGTCCTGCAAATTCAACCGAATTTGGTTGTGAGTTACCTCACGCTGGCACCCTTCTGCTCCCAACCCCAAAATCTATCTAGAATAGAATAGATCATGGGTGGTAATTTGCCCGATTTGGGGGTGTTGAATTTTGACCCATAGCTAACTTGATGGTCCACAAGATTGACCAATGTTTGAGGTTTGTGGGTGCCGGAAGGGTGTGAGACACATGGGAGGCATGCTGATGATGTGCAGCACCTTCAAATGTGGCCGTTGCCAACTAAATCAATAACTGCATGTAGATCATACATCATACATGTAACCGCATCCCCCAATATTGCATGCTACCCTCGATAAGGGGAGTGTGAGGTGTGTACAATGATAAAAACCCAGATGCTTACTGCTTAAATCCGAAGGTTTGCTGCTTCAAGTCCCGCTTATTCCATCATGTGATGGTTGAAGCTGAAACCCAATCGTTTGATGCTCCAAAACTGGAAATCCCAATATCATTAGAAGAACATAGATAAAATCCCAGTTTACCCCAAGCTTATTTGTTTTTTCCCTTTGATCCAACTTGAAATTTGTATGTTTACAACGGGCACCTGGAAATTTCCTCAGGTCCCACCACACCACCCTAGGAAGACCTGGCCACGCTCAATGGGCATCGTCACTTGCTCCCCATGATATCAACCTTTCACAGCTGAGCGGCGCAGAGTATTGGCTGGAGATCGGAGATTATACTGGTAATGAATGGGTAATGATATAAAACTTTTTTGGGCATTTGTTTCATAGTTGTTTTATGTATACTTGCGTGATGTTTAAGTGGTTTCAGATGTTTCTCGTCGGATCGGCTTTAAACATTACATTGAATTGAATGGTGAAACACAGCCCTAAAACGCCAACAAAAGTGAGGAAAGAAAAGATGTGACAAGCAGAGCTGTGATTGCGGTATCATACCATTGGTATGACCCTGGGTGTGGGCCTAGTGGGCCTAGAGTAGTTGAGGTTATTTACCTTGGTAGTTGGGGACAGCAGACCCCAGGTAGCACTATATCTAGCAATTGATTGGAGGGTATGAAAACGTCGCAGACTTCTTGAGGCTTCCTGGATTGGACATCAAAGCTTGGAAACATAGGCTGAGTATAAAGACGGGCTGATGGCAAGTGGTATGTTCTATAGCCCCTGGGATCCCCTGGGGTGATGACCCAACGAATCTCTGATGACAGATGTATTCAAAGGTGGCTAGGTCACAGCGGTCTGCCGAAGAGCAATTTGAAGCTGTGACATGCCGTGCATCGAAGATATCGAAGGATCTGGCTGAAGAAACTGGGCGATGCAGATGTTTTCCTTGGAGTTGGTGACCGGTGTACCATAGATCATGCCTTGATATGCCTGGCTGTTCTTCCAATCTCATTCCGAACTCCCAACAATCACTGGCTGGTAGTTTCAGATAGTTCATTCTTTACAATCATATTTTTGTGCCGAAATACTTACAGTACCCCAACCGACTGTTTTTTGGGGACAGGTCTTACACCACTCCGAAATGAGAGCATGCTTCCGAAATCGTCCGCATTGCTTTCGGCCGCTTTCGCCGTCTCCAGTCAAGGAATTCAAAAGTCATAATCATTATGCAACTTTGGCACTGCATCCTGGTTCTGATTCTAGAATATTCTAGACAAGTTGTCAAGACAGAAAGCCCCCAAGCTAGGCATCAAAGTCTTCAAAGTGGTGAACTGTTCGTTCATCTTGAAATTGCGATCCTCTTACCTCTTACCCAGAGAAATTCACAAATTCAGAACCCCCTGTAAGGGGGACACCAGGAAAACTGAGTCAAAGTTTGAATGCCTTTGGTGCAAGCAAGTTGTCTCGAGATGTTGTTGTTCATCACAAGGAAGGACCTGACTGATAAGACGTGTCTTTCTACAGTGACACCCTGACTATAATAAAGTTCTTATTTCAGAACACCCCTTCTTGTGACTGCCAGATGCGAATCGAAATTCACAAACAGGACCAGAATCACCGAAATTGAAGGCAAATCTGCGTGGTTCACGGATCGGAGTATGGATGGACCCTGCAAAATTGGTCAATGTCAGGTTTTGACCACGACACCGTTGTCCTGAGCCCGCCATGGGGGGCGGCGTCTCGGGACTCTGCGCGCAAGAGCTGGGCCATGTCAATTGGCGCAGAGAGAAATCCCCTGCTCATTTTCAGGAACCAATGAGGGCTTTCACATGCTTTTATATCTTTATATAACATATATAACATTATACAACTACAAACATCTACAAACTATTATTCCCTGGCGTGCTCCCCCTTGCTGTCGGCCGGGGTCGGCGGATATTGTGGCTGGAAATGTTTGGGGGATGTAGACCTTGCCTCAATGGGATTGTGGACGCCGTTGCCCCCCAAAAAATTCGGGATTATAAACGGGATTATGAAACCATCACCGCGGTTAAACACAATATCTTGACATGGGTTTTAAGCACCAACGAGGGGGATCTGATCCAGACATGATAGTTGGTTGAGGCTTGTGCGCTACCGGTTTTACCAACACGATGCAACTCCTATGGCTATGCCAGCAATTGGCCTAGCTGACATGGTACCATCCTGGGATCGACGCTCGGTTGCCGGCATTGCTTGGAAGATGAGGTCAACATGGCACCTGTGCATGAGCTTTGCTTTCCGATGTATTTGATGAAGGCCGGAGTGGATCTTGCACCAACACACATGGAGATGGTAGATGTTGCGCAAAAATAAACCTGGGCGACCTAAACACAGATGATAGTTAGTAAGGGAAAAGAATCCACATACTTGCCTTAAATCTGACTTCTCTGACTTGGGAGATATCAAACTATCATACATTACTTTTTTTGCAGAACATGTAGCTTTGGTGGATTTTTGAGGGTTCCAGGTGGCCAGGCCACCGTTTTGTTTTTGGGGTTATCCCTGTCATTGGCGGGTTCACCAGCCAACTGGTGACGAGGTTACCATTGTCTGTTAGCTACAGCCACGACATGTTTGTACGCAGACTGGATATTAAAAAAAAAAACACATGAACAAACAATTCTTACAGGATCATCCCACATTGTTTTGTTTTTTATGCTTCAAGGCATTCAATCCACATTTTTGTGGCACCCTCTTGCTACTCTTATCCTATACCCTTTGCATCCATTGGTAAGATAACAGTAATTTAACATAGCTACGGAAAATCACCATGATTAAAAGGCAAATAAAACCATAAGTGGGTCATGTTCCATAGATACATAATGATACATAGCAAATTACCAGATGCTATTCTCCATGTTTCATCCCACCTGTTCCCTGATCCCTTAATAAACCACACCTTTCCCCCTAGCCCCGGATGCCCAACCTGACCCCACCAGGTCAGCGATTTCCTGAAGTTGCCTCCGGGGCCAGTGGAAGCGCATGATCAGGTGAGATCTAAACTCCATGCCTGGAGACCAGGCGGGCGGCCCCTGGGAATTTGGTGTTTTATGATGCGAATCATGGGATTTCATTAAGCAAGAAACATGGGGATACATTGGGAGTAGGGAAAAAACTAACTAAGCGTTTAATCATTCTAGATTCTAGACCTTCTGCTGAGTTTGACAGTTTCCTATGATTTGTTCCGCCCGTTTTTTGGGAGGAAATCATCTCTGATTGGGGCAGTGTCCATAGCTAAAAATTAATAGCTATGTTAAATTTCCAGAGGGTAACCATTTCTTGTAATTGGGGTTGTCAAAAAAGAATGCTCCAAAATTGCGTATTAGTAGTGAATATGATGAAAGACCATCAACTTTGACTGTGCCCCATTTTGATGCAAATTCAGCTTGCTTATTTTTTGGGGGGGGTTCGGTGTGGGGGATGGGGCTTTGTTTATTGGACCAAGAGTTGAGAATTGGGTCAAGATTCACGGGCCTGCCAGACCCCCGAAATGCAAACCCTAAATGGTGAAATGTCTGTGGAAGCGAGACCCTACCCTTAGCTTATTGGGAGGGAAGCCCAGAAATGTGTTTGGAAGGTTATTTTAACATCCAAAAACTTGGACACGTCTAGGTGCCGTATTCGGTTTCAGGGGTTGGATTGGCAGAACCGGGCTCTTCGTCCAGTTCCCCAGGAATGTTCGTGATCTTTGTGTCTCATCAATGGCTTGGCACCGCTCATCCTGACACTCAGAGAACGGCGATCGGGGGATGACTGTGGCCAAAAACCTTGGTTGGGCAGTTCAATACTTCATACCCTCTGGTTATTTAACATAGCCATGGGAAATGGCCCATAGAAATAGATGGTTTACCTATTAAAAATGATGATTTTCCATGGCTATGTTAAATAACCAGGTGGTAATACTTCAATCTTCTACCATAGAATTTCATACATACCAGCCAACCAGCTGAAAAAAGCATTCGTTTTGGTGTACAACATTTTGCAAACTTCATCTGGTTGGTGGTTTCAAACATTAATTTAATTTTCCATTTCATATATGGGATGTCATCCTTCCCATTGACGAAGTCATATTTTTCAGAGGGGTAGGCTCAACCACCAACCAGTCATTATCGCCATTGACAACTGACATCGCCGAGGATCCACTTGGCGAGCAGATGTCAGTTTTGCGCGGCGCCCTGCGTGCCGCGGCTGTGAATGGATGCTGGTCCGGGACTAAAGTAGTTGCTACCATCCAGATATCCTATTATATAGGATCATTAAGGATGATGATGATGATGATGATGACTTGTTGGTGGTTTGGAAAAGTTTTTATTTTTCCATATTTATATATTGGGAATAATACTCCCATTTGACTAATATTTGTCAGAGGGGTTGAAACCACCAACCAGATAGGATTATATATAACCCCATGAAATCCCATTAAATCATCCATCCAGTACTGAATGCCCATTATATAATTATGAATAATTACTCAGAATTGGCAGCCAGTTGGATGATGGCAATGAAGGATGAATTGAATGCCAATGATTTACCAAAACCTATGGTTCCGCATGCAGCTGGAGCATCCTTTCCTATGATCCGATAGTCCATAGGGAATTGATACATCCATATGCCTTATCAAAAAGGAGCGTATGGCCCTCCGAACAAGAAACACGATATAGTAGTTGTTGCTGTTGATAGTTTCCGATGCTTTAAAAGGAAAAGCGAAGATTCTCACAGAAAACGCACTGACCAAACTTTCCCCAACCATTTCTCCATTTCACCTTCTGTCCGGGGGGGGGGAATCGCTAGAATTGAAAAGCAACAGAATTCATTCACTCAACCGTTGGTCCATGATGACCAGACCTGCAGATGATGCAGGTGGCATGATCGATGGATCGCAAAAAGTGGAAGCTTGCCTTTCGAGATGGTGCAACCCAAAATTCGGATGGTTTACTGAAGTTTACAGGGTCAACTTTGGATGGGTCGTTGAATATGTTGGAATGGGACGATTTACTCACCAGCGGATGCCAAAAAAAAATACGGACAAATACACACACACACA
>Ga0126342_10012380_pt1 | contig 15214 bp, 16 predicted proteins | sample Cyp1metagenome_FD_92528 | JGI IMG/M metagenome (GOLD analysis project Ga0126342, IMG submission 92528) | Coral microbial communities from Lord Howe Island, Old Settlement Bay, Australia - Cyphastrea 1 metagenome | ecosystem: Host-associated > Invertebrates > Cnidaria > Coral ...
CCCATACCATCTAGAAAGATCCACCATGCTATTAATAGGTAAACCATATCCCATCTGGTTATGACATTCAGAGTTTGCGAACTGGAAAGATCCACCATGCTATTAAGAACGGTAAACCATCTATTTCAACTGGGGCCATTGAAACACCATGGCGAACTGTTAGTCATAACCAGAGGGTATCCCATCAACAGTCAACAGCCCTGAAAAACCCACAAGTGCCAAGATGTCAGCCCTTCTGACGGTGCCTTCCGCATCCAGGTCAGACCGAATTCGCAAGAATTGGACAAGCTTTGGGCCAAGATTCATGAACTGAAGCCCATCGCATTGACCAGCACAGGGCTCAGTGGCGCTGTCAAACAACGCCTTTTTTTCGGAACCGCGGCTTTAACGGTTTTAAAAGGCTGGGAGTTCAACCAGACTTTGGATGGGATGAATTTCCTCTTACCATGGGATTTCATGGGATTCTCATGCCCTGCAAAACTGACTGGTGCGTTTTACGTCGGGTTGCTGGATGGGTTGCTGGGGGTTGCTGGGATTATGATTGATCGTTCGCCAGTGGATCATTCCCGAAAATTCCCTACGTTTTAGACGCACCAGTAAGTCACTACCAGTAAATTTTCTTATATCATTGATTCGTGGTAAATTACCTATGGTAAATCAAAAAAACTGGCTCGCACCGTTCCAACACATCACACCGTTTCAATGGACTTTGTGGGAAATCCTGGGATTCCCATCGTCAAATTGGCCAAAAAATTGGGAAAATTTCGACTGGAAAATCTCCAGCTCCCAATTTGCTGAGCAAATCTCCGAGTTTTCCCGGAAATGGATGGCGGGTGAAGTCCCTGGGATGAAGCACCAGGTGCAATGGGGATCCACCACCAAAAACCCACAAAAATTTGACTCTGGTTGGTGGTGACTGGAACCATGGAATGGATATGAATGGATTATGATTATGACTGGAACCATATATATTGGGAATGGAACATCATCCCAACTGACGAGTTGTCCATCATTTTTCAGAGGGGTAGGTAGCCCCCACCAACCATTGCTTGTTTAATGGTATACCCTCTGGTAAACTAACATAGCTATGGAAAATCACCATTTTCAATGGGTAAATCCACTATAAATGGCCATTTTCAATAGCTATGTTAAATTACCAGAGGGTAAACATTATAAACCTGCAAAAGAATGCAGAATCGGCCGCAGTTCGGTAGCTGAGGTGCTTTTTACGATGAGCTCAGCTTTACCAATGGTCGCTTGGCGGATCAGAGGTGGAAAATGGTCAGCTTCTGGGAAAGTCGTTGGGGATTTTTCTGGTGAAACCCTGGGTGAAATCCCAAAACTCGCCGTATCCTCTGGTAATCGATTGAAAATCACCCATGGATGTTCAATGAATGTCCAAAAAACAAGCTTCATGTAGTGGATGTTCCACCGGGGCTAAGCTATGAACCCATGGATATCGTCTAGCCATCGTTTTTTTTTACGGGGGCCTAACCTGGTATGTTCCAGTAGAGTATGATCATATCATAACCACTAGGTGTTACCATTGTGATTGGTTGATGATATCCCATGATCCCAGTTAAATCTTAACAAATTAGATCCTGATATCCTCATCCTTGGATATGTTACGGAATATCCCATTAGTAAGATCCTCATAGGATAAACCCATGATAGCCTCATGTTTGATAGTTCAATTAGTTCAATCCTTCTTTTCCATAGCTGGTTGATGCTTTGGAACATTTTTTTCCCCAACCAGATTGGGGATGATGATCCAGTCTGACTTTCACTCCATCATTTTTCAGAGGGGTAGGTCAACCACCAACCAGCATATATACCCTCTGGTGAACTAACATAGCAATGGAAAATCACCATTTTTAATGGATAAATCCACTATAAATGGCCATTTTCAATTGCTATGTTAGTTCACCAGAGGGTAATCATATATTTATGATATGTGTGTAACCATGGTTATGTCTGTGTTTTATACACCAAGTTATGGAGGTTTATAACCACAATGAAAAACCACCAACCAGGTCTCCATAGTTATAACCAGATACTAGTTATAAACCCCATTAACTATAGTTCTATCTGCCATAAACCATAGAATTCAACCACTTCTGTTTGAGAGTTCAATCCTTATTTTCCATAGTTATCCCAGGGATTTCTCAACGTAGATGTGAGTTTTCCCATATGGTTTCCTCAGGGAAACGATTCCACAGTGGAAAAAAACGCATCGAACTGTCAGTTTACCCCAGGGTAAATCCCATATCCAGGCACCTAGATTTTGGGAACAAAAAGCATGAAATCACAAGTTTTTCTTAAGGTTAAATCACATTTTTGTTTTCCATCGTTTTAGGTGTTCCTATGTTTTTCTAGGTTTTCCTATGATTTTTCTAGGTTTTCCTACGGTTTTCGAGGTCTCCATCGATCTCACCCTATGATGATCTCTGTTCAGGTGACACCTCCTGGCAACCCCGACTTCGTGTGTTATATGCCATGGAGTACCTCTACAAGAAGCATCCCACGGGAAAGGAGCGAAGGGAGCGAAGTGTGTCCGAACCTCCTGGCTTTCTATCATTTCTATGGTGTTTTAATGGGATATGGGTATGGATCAATACCTATTAATACCATTTTTAGGGGGATGAACATCCATTTACCAGCTATTTTGATGTTCACCAGGGGTACAAGGTTTTGACACACTGCCATATGGTGTTTTAATGGGATATATGATGGTGATATATGATGGCATTTAATGGGATTTAATGGGATATATGATGATATATGATGGCAATGAAGAATTTCCTCTGGTTATGTCAAAATAGCTATAGAAAATGGCCATTGAAATAGTGGATTTACCGTTATTAAAAATGGTGGATCTTTCCGTTGTTATGTTAAATTACCAGAGGGTAACCCACTAATCACATTTCGTATCATTGATGATAATTCTTCATCAATATACTATCCCATGTGGGTTTATTATCCATTTATAAGCTACCATTTGGGCATGGTTGAAATCCCACCCAAGGCATGTATGATGGAAGGCATCCAGGAAGTGGGACGATGAATGGGATTTAATCGGATTTCATATGAGTTATATAATCGTGCGTATACAATGGGAATTAATGCCCCTAATGATATTTGGGAATGGTTGAAATCCCACCCGTATATTTATGATTGATTTCTTGATGGTTTGTGAACTTGGGTTTACCACATTACATGATTAATTTCATTTATGGTGTTGTTTGTTTTTAAAGATGAGTTTATAAAACCATCCAACTATAGACAATTATAGACAGTTGTAGCTTAATCCCATAGCCCTCTTACAAACGATGGGATGTTTCATGGAATTTCATAGGGCTCAATGGGATTTTTCATAGCCCATTCAGAATGATCAGTGGTATGTGAAAATCCATTGGATGACGCTCAAACCATTGATCAATCCACTAGAAATATGCGACGGAACAAAAGGGACAATCAATGGGATAGAAACTGGAGAATTGATTGCCCTTCAACAATCTGTGGTGAATTTTATCCAGTTCATCTTAAACAATCTATGGTGATAACATATGATAACATGATACTGTTTAGACAATCCCATACCCAGTTCATAGAAAAAACATTCCCATTCTATGGTCCTTAGAATATAGGTAAATCTTCGCCAAAGCATGGTTTTTCCTGATGTTTCTGGGGAAAGGATTGCTTTGGATCAGGACTTTGGAATGAACTATCATTACCCTCTGGTAATTTAACATAGCTATTGAAAATTGCCATTTATAGTTGATTTATCTATGGAAAGTGGGGATGTTCCATAGCTATGTTACTTTACTAGAGGGTATTGCTTTCTTATCCAGGGAAAGAATTAGAAAGTATCCACGGAAGATCTCCGTTACGTCGCGACCAATGCCACCAATGTCGCCTCCCCATTTTGGAGAGTTACCCTCTGGTTGTTTAACATACCAGTAGCCATGGAAAATTGCCGTTTTATCGATGGTGTACCTTTCTAAAATGGTGATTTTCCATGGCTATGTTAAATAACCAGATGGTAAACCACCATCTAACTGAGGAGAAAACATATCTATGTTTGGCAAATGAAAAAATTCATCCACATCCTATCTCGATGATATCTCCATCATATCCAGTGTATTCCATTGTACCAGTACATGTTTGACAAAAACTGGTTGGTGGTTTGGAACATGTTTTATTGTCCATGTCATAACAAAGGGATGTCATCCGAAACCCATTGACGAACTCTTCATATTTTTCAAGATGGTCAGTTAAAACGACCAACCAGGTTGATTTTCCCATTAATAGCATGGTGGATCTTTCCTCACCAGGTTGATTTTCCATGGGCACATTGCAGCAACCAGAAAACCCCATCTCAGAGTTTTCCATGTTGAACCCGCGGACCAGGGAGCCATGGGAAGAAATCTCTGGGTAAATTTCATCACGACACGTCGTTCTCCCGAGCCCGGGTAAATCATAAGTTAAGGGAAATCATCCCCTTTTATGGCCGAACAATTTTTGGGTGAGTGACATATGATAATTTAATAAATTTACCCAGAAATATGAATGTCATGAATAGTCTGTCCATGGAAATGGTGGTAGATCATTTCTATGTCCAATTTCTCTATGGATAGTCAATGGTAAAATATGAATGAAGCCATAGAGCCATTGTTGGCATATCCCAAAAAACACCTCCGCAGGAGGTCGCTATGAGTGTCATGGGACAAGCCAAAGGTATCATTCAACACCTTACCGAGGTGCAAGCTGAGAAAAACTGGACTGTGATTTAGGTGATGATAACACTAGTTACTATGACTGGTTTTTTTAAAAAAAAACTGGTTGGTGGTTTGGAACAGTTTTTATTTTTCCATATATTGAATAATAATCCTAACTGACTAATTAATATTTTTCAGAGGGGTTGAAACCACCAACCAGGTTACTATGACTGTTTTTTGTAAATAATTGTTTACATGTTGTTTACTCCGTTTGATTCATGGGGTGTAGATTCAGGAACTGGTTTTGTTGTGGGGATTCAGCCAACACACAAGGGCCCAAGGTTGGTGACCCCCCGAAGAATAACGGCTTGTGCTGGGCGAAATTCATTGATCATCTATTCGTGGGAACGGGGTTGATGATATTTCTGTCTCTATGAAATTGATCATCTATTTGATCATCTATTTGATCATCTATTCTTGGTTCAGTCAAACAAATCATCATATTCATCTCTATTCATGCAGATGATTGATCCATCAGTTGTAGGGAGGTTGAATTTTGAAGAAAAGGCAGCCACATCTCAGCTGACACCGAAGTGACGTGACGGGAACATGAGGACGACACCGGATGGGCTTTGGTTTCGATATGTCTCGATGGGCCCGATGGACCATCTGGTTGAATGGGGATTTTGGAATCCCAGCCATTGAAAATACCATAGTTGATAGGTTATGAAATGGTGATTATACTATGTGGTTTAATGGGGATTACAATAAAATGCAATAAACCATAGTAGGGATAACTATTAACCAACCAGTATATATAATGGGATAGGGGTATGTTTCATGGATAGACTCTGAAAAAAAACAATGTTTAGTGGAAAATAATCTTCCAACGCCAATGACTGCCAGGGTCTATGTTAATTTACTGGAGGGTAATTTACCAGAGGCTATAGATCATATAAAAGCTATCTATAATACGTAATAAACATCTGAATAGATTCAGTAGATTGATAATCACTAGTGGAATATATGAGATATTGTTTCATTAGAGATGCTCTACTTATATCGATAAACTCAGATAAATATGGAACCTCAATAGTTTGATGCTCGCAAAACAGAAAAAGCTGAGTTGCTTAAGTCAGTAAGTTCCCATGATGGCACCCAAAAAGTGTGAGATTGCTGGTTTCCAGTGAGTCGTGAGTTCATCCTCCCATGTGTTTCGAGGTCCAAAAGGAGGTGTTCGTGTTTGAAGATTGTCACTGTGTTTCCCAGTCTATAGTATACAATCGTCAACAGGTAACCTTCTGATCACTATCCCTTGAAAAAGGATTCAAATGCACGTTCTAATATTTCCATGGGGGTACCCCTTTATCGCTGGATGGTTGAAAAAATGGAACATCCGATTAAAATGAATGCTTTGGAGGTACCCCTATTTCAGGAACCCCCCATATCGTGTATCAAAACTTGCCTGAGAAACGAGGGACTCCACAGATGTTGTGTCAGTGGAGCCAGGTGCAGCAATGTGCTGAGAAGGCGACAGAGGCGTGTCACGTTTTTAAAACGGAAAATCGTCTGAAAATCCATGGTTTCCATGGTTTATATATGAAAAAAACATTATACAATTGTATATATATATATATAACCCCCAAAGTTCGATGCCCAAAAGTGTTAATTTCCATTAGTGGTGTGATAAATTGAAACGTTTCTGCATTGTTCTTAAGGGGTTGTAGCCAGAAAATTATTAAAGGATGATCCCATTTAGTTGGTAAACATCACTCCCATAACTAGGGTTTATGGTAAGATACATCCATGGATGGGTGTTTTTGAACCAGCATAACTGCTGGGCACCCAGCTTACGTCCCGTGGGGGCAGTGACGGTTAATCGGTTTTCATGATGTTAATGTCTGTGGTGGTGATAAGCCACTGAAAAAAATTGGGATAGCCTACTTACTACTTGAATCTAGATGACGTGTTATTTTCACTTCTGATCCGTGGCGTGATAAATTTTCGATTTTTGGGTGGTTAAATAACACCATGTTTGACCCAGGGGACCTGATCCCTGGTGAAGAGTTGGAGTGTAGAGCGAAAATTGGTCATCAATCCATTGATATTTTTAGGAGTTGCTGAGTTGATAAATCCCCACCATGAAAATCTCTGTCATTGTGAGATGGATGACCATACCACAGATATCATCTGGTTGATGTTGATTGTATCCAATGATGTTCCCATTTTTTTCCGATTCCGAAAAACATCATATCCGAAGGGTCGAAGGGCCTTGGTTCTGCTTTGGTTTCTGAAGATGTTGTGGTAAAACATGTTAGACATGACAATCTTATTAGTTTAACTATATATATGTATACTGTATATATATATAGGGTTTCCATAAATGGTGGTGACTATATGGGGGGTTCCATAAATGGTGGTGACCATATGAAGGGGTCCATAAATGGTGGTACCCCAAAATGGATGGTTTATTATGGAAAATCCTATTAGAATGGATGATTTAGGGGTACCCCTATTTCAGGAAACCTCCATGTGTGTTCACTAATATAGAAACAACAGGAATAAGATTAGACAATGGAATTCGTCAACTTTGTTGCTCCCATGGGAGATTGACCATGTTGGTCATCGTATTTCGATGGTATTTGGATCTACCAGCTGGGCTGGCATCTATCATGATGAGAAACTGAGAAACTGCTTCTATTTTGAGCCATGAAAACTATACCTTGCTTCATTAGCTATCTTAAAAAAGAGAGATACTACTTCTACCGGGCATTGTTGGGGATGGTTTTAAAAAAAATACAAAGTGGGGCCGATTAGATAGCTAAGTTGGTTTATAACTCCCATAACTATGCTTTATGATACTTATAGCTATAGTATTCATGGGGTTTATAAACTAAGTAACTTATAACTGGGGGCCCCACATTGTAGTATAGGCTATGTTTAATGGCTCAAAAATTGTGGTTTTGATGCAGGTCATGAAGCTTATCACTGGCAGGGTCAAGGAGAAGCAGGCTCGCCCGTTCACCCCTCGCGCCATATGGGGTTTCCATAAATGGGGTGTACCCCAAAAATGGATGGTTTACAAGGGAAAATCCCATTAAGATGGATGATTGGGTACCCCCATTTTAGGAAACCTCCATATTACCAATCTATACTAGGTTCGTTTATGTTTGTGATAGTCCGGGACATTCACATGGCCGTGTAAAATCACAAGTTGAAGAGTAAAACATCTCTAGATGGGCCATGTTCCAGTTCGCAAACGGTTGAATTACCATAGAAGGTATCCAGTATCCATATATATCTCCCCATTCAAGATTTTTCATGGTGGATCCCCTATGTTTGATGCTAAAATATATGGCCCATGGTCTTCCATGTTCCAGATAGCCAAAGGGTATTAATCCCAATGAATCACCATTTCTGGCGGTTAAATCCAAGATGTTTGTTGGTCAAATCCCTATTTTCCCTGATTTTTTCCCCATGTCGTTCTCCCCGCCCATGTCTTGGTTCTGGAAAACCAGGACGATGGAGCAAAGGCGGATGAAGAGGAGGCGGCCAAGAAGGCGAAAGTTTGGGAGGGGCGGAGGGGGATTGTGTCCTGGAAATTCCATGTGTTGGTGGTTAGTGGTTAGTGTATGTTACTATTGATGTGGGAAAATGGATATTCCAGTTGGGATATATACCCTCTGGTAATTTAACATAGCTATTGAAAATGGTCCATTTATAGTTGATTTGCCCATTAAAAATTGTGATTTTCCATAGTTATGCTAGTTTACCAGAGGGTATATATATATATATGAATTGGCTACCTTGGGATAGTAGTGGTACCCCTAAGGTTAGTTCAATGATCACTGGGATGAACTAAGCCACAAACGGGATTCATGGGATGAATTACCAAAGTAATGTGGGTAAGACAATGTCATAAGCCAGCCATGACTGGGAATGGTAAACATACCACTATATAGTTATGGTGATTTTCCTGGGGGATGGTGCAAATGGCATTGGGAATTACCCACATTAATTACAGTAGTAAGTCCCAAAGGTTTGACTAATATGCTTAGTGTTTCTGTTACCACAGTCTTGCGTCCCAATTAGTTTGATTGGTGGTTAGTGTATGTTAGTAGCATACAGTCTAGAGATGTCTAGAGTCCAACTAAGTTTAACTAATATGGCAAATTGTTGTCCAAATGTGGTTGTTTTGCCCAATACTAGACCCAATTTTTGCCCGACTTATCTGGCATTGAAGTCCAAAAACCCCTAGGACCCAGTTCCGTTGGGTGGGTTTTTCCTCACAACTGGACTTCGCCAATCTGATCTGATGGAACTCTTAGATCAGGGATGGCGAAGATCTTTCCAGCAGGATCAAAGTCTTCACTATCCAGTGAATGGAGGGAGCGAGCTAAGAAGCTCTGGCTATTTTGATGTATTTTGATGTATTTTGTCTATGTTCGTATTTCAATGGGGAGCCACTTGCAGCTATGAATATTTTCGCAAAACTGAGTTTCCCAAGGCCATGACGTTTGCAAATCCGCAGGAGAAGCCAATCGCAAAGCCTGCAAAGGCCTGAGGGGGTAGCCCAATTTATGGCCATTGAAGAATGGGAGAACGAGGTGTTGTGAAAACCATGTGATGGTTTATGGGGATCCAAATTTTGAGAGAATCCCAGTTCAGTTTTTTCAAGTCTCAAAATACAGAACCATGGTTCAATCCCAGTTTAATTCTGAATCGATACAGCAAAGATCGTTCAATTCTTTCAAGTCTCTTCCCAGTTTCCCGCATCACACTTCAAGGGGATGATCAAGTACCCTCTGGTAAACATAGTTTGCAGGAAAATCCCTAGGATTTTCCCAGCTATAAACCCTGATATTTATTGAGTTCGGGGATCTCCCCGCCGTTCTCTGCCCAAAGGATGGTGTCAAGATCCTTCCAAAATCCCAACTGCTGAAAAACTGTTCCAGGCGGCCCCCGCGCCAGATCTGCTAGACATGTCGGATCCCCCCGCCGCTGCCGCGGCACCAGCCGCGACCCCGGCGCCCTCGCTGAGCGATGTGGACCTCCTGGGAGGGCCACCGCAAGGCAGCAGCTTGCCGCAGGACTGGTTGGTGTTTTCCCAGGATTTTGGGGTCATGGGACATGGGACGCCAAGGTAGACCAGGTGCGGAAAATGATGATGCACCATGCAATTGTTGGGGGCGGAAAAAGGTCACTGTGAATGGAGAAAATCCCCAACAAAATGGGTTGGATGCCCAAGTTGATGGTAAGTTTAAGCATTTCTTAATGGGGAAATTGATGATCAAGCGTGAAATGGAATGAGGTGCCCTAATCTTCAGACACCCCCAGATGACAACGCTGCTTTCAACACAAGAAGAAATGGATGAGTTTTGGAGGTCAATGAGCTGTTTGTCTGGTGCACTTCTTGTGGAAAGGCCCTAAAAGCACCCTAATTCCAGACATTCAAAGCCTGAACCCTACCCTATACTTGTGCATCCCAGTGAATAAGTGGGCAACATTCATGTGAAACAACCATCAGTTACCTTAGTGGGGCATACCTTACTATGTCTAGGTCCTGCATTCCCTGCTTCAACCCCAACGCCCATCTTGGATTTTTCTCAAGATATCGGATCAAATCGGTCACCTGTCCCCTTTTGTAAAGTCTACCAGAAATTGGGGGAAATCTCTAGGGATGTCTTCAGCGCTTGGATCAAGCGCTGGCTTTAGCGCTTGGATCTTGGCTCCACATCGCTACATCGCTATTTTTGGGGGGGGAACATCCTGGAGTTCACCAATATCTGTGAGAAGTCGAAAATATCCATCGTTGGGTTCGAGAAAGATTCGGACCTACGAAAGTATCCAGAATTGCTATGACACATGTTTTTTGTGTCTAAAACTCAACCGGAATTCCATACGGATAAGTATCTATATAATATCATATATATATATTTAATATGTAATTATATATCATCAAATATCCTTCGCATCCGGGTATGGTCGCGACGCCGCATGAGCCAAGCGTGACAGGACCTGGACCTGCTTTCACCAGCCCCAGCTGCCCCAGCTGCCCCAGCTGCCGCTGCGCCGCTGTCCCTGGGTGCCGGTGCCATTCCCTTCACTGCCAGTGCTTCACTGCCGGGCAGCCCCTCGGTTGATGCCACAAAGTAAACCGGTGCTGTTGAGGACTAACTGGTGGGGTCCGAACATCTTATAAACTTATAAAGCAACAATAACTGGGGGGCCAACCTTGTAGTTACTTCGTTTTTGTTGGTTAGAGTTTACTAAGATGAGAAGTTGAAGGACTTGTAGTGATTTAGATACTTGGAGCAGCAAACAAAAAAAAAGTATCCAGATGCTTGGCGATTTTTGTGGGATCTTTTTGGAGACATAAAACGGTTCTAGCCATTGACATGAACTTAGCCTTGGAGGTCTGGGGGTCATGACTTGACTACTTCAGATCTTCAGCTTGAAATCGCACTGATGTGTTCTGGGTAAATTATAACGACCTCACTGTTCTCCCTCCTCCCACAAAGTTTAGTGGTTAGGATTAGGGGTAACTATCCCACTATAGCCGAACATTTCAGGTTCGTGAATTATTGCAAGTTGCCCAGATGTCTTGCGAATCGTTATCGAGTCTGCTCTTGTTTTTGCAGGGGCGGGTGATCCGTGTGGGCAGGTGGTGGAACGTGTTTTTTCACCAAGTTGCTTCAATGATGTGTTGGTTTAAAAGGGGTACCATTCTAGTAGCGATGATGTAGATGATACACGAGTATACCATGATCATGTTCGTATATCTCCCCAAATTTGGATGGTTTAATCCTTGAGTCTTTTGCGATAAATTGAAATTTTCACCACGAAAACAACAAAGATGAGATGTTTTTGTGGGCTACCAAAGGTTGACCATAGGTTCACCATATTTTTTTTAATCATCAACTCATGTTTGGTGAAATTTTGGATCAAACATGATCCAAACATTTCAATAGTGATTCCTCTAGTGATGTTTTTGTATGGACCATCACTATTTTGGTTAAATCACAATGGGTTAAATCTCATCAAACATTTCTGGATTCCATAGTGATTACATCGTGATTATCTGTTGCAGGTTCCAAAAATTGTTGGGCGGAATTTCCCAGTTCTCATCCATTTCTAGATGGAATTTCCCATGGAAACCATCCATCCAGCGAGCTTGGGCCATGGAGAACGGCAGGTACGAGTCTCCTCTTGGGGATGCCGTCCTCCGGGCCCAAGGTTCATCCCTCAGGGACGGGTTGGGGCCCAGTGAAAACCCAGGACGGGGCAGTCGAGCGAGCGATAGCGTTCAGTTGCTCAAAAAAAGTGGCTGAATTCTATGGTTGGTAGATATAAGATGTTTTTTTTTCGAACTAGCTGAGAATGTCTTTTGGTTTTCTTGTGGTTTATGAACCAGCAAACACAACTGGGGGGGCCCATCCTGTAGTTATAAATGCATTAAGCCTACTTATCCCATTGGAAAAAGCCAGGGATATGACCTACTTAGGATCCTTGGGATGAGCCGCCAAGTAAACCATAGGATTTTCGGGGGGTTCTGCAGTTTCCCCATATTTTTTTGGATATCCATGAGAATCCATTTGGGTCAAGCTTGAATCATGAAAGTTGGTGGTTTTGTCGGCCAAAAATGCTGGCTTAACTTTGTCTATCCTACAAAAAACCATGGGGGGTGTGGAGAAACCTAGCGGATGGCACTGATCAAGATGACTCCAAGCTTGCCGTTTTAGTGGCTATTTGTGGAGAATAGAAGAGACATGGCTCCACGACCACCATGGAAGAGACCCATTTTTGGGGTATGGTCATACTCATGAACCCGTGGTGGATCCGAGCCGGGTCAGCCATGTCAGTGATGAATTTCGTTGAACAAATGGGCTGCAGTTCGAAGTCCAATCAGCATGTTTTTTCTCGTGAAGACCGCCATGGTTGGTTTTGGGGGGAGCAGATCGCACTTGGATTTCTTGGTTGGTACCCAGGTACCCAGATGCAGTTTGGAGCTGGTATACCCTCCAGTAGAGCAGCATATGTAGTATGAAGATGTGGTTTTCCACCCACCATGCGTAGATGACTTGTTGAAACGTTATGAAACCGCGTTCCATTTGATTATGTCTGAAAATAGGATCCCCTTAATTCACGAGTGAATCATCATGTTGCCTGTAAAATAGCATGAATGAACCATTATTGCAGCTATACGGTACACCCCATGTTCACCCGCATTGTTGTATATCCTACTATATTCCCATTATATCCCCCAATACATTGGTTTAACATGACCTTAGCATATCTTAGCATAGGTTGGTGATTTCAAATATTTCTTTTTTTTGAGTCTATGATGCTATGTCTGATGGTTCAACCACCATCGCAGGCTGCAACCTTGCCACTCTTCCCCCCTTCAAGTGGCGCAAGCAGCGCATATGGAGGCAACGGCTGGCATCCTGTAATCCCAAGACGGCCCATGGAATCAGCCCATCAGCCCCAAAAAATCGCTGGTAATGTTTGGTAAATGGATGTCTGGTGAAATCCATAGAAATCCATGTGAAAAGCCATGAAAATCATGATGAACAACTATAACTGGTTGGTGGTTTCAAACATGAATGGATTATTGTCCATTTCATCGAAAAGGGATGTCATCCGAAACCCATTGACGAACTCCATGATTTTTCAGAGGGGTAGGTCAACCACCAACCAGATGTTGATCCCAAGAGGAAATCCAGCTGGTCATTTAGACTCTAGAAACATGATTTACTGGAGAGTATCCCATCGTTTCTGGACCCTGGTTGAGTAGGTTACTTGTTGAACTACCCCCCATTAAAAAATGAGAAAATCGGCGGACCTGCCAAAATGTAAGATTTTGAGGCCACGAAAGAGTTGGATCGTGAGTTGGTTGATGTTTGGCCACATGCCATTGGCGCAAGTTTCCCTCTGATTTTGGGAGCTGGAATCATTAGTTTGGGGGGAGAAGCCAAGGTATTCCGGCAACATCACCATAGCTGTGGAAAATCACCATCTCTGATAGGTAAATCAATCTATAAATCAATCTATAAATCATCTATAAATGGATGATGGCTTCCGTAGCTTTGTTAGCCAATAGTGGAGGGTAGCCCGTTCGATCCTCTTCAGAGCAAGATGTGCTGGATCCATTCCCAACATAGACCCAGAGACTCCTAGTCTTCCCCAAAACAAGCAGGGGGAGTCATATATTGTTTGAATGGTATAAAATCATATCAAGGCCAGTTTCGACTTAGGGGAGGATTTGTTTGGGTACTTTAGCACTTGAATCTGTCGTTTTCCTCCATTTGCCACATGAAACTGTCAATTGTTGCAGGGGCCCATCTAAGATTGGCAATGAATTCCGAGTTGGACCACCCAAAAAGATAGGAGATATCTGATTTACCACTACAGTATTTCAGTGGTGTTTTACGCTTCTATCTATCTTTTAGATAGATAGAAGATGATAGAAGTCCCCATATCTTGAGAAGAAACCATTTGCATCATTTCTCAAGTCTATCCCCATATCTTTGATGCTCAACAGAAGTCCAAACAAGAGACATGTTAAGCTCGAAATGATTCCAAACAAGAGACATGTAAAATAGTGTGAATTTGCAATTACCGTAACATGTCCCAACAAAATCCAATGTTAAAAACACACTTTTACATAATGTCAATGATGAACATGTGTATATATATATGATTGCGATATTTCCCCTGGATTTTCCCTAGAAAACAATGAGACTTCCTGTTTTTGTTTAACATAAATGACCTGGAATGACCTGGACAGGTGGCTTGGGCCAGCCAGTGCCCCAGTGCCCCATGAAATTGAGGGAGCTCGGAAATCACCTTCAGGAGGGGAAAAGGATGCGTTTTAGTATATGGTCATGGATGTGATTAAGTAATGTTATTGACATGGGAAAAACCCTGGGAAAATCATGGGAAAACCATGGGAAAAGCCATCTGGTTGGTGGTTTCAAACATGAATGGATTATTGTCCATGTCATATATGGGATGTCATCCGAAACCCATTGACGAACTCATATTTTCAAGATGGTTAAAAACCACCAACCAGAATGTTATTGACATTATTCATGATATTTTTGTGCTTATTGTCGATGTTATTATTTATGATCATCTTTATGATTAATGATCACAGTGTTTTTCCACATTTGGTTAATGATATCCATGATGATTCTCAGGGGATAACATGCTATTTCACCATATTTCACCAATAGACATCTTATTGATCATATATTCATTGTTGACTCACTAAAACATATATATATACATGATATTGTGACTAATATGGATTTTTCACCATATTTCACCAACAGACATCTTATTTCACCAATAGACATCTTATTAGTGTATGTTTCCATTGATTCATCCATTAAAAATGGTGAATCTTTCCATATTTTCACATTTTTTCAATAAACCAACTAATATGGATATATAATAACTATGGTTTTCCTATGGTTTTCCTATGGTTTTCC
>Ga0126342_10012381_pt1 | contig 15213 bp, 14 predicted proteins | sample Cyp1metagenome_FD_92528 | JGI IMG/M metagenome (GOLD analysis project Ga0126342, IMG submission 92528) | Coral microbial communities from Lord Howe Island, Old Settlement Bay, Australia - Cyphastrea 1 metagenome | ecosystem: Host-associated > Invertebrates > Cnidaria > Coral ...
GGCTCAAACACCATGGCCTGCGTCGTCTGTCCAAAGTTCTCTCTTCGCCCCTTCTTGCATCTTGTTGCTAGTAAGGCCTCCTCTGACGCGCTCCCCCTGCTGGCGGCAGGGGTCGGCGGATTTGTTGTTTCAAACGTGCCCACCACTCACATACTGGAAATTAATATTCCGTATGCCATCGGCTTCCATTGAGATTGTTCACGGGGCATGTTGGGGAGGTGCTGATGCTAGAGACAGGGAAGTATCAATGCGTACCTCGGAATTTTTGTTTCGAAGGAACCAGATGAAGTACAAATTACTGCAGATGCTGCAGAATAAACCTGCAAAAGACAGGTTGAAATCAAAATATAGAATTGGAATAGTTTCAATTCGATTGCATTTCTGAAGCTTCAATGGCCGATGGAAGGCATTTTTTGGGCATGTAGTTTGTTCCCCGCTTCTTTGGAATCTTGTTTTTGATTCTGTATCCCGCTCCTCCGGCTCCGCCTCCGACACATCTTTGTCACACACAACTTTGTCACACACCATCTTTTTCCCCAATAGCGTAAGCTAATGGAGTCTTCAGCCCAGAATAGCTCCGGTGTGCACTGGTGCAGGCGCCGGGTCAGGTTCAACAAGGTTCCGGAAAACGTTCTCAAGGTTCCGGGAGGCTTTGGTGCAGAGCCAGGCCGGGTTCAACGGTGCAACAGGGTTCCGGAAAAGGTTACGGAGAAGGTCTTAGATTTAATTCAAAGATTTCCAAACCTTCTCCCAGTTTTCCGGAACCCTGTTGAACCTGACCGGACTCTGTACCAAGGCTTTCGAGACCTTCTGGCCTTGCAGAGCCAGGCTAGGTTCAATAAGATCCGAAAAAGATTCTAGGAGGTTTTGATATAGAATTTAATATGTTTTTATGTTTTTTTTATATTGAATTTATGATATTAAATATATTTTTAATATAAAATTTTATTAATAATATTATGTTTTATTTAAAAAATAATATATAGATTTCTGTTGACTGTAATGGGCTCGGGAACGTAAGGAGAATAATTCTATAGGCTAGGGTTATATGACTGGGATGCTGATAGTATCTTTGACTCAAAGGAGCTTTGCCTAGCCCAGCGCTAGAGGTGAGGAGCGCCTGGGCTTAGCACCAGTGAAGGAGGGCCAGGTTTGCCTGGCCTAGTACCAGAGGTGAGGAGCACCTGGGCTTGGCTCCAGTGAAGGAGGGCTATGCCCAAAAGGTGGGTCGGTGGAACAGGCTTAATTGCCTGCCTTAGCCGGGGCCAGTATATAGAAGGCCACATCCTTGACGACGAAGGGAGGCCGCAGGGCACATGGAGGTGAAGACGCTTTATGGATCTGGGCGGTCCGGAAAATCCATCCTGTGTAACTACATGATGGCCTCTGATTCGTACTATCGATACTGAATGGGACATTACCTGGAGCCGTCACCACGGTTGATGGGAGTTATTATCTTTGCCGTGGAGACCCCACTACGTGTTAGGGAGGTCCCTCAGGAAGTCAGACAGTCCATTTTGCGTCTGGATAGAAAATGAACTTATGGGTGAAAAGGCGGATTATTGGAATCGGCAGTTATGGACGAATTCCTTAAGTATTTTAACTCAGGAAACAAAGGTCTGCGGTTATCGAAAGGAGGTTGATTTCCCTGGGAAGATAAGCTATTCCGAGTCGACAAAGTTGAGGGGAAAAAAAACAATCCTAAGGTAAAGCTTGTTGTAGCTGCCCAGGAGGATGAGAAGAAGCTGGAAAGGATAAGTAGGCTTTAACGGGAATTGGAGGCCCTTAAGGCGTTAGTAGGCATTGAGGATAAGGGAGAAGACAAACCAAAGCAGACCAAAAAGAAAATCAAACGTCCTAGAAACAACAAGGGTCCGGACTTGCCCAAGAAGGCTTTCCAGAGAGCCGACCTAGGAGCAGTGCCCCGCAAGGGTGCTGATGACGCGAGTGAAAGCTCCTCCTATGTAGTAATGAAAACGAAGAGGAGGATAAATTAGTCGGCCCGGATAAAAAAAAGGCTTTAAGGAATATTAAAGACAAAGGAAGGTATGCAGCTCGCCGGGATTGGGATGATGAGAATGAATGCCGGGGAAGGTCCCGTAATAGGAACAAAAAGAAGAAGCCCAAAGGGAAGAAGAAAGTACTCCGGGATAAGGACCGGGGATCCTTTGGGCTAACGCCATCAGAAAATTGGGACACCAGAAAGGAGCTTGTCCAACTTTTTTGATGGGTCGTTTTTTTGGAAGGCCCTCCTCGAAATTTCACTACCTCCGGTTATTAACGGCCCGGCTGCTGAAATACATGGAAACCGCACCCGGGTCGGGGGGGTGGGGGCCGAAACAAAATCTTTGCAGCAAAAGGACGACTTTAAGCGGTGATACATATGTACTTCCTAGTAATTATAACCCCGCATATGAGGGACAAGTGGACGCCGCGTACCCATCGCGAATTGAAAGTAAGCATTACGTTGCTTGATCTGATAATGAATAACCAGGTCGGGAAACCTTGCGGTATCAAACTGTTCCATTATAACCCTTCGTATCCCCCTTGGAATTTCCTTTATACAATTGAAAACGTTGGGGCTAGGAAAATGCGTGCATTTTAACCCCCCAGACTTAATAAGGCCAAGATCAACCCTTATAATTTTATAGAGAATTTATGCTGAATACTGCGCTGAGGATTAGTTTTAGGGATTATGATTTTATAGTGGGATATATTTTTTGGATATATGTTATGTTTTTTAATTTTATAGAGAAATATTGGCAAAATTAATTTCCCATAACAATTCCTTGATCATCCTTGATCATCCTTGATCATCCTTGATCATCCTTGATCATCCTTGATCATCCTTGATCATCCTTGATCATCCTTGATCATCCTTGATCATCCTTAATCATCCTTGATTATCCTTGATCATCCTTGATATATAAATAAAAAATAAATATAAATTTTATTTAATTTTTTTAAATATATATATATATAATTTTTATAATTTAATTTACCTTAATTTATAAAATTCTAATTTTTATTTTATAGGTTAAATATATGGTGTTTTTGCAATTATTTTTAAATAATAAGAATAATATTTTAATTAATATTTAAAAAAAAATATATTTTTTTTAATTTAAAAATATTATTATATATTTTTTTACATTTTAAAATTTCGTTTTTGAAAAATATTGAAAAGGAAATTTTACCCTAAAATAGGGTTTGTGGTGGGAATATGGTAATTACAAAAAAAAATTAAATTTAAAAAAATTAATGTTTTTTGAAAAAAATAATTAAAATTAAATTTTAATTTTTTTTTTTTTTATAATATGTTTTATAACATTTTATGTTTATTATTAAAATTTAAATTTTAATTTAAAATTATTGTTTAATTAAATAAAATTATTTTTTTTTTAATTATAAAAATATATTAATTTAAATTTAGATATATTTATATTTTTTTAAATATTTGAATTTAAAATTGAATATGCTGGCCGCAATCCTTTCAGGCTGACACCCGAAAACACATCAGATCCCCTTAAAGGACTCGAGTTTGGACAGAGCTCGGGAAGGAAACGGTGTCATCCCCCGAGAATTTCTGCCGATGCCATTGGTTTGGGCCTATCCTAGCAGTAAATATAATATTATTAAAAAAAATAAATAAATTATAATTAAATATATTTATTAATAAATATATATATAATTTTAATATGTTTATAAAAATATAAGGTATTTTTTTTTATTATATTTTTGAAAAAAAATATCTATTTATTATTTATATGTTTTTATGTATTTTTCATTATGTAATTCCAGGTCAAGATCCGGAGGTTTCGCTATATTTCGAAAAGTTCGGTGTAGATACCAGGCCTGATTCTTGCGGGTTCGGGCAGGTTTTGGGAAATTCCGGAATATTATTTTTGCCATAATTTATTAAAATGATATGATAACCCCCAATTTTCTAAATGTTGGTTTTTTAAATTATAAATTCACGGAATAATATTGAAATATTTTTGTTATTTTATTTTTGATATATAATATTTTTTTTTTTCATTAATCCCGATTATGGAAATATACAATGGAAATTTCAAAAATTTCATTGAATTAAAATTGTTTCGCTTGTATTCTTTATCGGTTATGTTGTTTGGTATACACAGTCAAACCTGTGGGGACCTATTTTTTACTTTTGTAGTCAATGTAAACGTTTCTGTGTGTCAAGGCTTCTGTAGGTAAAAGCGTCTGTGAGTAAAAATTTCTGTGTGTAAAAGCTGCTGTGAATAATAACTTTTGTGTGTCAAGCTTCTGCGTGTGGAAATCTCTGTGCGTAAAAAAGTCTTTGTCACTGAAAGGGTTTGTGTTTACAAGTTTCTGCGGGTGAAAGGGTGTGTGTGTAAAAGGGTCTGTGTGTAAACGGGCCAGCGCCTGTATAAAAGCCTCTGTGTGTAAAACTGTCTGTGAAAAAAATTTTTTGTATGTAAAAGCTTCTATGTGCGAAAATCTCTGTGTGTGTATATGTTTCTGTGTATAAAAGCTTTTGTGTGAAAAAAACTCTGTGTGTAAATGTGTTCGTATGCAAAAATGTCTGTGTCTGGAAGCGATTCTGTTCAAAAGTGTTTCTGTTTTGAAAGTATCTCTGTGTAAAAAAATCTGTGTTTAAAAATGTTTGTGTGCAAAAAGTTTCTGTGTGTCAGAATGTTTGTGCGAGCAACAACAAGAACAAGAAGAACACCAAAGGTATTTTTTCTAGCAATTCACTTGCAGCCTTGGACCACCAAAGAACGGCTGCAGGGGATAGAAAAATGGATTTTTTTTCTGGGAATTCAGAAAGGATTTTGGGCTCTTTTCGTGGATAAGTTTGGGCTCTTTTGGGAATAAGTTTGAGCACTGAGTCGGCACGCAATTAGATTCTGTATTTCTTTGGCAAACGGTCTTTTCTGGAGGGCTGAGCTTGGCAACAGCTGCGGAAGAAAGATTTTTTTTTTCGAGTTCACAAGGAATGTGGGGATTAATTAAATTTTGATAAGATGAGAACGGTATCGGAACGCACTCGGTACTCTTTTGCTGGGACGACGCATGGGGGGAGCATAAGGAAAAAATAAGACAGCATTTTTTTCCTACCACCCAGCATCCAGGAGACAGCAGCCATGTAATTCATCCAGGTACCCACAAGCAGCACAGTTTTCATGCAGTTCGCGCTGCTTTTCTGCCGATTCTTCCGGGGCCTTTTTATTTCACATTTTCATATTTAAAAACCTTTACACAGTACTAATTTAAATATGGATAATCTATATATATATAAACACCTTACAAAGAAATTTTTTTGAACATAGACACTTTTACATGTAGTAGCTTGTATATATTTTTTAGTCACAAAATTTTTATATATGCACGCTTTTGCAAACAGGAGCTTTTATCAGACTTTCAAATTTATACATAATAATTTTTTTACTCACACATTTTTACAGAAAGACATATTACACTCCGGAACTTTTTACACAAAGTCTTTTGTATACAAAGATTTTTTCATACAGAGATTTTTACACATACAGTCACACAAACCATTTTCAAACACGGATATTTTTAGGCAAAAAAAATAACACAAAAATATTTTTACACACAAATAATTATTTTTTCCACATGGACACCTTTAGCCAAGCTGATGGGGTTCCTTTTTTGGTGGAACTTTCTCTACCCCCAAAAAGCGCCTCATGGTTAATAATAAATTTCCTCCTGGTTAAAAAATTGGCCATGAAATTGGAAATATTATCCTGTAAAGCAACAGTTTGCTTTTGGACACAAATGTGTTTTTGTAAGACATCTTCTCCCGTGGTGGGCTTTCCACACGCCATTTGGGCAGTGTTCAAAAACGTGTGTCATTCCTTTGCACTGCTTGTTGCAATAGGGTTTCCCAGTTCATGGAATATGATAATCCCCAGCCAGTGTTGGGTAACACAACCCCCGAACGAATCATCAACCGGAGATGACCAGAGCCACTCTGTTTTTCGTGTGGTTGGCGACCCTGCTTTGTGGCTGATTCCAATCGTGGGAAATCATTGGTCCAATGGGTCAAAATTGATAAAAAATCTATCGAAACCACAGCTGGGTGGTTTTTTGAACACTCTGAAAATATGAAAATCATTTGGAATGATTCTTTCCAACAAATGGAAAGTCACAAAGGACATTTTCCAGTCACCAGTCACCACAAACCTGACAGGTTTGGTTTGTGACGGGTATTAACCATGTAACAACCATCGATTGGGATACCCAATTTCGAGCCATTCAATGCGGCACCGTCCGACCCACTGGAAGGCGAAATGCTTCGGCTGCCTGGTCAGGTACGCCTGGGGGAGTCCTTGGTAGGACCTTGGGTTGTTCTTGTACGTCGGCTAGGGTCGGCGAATATGAAACGGTATCGATATAATATTAAAGGGGTAGATAACCGCACATTACGAACTTTTTAAGACTTAGACTCAGCAGAAAAAGCGCGAAGGGAACAGGAAGTACAAAAGTGATGGGGGGGCAATGTATCTAGGTAGGTGAGTCTGTGTGTGTGTGTGTTTAAGTACAGTGAGTGAGTGAGTGGTGTCAGGAGGAAAAAAGTGAGTGACGGATTGACAAAGGTATTACGTTAGTATGTGAGTGAATTCGTGCGTGTGTGCCTGACTGTGTTAGTGCGTGAGTACATGAATGACCCTGACCACGTGACAATACACATTCCCCCACACCTGCCACGTAAAAAATGTGGAGCCCAAGAAACCCCCCTAGGCGTACATCCGATCCCTTGGCAATGCAGATTGTCCCAAACCTGCCACGTAAAAGAAGCAGAGCCCAAGGGATACTAGGGCGTACATCCCACCCCTTGGCAAAGCACATTGTCCCATACCTGCCACGCAAAAGAAGCAGAGCCCAAGGGATAGCAGGGCGTACATCCGACCCCATGGCAATGCAGATTTTCCCACGCTTGCCGCACCAAAGAGGCGGAGCCCAAGGAACGCCAAAGCTTATATCCGACCGCTAGATAATGCAGATTATCCCACCTGCCACGCAAAAAAAAAATGTGCCACCTTTACCACGCAAAAATTGCGGAGCCCAAGCGACGCCAGGGCATACATCTGACCCCTTTGTTATTCATATTGTCCCATAGCTGTGACATAAAAGAGGCGAGGCCCGAGGAACGCCAGTACGTACTTCCGACCCCTTAGCAATACATCAACGTTGATCATCCTTGATTATCCTTGATCATCCTTGATTATCCTTGATCATCCTTGATTATCCTTGATCATCCTTGATTATCCTTGATCATCCTTGATTATCCTTGATCATCCTTGATTATCCTCGATCATCCTTGATTATCCTCGATCATCCTTGATTATCCTTGATCATCTTTGATCATCCTTGAACATCCTTGATCATCTTTGGTCACCCGTGATCATTTTGTCTATTGTGGTATTATTTGAAATCTTGACACCTTTTTGAAAATTTTGGATATTTTTGGAATATATTGGATTTTTTTTTGGAGATCCATTATTAGGGTCTTATTAGTCATATTGAGTAAATTGTATAATTTTGACGTTTGAATATGTTATAAACGCGATTTTTTCTTGTTTACAAAGTATAATTTTTTTTTGTTTGTATCATTTTCCCGTTATATTTCCCCGATGTGTGTCCCTGTTGTGTTTCTCCTTTCTTTCTCCCCATTGTGTTTCCCCAGTGAATCTCACCGTTTTTGGGTCGAAGTCCTCGAGCCAAAATTGCCGCCTTTCCGCTAGAAAAAAACCAAACGGAAGGAAACAAATGGAAACAAAATGAAACAAAAAGAAACAAAGCGATTTTCAAAATCTGTCAAGTATTTTTCACAAATCTATAAAATGAAGCTGTTGACACTGAACAGCCTTTGGGCTCTATAAAATAGAAGTGCATAAGGCAAGATAGGCAAGAGTCACTGGAGCTTTCAATAAAGGAGACTTGGGGAACCCGAAGGCTAACTAACCCCCCAACCATCTACGAGAATGACTTGGCGGCACCAATTCTGTAGAGATTGTCAACTTGAAAATGCCTTGAGGTCTCTGATTCTCTCGATGCATCCTAGCAGGTGGAGTTGTAGTGCAGGTAGAAGTACCGAGAGATTTGCAGTTTTAACAATCAATGTTAATTCCTCATGGTTCACTTTGGTTTAGCTCCTGTTCTCACAGAAGAAGGCACAGTGCTCGGAGTTGATAAACAACCCCGTTTGATTTATACGCCCTAGCTCATATGACTGCAATTTCAACTATCAAAGATGATTCCTCTCATTTACCTTTGGTTTAGCTCCTGCTCTCACAGAAGAAGGCACAGTGCACGGAGTTGATAAACAACCCCCTTTGATTCAGCTCATATAGCTACACACACGCAGCAAAAAAACCAACAAACACAGCAGCAAATACACAAAGAAAAGAAGGGGGCATTATGAACTATTCAGAAATCGTGAAATTGACCCTTGAAATAATTTAAAGTCCTTGGTAAAATGAAAGTATGCCTGACCTTTGAAAATTTACGGAGGTTTTATCCTGTGATCATATCATGTTCAAGAAAATCCTCCAACATCCTTTTTCCCCAGATTACAGAGTTTCGAAAAAAACGAAAATAACAAATAATGTTTTTTTTTCTTTAATTAGTTATATGGTTAAAAAAATATTGATTAATATTTTGTCGGATCCATTATTAATAATATATTTAAAAAAAATTAATTTGCGACATTTCCGAAATATATCCGCGATTTTTAATTATATATGAAAAAAATCCTTAATAATTAAAAGAAATATCGAAACGGATGTAATTTTTTTTCCGAAAATAAATTTTATTAGAAATAATAAAAAACCATCGGAAATTATTACCACCTAAAATTACTGAATATAAAAATAAATTAACAAACAACACATAATTATTTAATAATAAAACCAATCATCTTTTATAAGCTCATAAAATTAATTAAATTTTATATTTAATATAATATATTCCTTTTCATTGGATAATTTTATAAAATTACCGTCCCTATTTTTTTTTTAAATTAAAAATAAAATGTAAACCTAAAAAACATACCTAAGGAAAAAAAATAACCTAGTTTGAGGTAAACATAAATAAATAAAGTAAAATTTAACCCCTTAGCAATATATATTATCCCATATCTACCACGCAAAATAAATAAGTAAGTAAGTAAATGTGTAAGTAATTAAGTAAGTATAAGTAAATAAGTGTAAATAAGTATGAGTATGTAAATATAAGTAAATATAAGTATAAGTAAATAAATAAATTAGTAATAAAAAAAAAGGATGGGAAAGAAAAAAAAAATACAAATATAAAATTAAAAATAGAAATTCCATACATCAACGTAAAAAAATATCTATATATAAAAATATATACATATAAATATATTTATATAAAAAAAAAATTATTTCTAAATATATTTATTTATTAAATTTTCTATATAAAAAAATATATATAAATATTTTTTATTTTTTTTTTATTTATAAGTATTTTATATAATTATATATTTATATATATTAATTTTAATATATAAAAAATTTTATTTTTAAAAATATAAAAAAAATTATTTACAAAAAAAAACATATTTTATATTTATAATTTATTATTTTTTAATATAATATTTTTATATTAATACCAAAAGCCTCTGTCTGCTCTTCTACGCTCTCGGGCCATCTATCATTTAATTATTATTATTTTTATTTTAAATTATATTTTCATTATTAAAAAAAAAATAAATATTATTTATTTCGGATTTATATATTTTTCAACTAATTTTTTCCATAATTTATTTATTATACATAACTCTTTCATATGCAGCTTTTTCAAACATAACTTTCTCACACATAACTCTTTCAGACACTTTGTCACACACAACTCTTTCAGACACAATTTTCTCACGCGCAACCTTTCAATCATAACTTTGTCACGCGCAGCTCTTTCACACGCAGCTAGCTTTCGCAAACATAACTTTCTCACACACACAACTTTGTCACACACAACTCTTTCACACACAACCTTGTCACACACGACTTTCTCACACACAATTTCTTCAGACGCAACTTTTTCACACATAACAACATTGTCACACACAACTCTTTCAAACATAACTTTGTCACTCACAGCTCTTTCACACACAACTGTCTCACACACACAACCAATTCACACACCTCTTTCACAAAGAACTTTTTCAATCATTTCTTTCTCATATTGCTTTGTCACACACAACTTTGTCACACACAACTTTTCAACCATAACTTTCTCACACACAACATTTCGAACATAACTTTCTCAGACGCAAATATGTCACACACAACTCTTTCACACACAACATTTTCAAACATAACTTTGTCACACGCAACTTTGTCACACACAACTCTTTCGCGCGCGGCTCTTTCACACACAACTTTGTCACACCCAACTCTTTCACAGACAAGTCTGTCACACACAACTTTTTCAAACATAACTTTCTCACGCACAACTTTGTCACGCACAACTTTGTCACGCACGCACACACACACACAACTCTTTCACATTCAACTTTTTCAAACATAACTCTCTCACACACAACTTTGTCACACACAACATTTGTTGTCGAATTCAAGTGCTAGAGATGTCGCAACATCTACGAGCTATGGAAACCTCTGAGTCGATACCGGCCTGTCAAGAACTTACCCCGAGACAAAGGCTATTGGCCAGAAATGTTGCAGCCCTTGTCTTAGAATTTCATATCCCGGGCGTCCTCAACAGATGCATCTCCGGTGCAACCGGCATGGTTTGGAGCTTGCACCCGGCTCCGGCCAGATGTATCTAGGCTTGAATTTCTCCTCAATACTCTTTGAAGCTGATCTGAAGCTGACCGTGCCTTATCATGACAGTGTGTGATTCACATGTTCTGGTCAGTTCAAAATGATTGGAGGAATGCTTTACCCAAACAACTTTGAGCAGCGGAATGGTCTCATGGCTAAAAAAAACACGAAGACTTGAGCAAAGCTTGGACGTGTGTTGACCATGGAAACTTCTTGAAGACAGAATACTTCGGGTTTCACAAACAATGTATGGTTCATTGGTGTGTCTTTTTTGGGTCCAAGGTCCCGAAACCACTAGGGGAATGAGCTGGCCACTGCTCATGCAAAGTCACGGAAACGGTTTTTTTGTCAAGCAATCCTGCCAAGATCCAATCTTTGGGATCCCGTTGTAAATATGTACAGGTCAGGCCATGAGAGAAGCCTTTCACCTTCCAAGTTGCTGAGGCGTGAATATGTTGCGGTTTTGTTGGAAAGCCGAAAGATGAAAAAAAAACTTGGTCAAAGCCAAATATCGCAATGCCTTTACAGTCTACAATGGTGACCATCCTGCATCAAGCGTCGGCAAAAAGTTCGCAATCTTTGATAAATATCTAGTTACATGGTCAGCCACAAACAATCATTTCCACAAAACTGTTGTTTTCGGCTTGATTCACATATAAAACTCTTCAAGTATATGCATCAAATTTCGCCAGCCGCCCAAACACCCAACCACCCAACCGCCCCCCTTGCTCCCGCGGCGCATCACCTCACTCCAGGCCCCACATCATCGAGGTAGCGATAAACTGTGCCGACCTGAAGCGTGTAGTCCTAGCTAGCTGGGTTCGCAAGAAGGAAATCCAATAAAAGCTGAGGTTTCACCGGTTTCACCCGCATCTGTTTCTCCTAAGGGTCGAGTTGTTGGCTTCCAGGATCTGGGGGTGTTCGCAGGTTGGTCACATGAGTAGTCAGTCACTAGGACGGTACATTCTTGACGGCTAAAACATCGGGGACTGATCCATCGACTCCAAGAAGGCTCATGGGCTGTTTGTTCAGCAGAGGTTTGACAACAGATCTCCTGGTCTCAAGAAGCATTCGACTATAAAATCTGTCGCCTGAGTAAGGTTTACAACACATGGCCAAGCTTTAGGGGTTAATGTTAATGTGCCGAAAAATGAACGGATTCTAACAGCTTTGGATACATACGCACACACACACACACGCACATATATCAAAGCATCAGTGAAAATTTGAAACATCATGAAATGCAGTTTTACACCAGTTATCATAGTGCCAAAAAAAAGGAACATTCACATGACACCGATGATGTGACGCATCCTGCGAGGCACTGCTCCTCCAGCAGGAAAGTGAGGGATGCCTGACAGACATTGGTGGCGAACTTGGCCCATGAAAGTCATTTGAAAACGGGTATTCAGGTATATCTCCATAATTGTTAGGATAATGATACGCCCATGCGAAAGTTGATTGGGAAGATTTCTGACGGGTAAAGCCCATATATATTGCCGACAGATTTCGCAATTCCCGATGTTAAAACATCCGGCTCCGCCTTGCGAAGGAGCCATTTCCGTTGAAAACAGTCCAGCCCGTCGAAGACGTTTCCTGTCGTAAAAGAATCTACACGTTTTTCCAAGAGTGGACAGTGAGAATAAAAGGCAAAAATGGAAAGTGACCTGGGCATCTTCTAAAGATTTTCTACCTGGAGTAGGGCAATTGTGCATTTTCTGGAAATAATACTTGGGCGCCCGATATTCAAATCACTGCGATGTGCCATCAGTAACAAGAAAGAATGACCTAAAATTGTTATATACCACATCCAATCCAAAGACGGATTTGAAACCGTAAAAACAATAAATAAAACCATCTCCTTTATTCAGAACGTCTCTAGACGTTCGTTGCGCGTAAAACGGCCCCGACCCACTATTCTAGAGGAAAAATCTGAGGGTCCTTTGAACACCCAGGCTGGAAGTTAGTGGGTGAGGTCCCGGGATACAATGGGTACACGTTCGGGTTGCAGCCAGCATGTATTTACACCTATTTACACATAAAATCATTTACACGTACATACACATATAGGTCACAAGTAGAAGTGCGTCTGTACTATGCTTATTCTGGATGCAAACCATATGTATGTATATAGTTGTATGTATATGTATATGTACGTATGTATGTACGTATGTATGCATGCATGCACGCATGCATATGCTATTTATGTAACAACAAATGCATGTATGCACATACAGTTCGCATACACGTACATGTGTATATCTAGGTATATATGATTTTTGCGGTGGTAGAAACATGGTCGACCCAGAGTGGCTGAATAAAATTTACTGAACATAAACCATCCGTCTGGGGCTTCCAAACCAAGCATCGACCAGAGAGTCGAACTAAGCTGAAAGCCACAGCACAAGCAGCACGCACCAAAGGTTGGTGGTACATCCTGGTTTGGCCAACAAATATCAACAGCGAACAAAAACGGGCAGGGAACCTGGAAATGATTGTTTTCTTTTCGGGCAAGATACACCGATACTTTCATGGAGGCTGAACAATTTTCACCAGAACTGTCAAAATCAACTCCAAGTTGAGGCTTTGAACGATTGATCCCACAATCTTCTGGCAACATGACCTGGTCAAAACTAGCGGGGCAAAGCACCACTTGAGAAGCAGATTGGTATCCCCAGTTCCGGGGATCAGGGGTGATGCTTGCGCAGGAATAATATAAATAGCGGTGAAGCCAAAGTCAGCTTTAGTTCATCCCACCCAGCACCTTTTCATCCTGGTCCAAGTATCCAATCACTGTAAAAGCTTCGCCGTGATTCAGCTACTCGCTTCATGTGTAAGTCCTGGCCAATATTACTGCACATGACATGGACATGGTAAGTACCCTCTGTCAATATTCCAAATCATCTGTGGGATTAGTGCATTCTCCCTAATATGTCCAGGCAATACTTTGCACAGCATGGAATATGCCTGCAACTTGGGTATGTCTCCACCTGGTGAAAGCGAGTTCAGTTGATCGGAGCCCGCGGATTCGGATAAGAACATCAAGAACCAGCAGCTGGCTGTTTCGCGTTATTGGACTTTGCTCATGTTGGTTTTGTGCTTGCATCTAAATCAAAAAGCATATACTGTACCCTATCTTTATCGCAGGAAATTTAGAAATCAAACTTCCGACCTATGGACAGATGCAGCAACAGTGGCGAGAGCAGTCAGAGAAGAGAAAGAGTCAGTAGAAAGAAGATCAACGAGCGCAAAAAGGTAGACAAGTTGCGAAACACTGTGTTTCTCCCAGGTTTTGTGGCTCCGACAGGTCGAAAAGTAGGGTCGCTAAAGAGCGGGAGGTGCGGAGCCATCTGATTGGATGAGTGATAAAAAATTGTGTGCGGCTGGGGTGCGAAGCACATTTTGAAGTCAAAATGCTGGCTCAGGTTCGGAGCCCTTTTGGACATTGAGATGTCGAAAAAGTGCACGCCGCTGCGGCGCGAAGCACATTTCGAAGTCAAAAGTGTTAAAAACTGACCGTCTCGGCACACTTACAAGAGATATCTCCATCAGACATGTTAAGGTCAAGACGCTGATTTCTTGAGAGGGGTTGCTTTTTGGAGCATCAGATCTTCAGGTTTGCTAAGATGATTTTGCCTGACAGGTGCAGCACTTCCTGTGACCTGGCCTCACTTTTGCGTGGTCGGCACAGTACTTTAGACAGATGGGTGAGCAAATCGCAAAACGCATTGGTACGAGGCTGTCAGGTCTGCACTCAGCTTGCCATTTTTGACGGAAGTCTCATAGACTTGCTTCGTTTTTGATGTTGCCAAGTTTCAACATTGAGGAAGTCTCGCAGAATTTCCTCGCTTTGGAGCTGTGAACATCAATTTTTTCCAGGATATCATCATTGCTTCCTTTCAGATTACGTCAATAGATAGATCGATAGATCGACAGCTTGACAAATAGATAGATAGATAGATAGATAGATCGACGGATAGATAGACAGACAGATAGCATGCTTGATACATATTGCTCCGCCAACAACTGCGAGGTGCGGGACTTTGAGAATGTCAGTCTCAAAGTTCTCCGCGCCCTTACCTCCTGCCAGCGGTGCAGCACACGGTGCAGCGCACGCAGCCGGCAGGCTTGCAGCCGTGACGGGCCTGCCATTAATCTGTGGCTGTGGGCTCCCTTTCTCTGCTTTCTTTTGCTGGTCGTGGCTGCGGTGATCGAGGCTTTTTCCCGAGAGCGCCTGCGAAGGGTTCTTCGTAAAAAAGCAGCCGTTATAGTTATACTACATCTTCACACCCTCACATCTGCTGATCTACATCTTCACACCTTCACATCTGCTGATCTACATCTTCACACCCTCACATCTGCTGATCTACATCTTCACACCCTCACATCTGCTGATCTA
>Ga0126342_10012382_pt1 | contig 15213 bp, 13 predicted proteins | sample Cyp1metagenome_FD_92528 | JGI IMG/M metagenome (GOLD analysis project Ga0126342, IMG submission 92528) | Coral microbial communities from Lord Howe Island, Old Settlement Bay, Australia - Cyphastrea 1 metagenome | ecosystem: Host-associated > Invertebrates > Cnidaria > Coral ...
CTCTACATTAATGGGAATAGCTACTTTGAATTATAGTTGGACTCATAGCTATGGCAATGCTCTACATAAGACCTACTACCTATGCTGTACATAGTGGGGCTCAGGGGTCGGTATATTTCAACTATATATGTATATATATATATATATATTTATATATGTATATATGTATATGTATATATATATGTATATATATAGAGAGATAGAGAGGTTTTCTAGAATGGGGGTACCCTGAACTCATCCATTTATAGATGGATTTTCCATGACCTAAACCATCCAGCGGGATAGTGCCATTTATGTCCATCCGCTTTGGCAAGACGGTCCCTGTGCCAACATTCTGTTGGAGCCGTAGATCATCCAATGAAAAGCCGTGTGTTTTATGTGTATGTGACATAACCCATGTAATATTTTATGGCCATTATCCGCACAACATCACCCAGTTGTAGGTAGAATTATAGATCATGCATGGTTGATTAAATTGTATTAATCAATAATAATATGATATGATAGATTGTGTATTATGGGCATTCATAGTCATATTGATACAAGATAATCCAGTTAATTAGAGGGTTATGTTGATACATATTCATATATACTTATTCTATGGTATTTCTATATACTCCTTGAAAAAACATCATCCACTTATATAGTTGGCAACATTTGCTACAGTCGGATTTATGACTATAACATCAAAAATAGCTGCCTATTTATTTAATTATATATATATACATTATTATTCCTGTATATTCATGTAATATTTCAATGGGGATTTCAGGATCCTAAAATGGAGGTACTGTACCATCTAAGGCCATATTTTGTGGTGATATTCCCTGAAATTTAGGCCTTATATAGGCCTTATATATGGTAGGTACCTCCAATAAATCGGTTCCTGAAATGACCAATCATTTGTTTTTTTTGGTTAGTTGAATCATGTTGAATCCAGTTATATATATATACATATACTTATTCCTGGAATATTTCATTACTTCAGTTATATGACATAGCCATAATTTTCGCTAGCCGAGGCGCTACCACAAATGGCCACTGCACACCTGAGATTCCATGGTGCGGATCGAACATACCGGGGAAAATGCAGAATTCCGATACAGAAAAACAATATCAATGGATTGATTTAAGGGAAAAAATTAACCGGAACGCCCATTATTTAATGGGAATATCTATGGTTTCCTGTAGGTTTTCCCTTAAACCAACCGATTGACACTATATAAATGAGCAGTATATATATATACTATACTATATTGATAGTGTATTTAATGTAATGTATGTTATTATGAATGACCATTTTGGTATGGGCCAGAAATCTGATACATTTGGACATTAGTTTGTACAATACCACTGGTTCGCACTGTGGTTGGCAGAATGCTATGCAATTAGAATATGGAAACGAACTCTAAGAAGAATCCATCAGCCTCAATGTTTTGCAGATAAAAAACTATATGAACTAATATGATAAACAACCAATATATAACAAATCATTTTTTCGACCATGCACCTTTGGATGCAACCCATCAACACGTGTGCACTTTGGAGTGCGGGTGATTTTCGCAGCATCTCGCTGCTGTACCTCAAGGCAATTACAACCAAAGAACCTACTAGTATACGAACTGTGACAATGCAACTCATGTGGAGCAACCCAAACATCAACATTTGTTTGTCCAACGCCACTACCACTGGTTTGCACGAAGGAAAGGATGAGAGAAAATCATGGGAATTCATGCACGTTGGCACTATCTCGACTTTTTCTGTCCCACCGTCAAGTTGGGCTCCACAAGTGGGATACATATTTCACATTATTTCACTCAAATTTCCCATTCAATTTCTCAATTGATTGCCCTTCGTTGCGTATGTCTTCTACTCCATGTTGTGTACACGGGATGCATCGCACTGTGCACAGTACAGACTCAAAGACATCGCTGACGGATAAACAACTGCAAGACAACTTGGTGAACAGGGTTCCGGATATTCTAACTGGGGGTTTTCCAAAATCACCATTTTCTAACTATACGATGTTTTAAGTAAATTTCCCATATTCTATCTGAACAGCCGGTCGATTATAGTAGAGAAACCATGGTCGATGTAGGGATTTACACGTGTTTGCTTAATATTAGATGATACAATATGTATATATATATGTATATACATATACAGTATATATATATATATATATGATGTCATCATAGAGGCATATACATGACCAAACATGTTGTTCATCAACCCTCTATCTGCCAACCCCGTCTTCTGGATGCTGATCATTCACCATGATCCCACATCCCATCTTCTCCCCAGATCCCCACCATGTTCCCTCTGGTACACATATGGAAAGATCCACCATGTGAAATGGGAAAATGCACGAACTAAATGGTGATTTTCAACAGCAAACTGTTAGTTCGTTTACCAGAGGCTACCATCTTTTCTTGGCTTCAGTGGATTTTCCCAAACATGAATGGGAACTAAGTTTTCCACGAACTAAATGGTGATTACTGGTTCAGTTTTGTTTCAAAAAAACCAAACAAAAAGCGGCCGTTTGAAACATGCCAAGGTGCTGCCGTTTTCAATGCCATAGGCCTCGGACATGCTGAACCTGTCCTGCTTCTCTAACTTCCAACCTTGGCGGTTTTTTTCGTGCTTTTCCCACCAGAAATGGAGGTTTGGGAGTTTTTCCCACCAGAAATGGAAATTTGGGAGTTTTTCCACCAGAAATGGACGTTTCTAATGGTTCCAGCTGGCAAACTCATGGGAAATCCACTGGATTTTCATGGGAAATCCACCAGAAATAGTGCGTTGAAAATAGGGAAAGTCTGGAAGTTTATAGCTGGGAAAATCAACTGCTGATGGGTATCAGCAAACCCGGGAGTTTGCCGGTATTTGTCGGTGTCATTTTCGGGTGAGAACTGAAAGTTGCTGCTCTTGTTTTTCAAGGGAAATACCCTCTGGTGAACTAACATAGCAATGGAAAATCACCATTTTTAATGGGAAAATCCACTATAAATGGCCATTTTCCATTGCTATGTTAGTTCACCAGAGGGTATAAACCATGATAGTTTTTGTGAGTGAGATATGCCATCAATTTTTGTGGAGGTTTCAGGAAATGTTCCATAAATAGTCGGGATATATACCCTCTGGTAAATTAACATAGACCCTGGCAGTCATCGGGGTTGGTTCAGATTAGTGAAACCATGAAAACTAGGCTATAAAATCAGGGTCAAGAAGTTAATTTACCAGAGGGAATGATGGATATAATGATGGTGTGTGTTATTTTAAATAGCTATATATGTGGTTTATAATTTATGGCTATAAATGGATCTCTATATATATATAAATGGCTATATAAATAGTTCATAGTGGTCATTATAGCCATGGAAAATTACTTCGTGTGTGGCCCCACACGGTTTCGGGCCAAGGGGAGTTTTACACCACAAAAACCACAAAAGTAAACCATGCGGCAATGGGATATACACAAGTAAATATAGTTAAAACCAAATATTTTAGTAACTGTATTTGCTAGTTATAATGGTTATTTACTGTGTAAATATATATTCAGTTATCTATATCAATTTATAGTTTAATCATGTTTAATCTAGTATTCACTGCGACGAATTCGTCACTTCAAAATATGGCAAACCCAATGCCATAAACCTACGATTTTGGAGCCTTTCAAACTATGTACACACACACATGCATGTATATAATCATAAATATATGTGAGCTATAGACAGGCTATAGCGGCTATAGGGTTCAAATTCCGCTCATTTCTGATGTCATTACAGGTGGACAAGGAGCTTTTGGGTAAGCTTCGCATGTCTTCTTGTCACTTTTGAGAACTGGCCCATGGCTTCCATTTCGCAAACTAACCAGCAGTACATGGATTGGATCCTCCCCCGACAAATGGCTGGGAAATGCACATCCTTAACAGGAAAACTCATCTATCTGGGTAAATTATCATATTTCACTCACCTGAATAGTTCGGCCATTTGGGGATGATTTCCCTTACTAACCATGATTCCCAGTGAGGGAGAACAGTGAGGTCGCTATAATTTACCCAGATATATCTATATATAACCACTTTCCACCTACAAGTACATCCCCATGACCGCCCTGCCATGTCCTGCCGCGGGGCATTGCCAAGCGATGAGACTCCTGGTCACCGAAATGATGAAAATCACTTCCCCTCAGGACCCTCAGGATTTTGAAGTCCAAATGGTGAAAAAAACACACATACATACATACATATATATATATAATATGTGTATGATAAATAGATAAATCAATAAATATATATATATATATATTATAGTTCATATACATAATGTACAATACACACACATAGATTTTTATAATACATTATATATTATATAAAAATCGTATATATAATATAAATCACAAAATAGATAATATAAATACAATATGTAAAATATAAAATATAATATGTAATATATAATGAACATATGTATATATATATATATCCATACACGATGAGTTCCTGGAATGCAACCCGCAAACCCCTGAAACCTCTGAATTTGCTGTCAGCCCTGGTGGGGATTAATTTTTCGTGTAATCTGTGGAGAGTCTCTGTGAGTGCCATAGCAGGCTATGGGCGAACATCGGCAGCCCATAAGTTGGATATTCTACAAATGGTGAAGATCAACATGGATATGAACCACATATTCACACCACATGTTGGATATGAACTATTGATATTCCACATGTTAATACAAAAGACAAAACATTCGACTGCGGGGTGCCATAAATCTAGATCCACAGTCATACTTTACAAGGTGCTGCACCATAGTGAGCTAAGTTGGTTCATAACTAAGTTAACTACTGTTTATAGGATTTACACCAATAGTATCAATAGTTAGATGGATAGTGAGCTACCTTAGAACTAGGGGGCACCACCAATAGTATTTTTCCATATTTTTCCCTCATTGAATCTCATTGAGTACTTCCGGCACGCTCAAGGATGCCCAGCCGTGACCGCGGCCAAGGGTCGAAACAATGGCAAGCTGAAAAAACCTCAGTTGAGCAGCTGGCAGCTGGCAGCTGGCATTCCCAAAGCTTCAGCCCAGCCCTGGCAGCCTCTCTAATTATCAGTTTCTCAACATGTTGAAACGTCAGGAGATCTTTTCGTGATGTGTCCACCCAACGAGAGGCGAGTGGCTGGCTCTTGCGTGCTGCCATGGATGGCAGAGATTAGCGCCTTTAAAAAAAAGAGCCGCCGGCACGCGTCAGCCGCTGTGATGATTGCAGTGACTTCTTAAAGGACAGCTGAAATAGTTGTTTTTTCAATGCCTGGTCAGCCATTGAGCCGTTGAGCTCCTTTTCAATGACCTAAATTCGAAGGTGAAGATATACTGTAGATAAGATGTGGTACAGTAATATTATATGTTTCAATGATCCTCTGATTAGTGAAGATGCTTCAACTTTTGATCTATCTACAGGATTGCTATAATATGATCAAATATATATCTATATTAATTCGATAGGATATGCTAGGAAAGATGTCAACTATCTCCTATCAACATCATCTATAATAATCTATACCCTCTGGTTATTTAACATAGCCATGGAAAGATCCACCATTTTTAATAGGTAAACCATCTATACCATGGCTATGTTCAATAACCAGAGGGTATAATCTATTATCTAGGTAAATTAACCATGATTCCAGTGAGGATGATTTCCCTTATTCATATTCTGATATGATCTTTGAAGATCTTCTCATGGCCATGGCACGCCCTGCCCTGCGCTGCTTTGTTTTTGTTTTTGGGAGGGTTTAGGGTCGACTTCCAACGCCTCGGGCGCTGCTGTCGACCCCACCTTGAGCCATGGGCCAGAAATATAAAAAATGGCCATAGAAATAGTCAGTTTGCTATTGAAAATGGCCATTGAAATAGTTGATTAATTATAGTTGATTAACCCAAATTAACACATTCAAAATGGTGATTTTCCATAGTTTTTTCTACGTTTACCAGAGGGAAATAGATACAAAAGGAACAAAGATGGAACCTGAGGTTCTAAACCAGTGAATTTATTTTGGGCTGCCCCAGTTTCAAACAAAGCCTGGCATAACATCAGCGTGACTTGACGGAAGTCCTTGACAGCTTACTCATTGGAATAGGTCACATTTGTGGTTTAGCTTGGCGGTTATCAAATGGAATCCTTGTTTAGGCCCGCATGAAAGAGACGCCGCAAGATTCCAACCAAGCCAAACTACCAGCTAACCCTTGATGAAACTCCACTTAAACAAGTAATACCACTTCTATTTCTAGCATGCTTTCCCTGACCCCAATCGGTCAGCGCAGCTATGTGCAGGAAGTTGGCACATCGTCGGGGTGGACCATCCGTCCCGGAATCGAACGGAAGTCAACATGGGGCGATTCCGATTGATGAGTGATGAATACTGATGATAAGTGTACCCTCTGGTAAACATACAAAAAACTATGGAACATCACCATTTTTCATGGGACATTTCACTATTTCTATGGTGATTTTCCATACTTATGTTAAAGTACCAGAGGGTACCTCCATTTGGTTATGTACCTTCTGGTAAATTGACATATTGCAAATGGTCATGGATGACTTATCTACTAAAGATGCTGAATTCTCCATAGTTATGTTCAATGACCGAGTGGCATATTGCATTAAGACCCATTAAGATCCCATATAAAAAAATGCATCCAACATCTGAATAATTCCATTTAGATAGTCATCCATAAGATTCATGGCATATTCCATAATATTCCATACCCATATTAGCTCACCATGGTTTTCTTCAATATAAATCCCAACATTTGCCAACAAACATCACCCAGTCAGACGTAGGTTTTTATATACCAGCACCATGGGTTGCATATGGGCACTGATCTCTGTGGATTCAAATCCCCATGAAAAATCCCATCGATCTGTTGATATAACTGACTCTCCTGGATTCAGCATGTTTCATAAAGTGCCTGGGGTTGCTGACTCCTATGATTTGAACATGTTTTATGAGTATTCTATACACATAAATATATGTGTTTGATGATACATAAATCAAAAATTTTATGTATATAATTTATAATATCTATGAACAACATGTGCATATATGTATATATATATAGTTTTTGTCCAAATGAAAATGAACACACAAAACGCAAACACACATGTATAGACTGCATATTCTATTTAGCATATGGGACCTGCATCCTGCATCAGCCGGAGCCTCCAACGGAACCCCACCTGAATATCTCGAAGCTCCTTCCCCAGCTCATGGCTTCGCTTCAAATGCTTCACCGCCTGCAGCTGGTGCTGAAGCGCATCCCCCTGTACCCTCTGGTAATTTGTTACATAGCTCTTGCAAAATGGTCCAGTTATGGTTGATTTACATTGATTTACCCACTAAAAATGATGATTGTCCATTTCTATGTTAGTTTACCAGATGGTAATATCTATGACACTTTGCATAGTGAAATGCTGCTGATCCAACCGTCAAATTTCGAGAAAGGAATGTGGCAAGCTCATGCAAACCATCGTAAACATCCATAAGTCATCCCCAAACCATCACCATAAATGGGTCATTGCCAGTCATGGTTTTAAGACAGCCAGGGTTTCCATGTTTTTTTGGTTTATTTTTCCATTAATTCATGTTCTCCTCCAGCGCCCTGTTTCAAACAGCTCCCGCCAATCACACGAGGGATGCGGATCAACATGCCAGTACGTAGCCATTAATTTTTCCTGTTGCTAAACATAGGGAATGGTCAATGGTCATTTCAGGATCCTAGATTGGAGGTACCTACCAATAAGGCCTATTTTTGCAGGCCTAAATTTCAGGGAATATCCCCAGAAAATCTGGCCAAAAATATGGTACAGTTCCGTACCTCCATCTGTTGGATCCTGAAGATCTCCCATGGGGGGAATGATCCAATCCACGTTGGTATTTAGCAGCACACGATTTTCACTGCGTCCCATTCCTCCATTCCTCCATTCGGCTATACGTCATCAAAGCACACCTTTTTCAAGTCATCAAGACCGCAGGATACCGCAGGTATCACGACGAAAATCATGAGTAGCGTGTATTAGATATACAGCTGACGGTGCATATGTTATATATATTCATACACCATCATACACCTATATATATACAATTATATACAGAGAAATGTGCTTATCCGTATTTATGTTTAGAGAGCTTCACGTTGTGTCTTCGTTGCGGCTGGCATCATCACCACCCTTCCCGGGCCTCTTCTCGACGGTCTTTCAGCACCTGCGGTGTCTGGGTCTACAAAGTGCGGCCCACGTTGACAATAGCGACGTTGGTGAACATAACTCCAATGACTATATGGTTTATAAAGTTTATATGATATTATAACGTATACAACTATAGTATAACTATGGATAACTATGGTATATTGAGGGAAATTGATAACTAAATGGATTATGATACTTATAACTTATAACTCTAGTTACCATAGTTAATGGGGTTATACACCCACTTATATCTGGGGCCCATCATGGTACCCATCCCACTTTCATATTACCCGGCCCCCTGTATGGTGAATATATGTAATCATGGGGATATAATGCGGATATGATGGGGAACATATCATATTTCTTACCCTCTGGTAAACATACAAAAAAACTATGGGAAATCACCATTTTTAATGGATAAATCAACTATAAATGACAATTTTCAATAGCTATTTTGACATAACCAGAGGGTACTATAACCAACAATGCGATCTAATCATCTGATCCCATCCCCGCGTTCATTATATAAACACCCACTACATTCCAACTATGTGACTTCATCCCCTACTAAACCATCGTTTCTGGGGGTATGTTCATCTTGGGGGATGGGATTACTTTAACCATTGATGGGGATTAATTATAATTTAATGGGATGTAGGTTATAATGTCTAATATATACATATGTATTCCATATTTAATCTACATTTTTGCCTGTAGGTATGTCTGGATATTCGCTATTCTTATTTGTGATATGACATGTTATACTGAGAGGACTTGACCAGGGAACTGGATTCAACATGATTCAACTAACCAAGAAAAAAACATTTGGTTGGCCATTTCAGGAACCGATTTATTGAAGGTACCTACCATATATAAGGCCTATATAAGGGAATATCCCCACAAAATATAGTCTTATATATGGTACAGTACCCCCATTTTAGGATCCTGAAATTCCCATTGAACAAATGATTGACACATATTTGGATTTAGCTAGGCCGAACAAATTGTTTCAAACGCAATGGGCATTTGAACAACAAACGCGCAGACTTGAGTCAACCCTGACTTCCCATCTGATGTAAGGTACAATCCCCTACATCATCCCGGACAAAGTTGTCTATCTTTTTGGGTCCAAAAAATATGTTTCGGTTCCCCTTCTATAATGTTTGACTGTCAGAAGCCGCCCTCCGTTGATTCAACATAGCTATGGAAAACGGATGAACATGTCCCATGTCATTCCATGTAATGTCAACCCTGGATTAATAAACCCCTAGGCTGTTTAATTGGGAGGGTACCATTTATGTACCATATTGTGACTATTTAAGGAGGGTACCCCCTAATTAAATAAACCATGGTTTAGTCTCATCCGGGGTTGACATTATAGATAATGTATCTATATTATTAACAATGGTGATTTCCCATCTGTTAGATTGCCAAAGGACAAACCCAAGGGGTTTTGAAGATGGGGTGTCCGGTGTCCTTCATCCCTGCAAGGGAGCTGCCTCACCATAGTCTATTTTTTTAGCCTAGTTAGAAACCAACTCCACCTTAGCTACCCTCTGGTAAATAAACATAGACCCTGAAAATAACATTTGTCTAATGGAAACTAATCTTCCAAACCCCACCTGGCAGGGTCTATGTTAATTTACCAAAAGGGTAATATATGCTAATATCAATCAACCCACAAAAGAAGCACATGTAAATTGCTGTAAATTGCTTATGTAAAACCCCCCCATGGCTATGCATCGCAATTTTGCCGATTAACCACGCGTTGTTTGTCATTTCTCTGCGCAGGATTTCATCGATTTCATCCGGTGGCTCTGGGACCCGGCTCTGGGGGGCCATCATCCCCACAGGTTAGAAACATCGTAGAAACAGAGGTAGAAACTGTTGAAAAAACATCTTCAAACCACCAACCAGTCGTGGTTGGTGGTTGACCTACAGCTCCGAAAAATGATGGAGTGAAAGTCAGTTGGGATGATTATTCCCAATATGATGGGAAAGTCATAAAATTCATGTTCCAAACCACCAGTCATAGATATCGATACATCATAGATAGCCTCACCCTCCAACAAACATGTCTAGCTGAGTCCCTGCTCCAAGGTTGCCCGATCCGTTGCTGAACTATCTCTCGCTATCTGGGGAACATGGCCATGGTAAACCCTGCGTTGGCAGATGTTGAACTATTCTGGTTGGTGGTATACCTACCCCTCTGAAAAATATGAGTTTGTCAGTTGGGATGATTATTCCCAAAATATGGAGAAAAAAAAAGGTTCCAAACCACCAACCAGTATTGAATTTTGTGAGTTTGCGTCCCATTACCAAGTTGGATTTGCCAAAGCGTAGTCTCAAAACATGTATCCCATTGAGATTATCTCATTGCATCTGAAATGGACTATTCTTCCTGCAACATATTTCCGAAGGATCCGTATATATATGTAATTTGCAAGTTTTGCCGCATGCTTTGTTTATATTTGACTACGACATTGATATGCTCATATATGGGGGGGGTTGCCTAAAAATAAGGTGTCACCCACATTTGATTGTCAATCATCATTTCCCCTTTCTGAAACTGCCATTTTGGGAGCCCAAATTCCCCATGATCAATCATACCGTCAAAGAATACCTTCATGAATAGTCATCCCCGAACACTAAAACACCCACCATTTTCCAGTGGGTATGACCAACTGGTTGGTGGCTTCAGCCCATCTGAAAAAATGAAAGTCAATTGAGATGATGACATTCCCAATGGAAAGTCACTTAAAATTCCATGGTTCCAAACCACCAAGCAGCCACTGTCTATATGCCCATAAAAAGTTGCTGGTCATGACCCTTAGTTAGTTGAATCCTCAACCCGCATCACCCTTCACGGAAGGCCATCCCGAAAAATCTGGTGCAAATTCGTTGACATGATGCAAAGTAGCATGGCCAATGATCATCCGAACGGGAAAATGGACATAAATATGTTCTCACCGTTCTCATCTCCGATTCGAACAAGAATATCTCCATCCCCAGGATCGCCACGGGCAAATGCCGATAGCACAGCGAGTGCATGCAAGTGTATGGGAGTGCTGTTCCGAGCCGCTGCCATCGAAGACGGTTTCAGCTCCGAACTTTTACACCTTCAAAGTTTGGGCGATTGCGGGACGATGCGGGCCATTTTTTGACCCTAAGAATTCCATCTCATTCATGCCATGGAAGGGTTAGACAATGCTGGGCACCCTATCGTATACTTCCGTAACAACCAGGCTTCTGGCCGTACATGCAATCGGGGCCACCCAAGTCATTTCCACCCAGAAAAGATCTGAAACGTCAAACTTTGTGGACGTGTACATGGCAAAATGGTCAGCAAGAGAGGCAGCTCAGCAGCTCGTTATCACATCGTCACATTTCATCACATTTCTGTAAGAATGACATAATGAGCTAGTGCACTAACGCCCAATATCTTTAAACATCTTTCAACCATTTCGCCACCCGCCAAGACGTCCAACTTGCAAAAACCCTGAAGCAATCTGGCAGCCATGGCATAATCTATATAACCTTCAAAATGCCCAAGAAATCCACCCCAAAAAAAATATCACATCATAGCTTCCAATGTCAGTGTTCATGCTCCCTTCCGTCACCTGCGACGCTTCGAAACGTTCTCGCGCTGAAACCGCGCGAGGTGGAGACTACACAGCGTGCAGTAGATGCTCTGAATTGTTGCAAAAAAGCTACTCCCCTTTCTTGCTTCCAAAAACCACAGCAGCTGTTGATCCGACAGGAAGTCACCATCAACAATGGCTGGTTGACAGAGAAATCAATCAAGATATGCCGACATTAACTCAGCGTCCACTGGTTTTCTTGCGAAGTCTGGATTGTGCAAATGCATCAAGCCTAAGTGACACAGAATTTGGACAAAAATGAACCTATCATAACCTTTCTATCTTTCTGATGGACTTGAAGCACTTTCGAACTATCAAAGCTGGATCAATACAGAACTGTTTTGGCAGAAAGATTACCTTAAGAACAAGGACCTGTTGCAGTTCCTACACCTTGCTTCAATGGTGGCTCTCGGATTCGAACGAGATAACGAGAGGTTTTTCGAGGCCTTTTGGACCTGAGGATCTTGCAATGGTCACTGGAAAGCAGTGTCAAGGGAACCAACTGGTACATAAGCAAATCATCAACCAAAGCCCCGCTGGGCGGAAGCTGCACGCTCCGCCACTCTGCGGAGGCACGGAAGAGGCACAGGGCAAAGACTCTTTTTGGGTCAGATATTGACGTTAACAAGTTTGATCTAGGACATGGTTCATTAACATTATGAAAAAACAAAACAAACGAAAATCAAACTTCATCACATGCCATCCATAGACATATCATGACATATCGGCAAAATATTTTTGAGGCTAACTGGGATGATCCCCAGTCGCAGTTGGTTGATGGTTGGTACGCCTACCCCTCTGAAAAATCATGGAGTTCAAGTCAGATTGGATGATGACATTCCCAACGACATTGGGGAAAAATAACAAAATGTCTACCAAATCACCAACATCTGCAGATAATTCAGTGCTCTAATTTTCCCATAAATCTATGGATTATCTATATTCATGATGGATCTATGATGGATTATTCATGATTATCCATGCTTCAATTTTCATGGTCAACCATTAAGGTAGTCCACTAAAAACTGTTTTTTTTTGCTAGCTAGTTCTGGTCATGTTCCAGTGATAGAACAAACTCACCCGGAGGCTCTGCCCTGCCGGCACCGCGCGGGCCTTGAGCTCCTGCGGGGCGAAGCTCCCGGCCAAAGAGCTGGGGAGCTTAACACGTTCACTCGAAAAAAGAGGCTGAGTGGATCCCATAGATTGACATAGGTAATAGGTTGGTTTATAATGGAAAATCCATCTATAAATGGATGATTTAGATATATATATAGACCTACTTTGTATACAGTCCCATATGCGAACCATGGTGCTGGAATATGAATCCCAACATTTGCCCTTGTCCAAAATCACCCAGTCATGTAGGTAAATATACCAGCACCATGGGTTGCGGGATAGAATATCCATATCGAATTGGGTCAACCACAAGTTGGTCAATGAAATTGCTGTGAAATTGGGTCTCAGTCAGGTAATAACTCCTCCTCCTAAGTTTGTTGAACTTTGACGCACCAAACATTCCCCCCCACATGGCTTCGTCTGAAACATTCTGAAACCATGGTACCCCTAAATCCATTGGTTACCCTCTGGTAAACAAACATAGCTATTGAACATGGCCATTTATAGTACATTTACCCATTAAACATGGTGATTTTCCATAGTTATGTTAGTTTACAAGAGGGTAATCACCATTGTTCCAAATTTTGGCTATCTGGGAATATACCCCAAGCATCCCGGCTCCGGACCTAGAATTTTCGATAGCACAAAAGGCCCCCAAGATGCTGGAAAGTGATACGGAAACCTGGAAATGATATGGAAAACCCTCATTGATCTAGCATCCTGGGAAATGGAAATCGCATTTCTATCTGATTTATTCTTTTTGGGGGCTACTACGCCTTGAAATTTGAGACCCTGTCCAACTTGTCCGAACTGGGGGGCATATGCCCCGGACAAAGCCATGTAAATCTTCTGCCGTCTCAGCGAGTTGATATCTCATATAAAAGCTTGCTTGTCTTCAAAGCTGAGTCTAGGATCAATAGATGAGACTATTGTTTATTGTCCTAGACTCAGCTTTGAAGACTACTGATCCTAGACTCAGCTTTGAAGAATATGATTGTCCTATTTTTGGAATCGGCACTTACAACTTTAATACAAGGACTCTGGCAGCTTCCCGTGCCTCATCAGGAGCTGAAACCTCAGGACCAAAGCACCAAGCATTGGGACATCGACAAACTGCCGATTATTATAGTCATTGTTGTAATATGGGTAAAAGAATAATAAACCACCCATTTGGGAATGGTTTATAGCATCTATTTATGATGATTTGGGGTATGGTTTCTTATTCTTTTACCCACATCAGTGCAAATTCTATACCTTTTTCATGTTCATCCTTTTTAGTTAAAGAAAAACATAATCCCATCCCCATACGATGTTTTAAATCCTATGGTCCCGTTCGTGTAAACGTGTAGTCCACACGAAAGCTCCGGCATTGCCGGCCTCCGCGGTATGGTTATCACATATTTATCACGGGTTGAGCATAAACTTCTAACTGGTTGGTGGTACGCCTACCCCTCTGAAAAATATGAAAGTCAGTTAGTGTTACTATTCCCAATAAATATATATATATATATATACATATATATACATATATATATACATATATATATATATACATATATATATATATACATATATATATATACACGTAATTATATGTAATAATATATACGGAAAAATGAAATTCATGTTCCAAACCACCAACCAGACATGATCGAACATGAAGCCTCTTGGCCCATGTTTTCTTGGATACTCACCAGGGGCACCTATGGAGCCTATGGGGCACCTGCCTTTACCGATAGCATTCCCACGGCTGAGAACCCCAACTTATCGACTTGTTAGTTGATCTTGCAACTTGTTCACGAGAGCCTGGGCGACGGCGACCACCCGACTTTTAAGCGGCGACCGGGCCCCATTGACGGTGAAGTTTCGCCCTTACAATTCGTGATTGTTGGTGGTTAAGACTTGCCCAAAATCTGAAAGTTTTTCTTTTTTTGCATATATCATTTATAAAACTATTTTTGGTTAACATTTTTTTTTTTCAAATATGTTCTACAGGAGCAGGAATGTTAGGACTGGAGGAAGCTAAAGGTGGCCAAGCTATCTTCGAGCCGAGCAAGGTTGTGTGGAATTGGATGTCGAAGTACCATCTGGCTATGACTAACATAGCCATGGAAAGATCCACCATTTTTAAGTTCGGTAAACCATCTATTTCAATGGGCCATCTATACCATGGCTATTTTGACATAACCAGAGGGTACTTTTCACCAATTCA
>Ga0126342_10012383_pt1 | contig 15213 bp, 11 predicted proteins | sample Cyp1metagenome_FD_92528 | JGI IMG/M metagenome (GOLD analysis project Ga0126342, IMG submission 92528) | Coral microbial communities from Lord Howe Island, Old Settlement Bay, Australia - Cyphastrea 1 metagenome | ecosystem: Host-associated > Invertebrates > Cnidaria > Coral ...
CCAGAAGATATGTCAGATAGAATGTCAAATAGAATGTCAGAAGATATGTCAGATAGAATGCCAGAAGATTTGCCAGTAAGAAAATGTATAAATGTCATGGTGGGGATCACACGAAGTAAAGTAATTTTTCGAGATTAGCATTTTGACACCGACATCTCATTTCTCTTTTAAAAATCCATGTCAATCTCTGCTTCGTGTTGGTGACACCTGCACAAAATCGCCATACTCCAGCTAGATCCAAAACTCAGCCAGCCTGAGTTGCTTCCTGGTGCTTCCAAGTACAGGTGATTTTGTTCAGATACCTTAAATAGCTGGGATTTGCCATCAATGTCCAATCACTGTTGGTGAACATCTCCGGTTTTCCTCCTCTCCGTGAATCATGTGAAGCAATGAGCAGGTCCAACAGGTCCTGTTGGTGGGGTCAACTAAGGCCCACAGAAGATCTTCGGGGTTGTCTCACAATGGAGGATACCTCCAAAAAAATGGTGTTATTCTCATATATTCTCATAGGGAACCTGAGTTTCCAAACGGTGGAGATTTTGCTGATTGGTATTCCCATCATTTCCATTGTAGGCACTTTTTCCACAGTTTCCATGGAATTCTGCGTAACGTCAATGCCGCCACAGAAACGCCTCAGGCGGCAAGTGAGGAATCACCAAGTGACAGAGGCAGGTTGTGGCGGCTGCTAAACCCCTGTTGATTGATGATGAGTTCGGGGATTTTGCTACCCGTCAGATAGTTATTGGGGATCATCATAATCCGATATTTTGAACACTCCTCAAATGATTCATTCTGCCGCAGTGGTGATCAACTGATAAACCACAATGAAATGAGGAGTAGAATGAGTTGGGTCTTTTTTTTGATGACTTTTGATGGGGAATGGCAACACGAATGGCTTGAACTTTAGTGACTTGGCAAATAGAATCGGGCACTGACACATGGCTGGTCATTTCTACCTTGAGATGTAAACCACTTGTACAAGGACTATGAATGATTGTGATATACCTATATGATAAATACGTCTACTTCTAGTCTTCCCGGGTCCAAACAGGTTTGAAGAACAGGTCCACTCTGTCCAAGTCGATTTGACAAACGTGCCAGACCGGCGACCTGGAACTTACCGCAGAGGAGCGTTTTTAGCCACGTATTTTTTTTTGGCTCCGGTATACCTCGATTTTTACCAAATCGGTAGGATCCAGAAAACCACAGAGTTTTTCAATTTCCGTCCACATGTTGATCATGTTGAAAATCGACAATCCCCAAATATCCCCAAATTTATTTTTTAAATTTTCATGGTGACTTCTGGCACATAATTGTTGGCTATAAATCCGTCATGTGAAATCCGTCATGATTTTCGTTGTCAGGGAATCAACCATGGCAAAGGAACATCCTCCATTCAGAGATGCTTTTCCCAGCGAACTAAACCTCCATTTGTAGGGGATTTTCGGTGGCCAGGTTTGATACCCGGAGGAAATTGCTATAAATTGCTCATTTTTCCCTGCATCTTGAGTGATTTCAGGGTCCGCCTAGTGACGACTTGAGGACAAGTTCATCCGTGTCTGGAAGCCACGCTCACAAGAAGCCCTGGTGCTTTCGAGGCTCAGACTTCGGGACTAAGAGCTATGGGTCAATCTGCACTCCAATGGAATGTGAAAACATGTGGAAAACATGTGAAAAAACGGATGCTTTCTCCAAAAAATCACCATCTGATGGCCGTTTGGCCCCAAAAAGTCTGATCCATAGCCGCAGTCAATGCAGAGGTTCAAAAAATCCCCAAGTTCCCTGCCTTGAGATGGCCAAAGAGGAATGCCCGACAGTTTTTCTGTTGTCACTTTCAGGTTTGGTCGTCAAGCGGTTGTTTTGGAAATGATGATGATGTTGATGATGATGATGATGTTGTTGATGATGATGATGATGGCGACGGGTGTTGCTTTCTGAGAGGCCAGGGATGAATCTACCTTTCTTTATGTTTTCTTTTACATTATTTTTGATTATTTTTGACTATTCTCTCGGCCTGAAAGAACGTTCTTTGACATTTGGAGCTTTCTGAGTCTGGCAGTCTTGGGCTTGGATGAATGTCGACCCTGGTTGATTGAGCTGGGGGGCAACCATTTGTAATTTCAGATTTAATCATGTTTTGGGTTGGCATCCCTGACTAGACAGTCGGCCAAGGTCTATTTCAATCCAAGAAATGTGATGATTTTATTTGATTAATGGTATATTTCCACGTGGATATGGAAAACCCAGCATGAAAGTAGATCATTTGTTTTCCGGATGGGACACCATGCTTGTTTTCCACCATTCTCTATGTTAATTTACCAGTTCTGGTGCTACTTTTGGGATGGGTTGAAACCACCTGGCGCTTTTTGATGTGTTACCAGAGTGAGTTCCGCGAGGCGTTTCCAGACCGTGAGTGAAGTGTTCTGCCCCCAGCGCAATTTCACCAGAGAGTCGCGGCGCCCTTGGTGTGAAGATAACATAATTTGCTCAGGATCAACATGAGTCATCAACATGAAATAATGGAATGATCAAAATCCGAATCATCATGATATATATATATATATATTATTTATGGATATATATAATATATATATATATTGATATATGATGATGTCTTTTGGGTATCTTTCCATTTTTTCTCTCCCAGGTGGCCTTATAAACAAACGGCACAAGTTGCTCCAAGGCCCACGGAGGATGCCGAGGACGTCATGGTCTACCCGAAGCTTCTGGCCTCGAAGGAGAACTGGTTCCTCTTCTTCGATGTTGGGACGACCAAGTCAAGGGCTGCCATGAAGGCATGGCAGGGCTGACTTTTCAGGACTTTTCTGGTGATACACCATAGATACACCTAGTTTTTCTGGTGATACACCTAGTTTTTCGATGTTTTTCTCGGAATAAAAAAGATGGTAGTGATGTGGCAAATTAAAAATTGAACTAGTGAAAACATGTGAAAACTGAAATCTGGATAAAGTGTAATTTCCCCAACGGTGAGATGAAAAACTAGAGACTAACCATTGCTCCCAAGTTCCAAAGTTCCAAACATTGCGCGCAAATTTGGGATCACCAGGCTACCAAGATTTTGACCACCAGTTTGACCCCACAGTGTTACGAGGATTGCCTCACTTCATATCCAATTGAATCCAATTAGATATCCTAATATCCTCACTATATCCTCACTTCATATCCAAATATGCCTCACTATAATATAGATTACATTCCCAAATTCTGAGGTTCTGAACATTCTGAACCCCGATTAGTTGGTGGTGTCAGCATTATTTTGTTGTAGGGGGCCATGAGTTGTTCCTGAAAATCGCACCGGACAACTTAAGCGTCTACCAAGGACCGACGGGGCGCTTGGTGCATCGGCCGGGGCCCGAACTGAGCCCAACTGGGGCTTGGGGGGGCAGGCCTTGACGAGAAGAAAAACAATGGTGTAGGTTTGCGAGAATCCCCACAATCCCAACACATCCCAACATATCCCAACTGTCCCAACGGTCGTTGAAAAAATGGTTGGTTCCATTTTTGAGGTTCCGGTCCCTAAAATTTCGGGCCGTAACAGACAGAAATCAGATATCTATAGATATCTTGGGACCAGATGGTGATCATGATGGATCTCTGAAAGAAACGTCATTTCCATGAGCTTTTTCTTTGACTTCGGTCCGAAAAGTATGACGTCTTCGCTCGCAGCGGGACAAGGTCCCGCCATTGGTGCCATCGAGATCTATGCCAAGTGCTTCACAGTCGAAGAGGCCGTGCAACGTTTGAAAAATACAAAACGAATAGGATGAACATGGCCATTTATATTGAGTTTTCCCATAAAAAATGGTGATTTTCCATAATAGTTATGTTAGTTTACTTTAACAACAGGTTTGTTTGATGATAGATGGTATACCAGCTCCCGGCCCCTCTATTTTTACCAAAACGACATTATTGATGAAAACGGATAGAACAGTTGGAAATCTGGAAATTTAATGAACATGGGAAAACATCATGAATAACATCCTAGCAAAACATTTCGGCATTGCTTTGGGCAAGGTGGCCACGGTTTTGACCAATACCCATGTGGGGGTATAGCCCAATCCCATAAAGTCCCAATTGCTGCAACCCCCATAGGTAAGAATATGAATATGAATAGTCCAAGACTTTTTTTTGGGTTCGATGGTTACAGCATGTTACAACCAAGATGAATTGTAGCCGTTATAAACTGAAACCAATGATGAAGCTTCAGTTGGTATGAGCGCCCCAAAATCTTCATCCAAGGTGTCTTGATCAACAGATATCAACAGGTACCTCAAAAGTCCTCAAAATGTATGGGTTTGGGATTAAGAATGGGCAGCTGCCTTCAGCCTTGACCTATATCTCCCTGGGCTTGATCAGGTTTTTCCATGGGCTGTTTGATTAGAGGTCCCGGCCGTTGAAAAAAAACTAACAACGGACAGATTTTGATGGGAAAATCTTCGGACATTGGTGGATTTTCTCAACCATTTTGTTTAGATTGTCTTAGAATCGTGAATCATGATAATAATATATAATAATATCATTATTATCATGATAATCATATACCATAATATATATGTCTTATAGAACCTATGTGTAGTGTACTGAGCTTAGTTGACCTGCGGGTATTATCATTGTTTGAATACCTTCGCGTCAGGCCATCCCCTGCAATTTGGGAGAATGGCAGATGTGGGACATCGGCAGGAAGGAATGGTACACCAACAAGGCCGGAGATGTCGCAGCTTCTACGGCCGGATGTCGCATGCCGTTGCTATTCCCCATTCGTAACAGTATTCGTAACACCAACTAGATGTACCCTCTAGTAATTTAACATAGCTATGGAAAATCACCATTTTTAATGGGAAAATCCACTATAAATGGTCATTTTCAATAGCTACGTTAAATTACCAGAGGGTAATATACTATTCAAATCTATGAAAATTATCGAATTAGTTTGTGCTGTTTTTTTGTGCTACTAGTTGGGATACACATGAAGAGCCCGAGAGTTTTCCTAGCAAGTGTACTTACCACCAGATCTGGAAAGAAAAACATGGGATCATTATGGTAATTCATCCACAGGACGTACGTATTTCAGGGATGAAACAACAGTGTAACAGGTAGGCTGGGAATCATTAACATTCATCAACCAGATATTTTCACGTTGAGATATATACCCTCTGGTAAACTGTCACATAGCTATTGAACATGGCAATAGAAATAGTGGATTTTCCCATTGATAGCATGGTGGATCTTTCCATAGTTTTTTGTATGTTTACCAGAGGGTAAACGCTATCGAAAGATCCACCATTCTTAAGAACGGTAAACCACCTATTTCTATGGGCCATCTATACTATACCATGGCAAACTGTTAGTCATGACCAGAGGGTATATATATTATACCCCCCTATAACTATGGTTATGAATCTCCATCTATATCCCGAAACATCCCCGAAATTTCAGACGGTCGATTCGCCATGGCATCGCCAGGGCATTCGCCTCATCAAGGTGGGCTGAGGCCTGGGCCACCTTTGAATTTTTAGGCCTTGAAAATCGTAAATCTGGAAATTGCAGTAGAGTATAGTAGAGTCTCAGTTGAATAGTGGACTTAACTCGTGTTTGGATCTTGAATTTGGTTTAGATGAAGTCATCCTTTCACACAAGAACTTGGATCTACCAGAATCTGCCAAGTGGTTTACGAAGAGTTCTTCCCAGCTGAAGCTGTGCTTCAGCACACTACGAAGACGTGGTTGACTGAGCCATCCGAGCCGGTCGCCAGCGGAGAGGATTTGTGGTTGAGCCACGCCCAAAAACCGCCTGCTGAATTTGGGGTTGCGATTGCATCTCTCGTCAGTTCTCAGTTGTGTGTCTCACAGGATCAATTCTTGCATAATATACATTTAATATAATGCTATATAATATATTATATATAACATATAATATAGTTATATAGTTATATATATATAGTATATATATATATTATATATATAATGCTATATAATATATGATACATACACAGACTGTTCAGACCATCAGTCAGTAGCAGGATCGGAGTTTGACAGAGTGAATCGCAACCTCTGCTTGTACACAGGATTGCACAATAGCTTTGGCTCAAAATGATTTGTCTGAATTTGTGTGCCCAAATATATTGAAAGAAACAGAAGTAGAATATCATCAATTGAGAGAATGGACAATCCCCACTCAAGTGGCCTTCAAGTTCTGAATTTTGAGCCATAGATCTTCTCGCTAAGTCTGTGTGAAGCGTGATAGAATCTGAAGCAACTTGAACCATTCTACCAGCAGTTCTTGAACTCAGAGACAGCTTAAAGGTACCAGCATGATGGGAATATGTTCGGAGAAACAAATGGGTGATATATCCCCGGATCTCCATAGCCATCCAAACTGTTTGTCAACACCCAGGACCTCTCCTGCAACATAGTCAGCTTTGGTGGCTTCAGGCGCTTCAGCTGCTTAAAGCACCTGAAACAGCCTGCGAGGCTCAAAGAAAAAGGAGGCAGAACTTTTCTGAGCACTACTTGGATGTGTATTGGGGGCATCGCAAGTGGGGAATACTGGAACCCAGTCATGCCAATATCCGCAGTGATGTTAGGTAGGGGTGATAGACCACTTATGAACTGGGATGAACCAATTCCCTACAGTAGCATAAAGAACCAGAAACGAACCCAATCCACATACGCAAAATTTGATGGGTCAATGAAATTGATATATTGACAGTATTGATCGCGACATGTACTGTAACCCAAAGGTTTAGAGTCCTAAGGCGCAACATGCCTTGCGTGAATTGCGAAAACCGTGGCAGGGTTTGGGTGGACACCTACGACACCTGGTCTCCCCCAGAGCGCAACGTGCCCCATTGGACTAGCTGAGCAAATGGCTGACCAAGCAGAAGCTGCAAAAAAAAATCGTGAGTCACAGATTCTGCGCGGAGACCTTCCAGTTCTTCAAAAACATAACATATCTAATTCACCATATTCACCGACTTACCTCGAGAATCGGCTCTAAATAGCCAATTTGGAGATGGCGGACATTCGTTTGGAACATCCACAGCAGGTGACTGGGGTGACCACGGGTGACCCTGTTAGATCCAGAGCACCATGGCGACGGCGCCGTGGCTGTGGTGCATTCCGCTGCTATTGGTGACTAGCCTGGTGGTGCTGGCTGCTGCGCGGCTGCTTCCTCAGATCTAGGGTAAAGGTTTTGTTCCAAATCCACCAAGGATGAAAGAGGGGAAGAATTTATCAGATCACTATTTTTTGAATTAATTTGATTTTGATTTGACTTTTTCTGCATCTTTTTGGGAGTTGCTCAGCTATTTCAGCCAAAATCTACTCTGATCTTGAGGAATCGGAATACTCAACAAGACTAAACTGAAAGATCATTGGTGGTTTTGGGTCTGGAAGAAGTTGACGCATACGTTTCGGTCATCAGTCCTGGGCCGCAGCTGAGGGCCTATCAGTCGCTTCGTCGGTGGCAGCGAAAGCAAGCTCGCTTAGATGCCATTAATGGAGAGTATGACACTTGGAGATCAAACCTGCATGTTTTTTTGTCTTTTTTCGGGATTCTTTTGAACAAGTTGGCTCTACCCTTTGCTAATCAAACATTGCCTGCCAGACAATCATCAAATGTGATAGTCCCAGCTGTCGAACTCCAAAGATGAGAAAGTAGTACAAAGTAGAACATGAAAATAGTGGACATTTTACTTTTCCATCCTGTCTCATGACAGGGACCACTAAAAATGTTTACTTTCCATGTTTCTTTGGAAATAGCCCCGACTTTGTTTCCGGCCAACCGGAAATGACATTAATTTGCATCCAGTAGGGACATAGAACATGGAGACATCAACACAGATTCTTCACACCGTGCACAGCAGAATTCTTGTCAGAAACAAATCCTCTGGCTGATTGCGCACGGAGCTTTGAGCTCCCTGCTTGGGGATCTGTTATTTTCCGGGTTTGGGTGCATTGAATCGAAAGTGGATCCTAATAAACCAGATTATACCCCAGTCATACATTGAATATCAGTTCTACATGGGTTGTACATTGGTTGCACACCACTCACTGATGGATGACTTTCCATGAGCCTAAGGAAAACTTGCGTTCCATCAGGAGTGACACAGCAGGGCAGGTGGACGATGGCAAACAAATGCTCAGGAACCACCTACGATGACTAACAACAAAAAACCATGGTCTCTCGGAGAATTTCCCCTGAAGCCAATCCTCTGATCAACTATGATCAACTGCAAAGTGTGAACCATACAAACAATTTTGTCATTTTGTATCATTCTGTTATGATAATCCATGATAATCCATATCCAAGGGATGAGGTTTACCCTTAACCCATCATAACCCATCTGATTTGGGGGCCCGGTCTGAAGCCTTAAGCAGGAAGGATGCGGTCTACCATCACGGATGGGCTCAATCCAGAGGAGAGTTCAAAGAGGTGCATGGCAGATGGAGAGAACATGACATGATGTAATATCAGATGGTATTAGATTAGATGGTATTATGTAATCTAATATTATGTTCTATGAATCTCCAGATGTAATCAGATGGTGAATATATGGTGAATAGAATCGACAAGATTCTTTTTTCCCAGAATCAGAAGTGTTTCATTTTGATAGCCACTTTACTCCGGCGTGCGAGCAAGAAATGGGAACATGGTGGAAGCCTTCAGGGAAGCCTTCAGGGCACCATCCAAAGCCAGTCCTGGAGGGCCATCCATATCCATCGGTTGATTGGCTCCAAGCAGAAACGACGATCCATAGGTTTTTTTTAATGTTTTTTTTGGCTTTTCCAAAGAAAGATTTTCAGACGAAAGTTGAAAGTTGGGGAACTTCGATTAAAAAGATGATGATCGGATGAATCCAGCAAGGGAATCATGGGGATGGAACATGATGGAACCATGAATAATCTATATAGTGAATTTAAGACTGTAATAACTAATCTATTTAAATTAAACTTCAGCATCTATTTTCAGCATCCCATATGATCAATGCAATTTTCATCACTCTATTGATCATCCCATTAAAAAAAAAATAACATCCCATATTAATCATCCTATTGATCTATTGATCATTAATTAGCAATTTATTGAACCAATAGGATTATTGATATTATTTATAATGATCTATTTATAGGATGATCAATATATCATGACAAAGCTTCATCATCTATTTATTGAACCCAGTCGATTGATATTATGTCATTCCCCAGTCGATTGAGCCCGAGACAAACCCCGATGACTTGGCAGGCACAAGACCACGAGGCCCCGAAGGGGCCCGGCCTCGCTGGGATGAGCGTTTCTGAACTGTGGAAATACACCACATTATATGCTCGGTTTTGTATTTTATTGTATAATAGATTATACACATATTACTGTAATATATATATATATGTACATATGTATATTAATTATATATTAATATACATAATATACATATTATGTATGATATACATATCCAAATTTGAGACTTTATCAATGGATGCGTTCTTGGATTTTCTTGGAAGTTCTGAGATGTACAGCAGAAAGCAACCTTGTTCAATCTTGTTTGACATAGCAAACAGAACTCAGTTCAGTTGTGCAGTAAAAGCATGCGCCGAAGGGAGATGTTGGGTCCACCAAAAGCAGGCATTCTGGATCCAGTTGGATAGGCTCTATTTGTAGGGGGAACTTATCATTTATGGAAAGGTAGATCTACCAAGCTGCATTTTGTTTGGCTCAAGATATGTTCAGGACCCTGTAGTGTTCTGTGTTTTATGCCATGTTTAGAAGATGATTCAAATAAATGTAGCTTTGCCCAGCGGTCGCAGTGAAAACCTGTCAGTTCCTCAATCCTCCAAAGTAGAGGAGTTGAGAAGTCTGGTACAACGATCTTTTGGACAGCGGTTCTTGATGCTGATTACAGCAGACGGCCAAGCCCTAAGTGATCATGCAAAATCATTGCGGGCAGCAGGAATTCAGGAGGGAGATAGCCTGATAGCAACTGCAACACAAGCTAGGCTAGCGGCAACAGAAAGCGCATTTGCGCTGTGGTGCTGTGGAGGTGATGCGCTCGTGACATGGGGCAATGGTGCCGCTGGTGGCAACAGCTCTGCAGTCCGACGTCGACTCAGAAGGGTGCAGCAGGTTCAGGCCACAGGTTTTGCATTTGCTGCCATCCTGGCTGATGGTTCGGTTGTTACCTGGGGCAACCCAGATTATGGTGGTGACAGCTCTGCAGTCCAGAATCAGCTTTGGAATGTGCAGCAGGTGCACGCGACCAACTGCGCATTTGTTGCAGTCCTGGCAAATGGTTCCATTGTCTCCTGGGGCAATCCAACTTTTGGCGGCGACAGCTCTTTAGTTCAACATCAGCTTCAGAATGTGCGGCATGTTCATGCGGCACACTATGCGATCGCCGCCATTCTGGCAGATGGATCTGTTGTAACATGGGGCGATCCGAGTTTTGGCGGAGACAGCTCGGCCGTCCAACACCAGCTTCGGAATGTCATCCAGGTATGTGCCTCACATTTTGCATTTGCCGCAATCCTTGCAGATGGATCCATCCATATGTGGGGAGATACAGAAGGTGTTTGCGATACAGAAGTCCGTCAGCTCAGGGTGCAGCAGATTCAGACCACATCCCATGCTTTTGCTGCCATCTTAGAAGATGGATCAGTTGTCGCATGGGGATCCCGAGCTCATGGTGGTGACAGCTCTTTAGTTCGAGATCAGCTTAAGAATGTGCAGCAGCTTCAGGCTACACACTTCTCTTTCGCTGCAATCCTTGCAGATGGATCGGTTGTCGTTTGGGGCCATCCAGATTATGGTGGTGACAGCTCTTTAGTTAAACACGAGCTTCAGAATGTGCGGCTTGTTCAGGCCACACATACAGCGTTCGCAGCGATCCTTGCAGATGGATCAGTGGTGACATGGGGCGATCCAGTCACAGGTGGTGACAGCTCTGCAGTGCAAGGTCAGCTGAGGAATGTACAGCAAATTGCGGCCACATCTGACGCATTTGCAGCCGTTCTGGCAGATGGTTCGGTTGTCACCTGGGGTGATCCAAAGAATGGTGGCGACAGCACTGCAGTCCAAGATCAGCTCGCCGATTTGTAGTGGCTTCGCTGCAATTGGAAGTCTGTCCATGGCGGACATCCGGATCGATGTGGGGCCCTTGAACAGTCGACCCATTTCAACTTCAGTTCTTTCATCAGCTCTTCTTACTCTAGTTTCAACTTTCAATCAACACTACAGCCGGACTTGGGTTATTAACTCTTATGAACTCCAGTCTTGGAGAAGTTTTAACTAGAAATATCTATGGTGGTACCAGCGGCGACCCAACTTTGACTTAGCTTTGATTTAGCTTTCGGCTGTCTCCAGTGGGAGATCACCCAGTGGTGCCACTTAGCTCAGCATGATCCCAGCCGGCACTTGGAGGATATCAACTGTGTGGTCAGTTTCCCAAGTTCGATGTCAAAAAGATGGGATGACCCAGAGTTGTTGCTTTGCGAAGTCCATCAACATCATCAACATCATCAACTAGTTCGAGATACCAAAACCATCCCCAAAGTCCCCAAAGCATTATATATAAGCCTCAGCCGTGCGAGTTATTTGCAGCAACTGAGCCAACGAACTGGGCACCTTGTAGTTGGGTTGATCATTATCCACATTAAATCATATTAATATAATTATAGATTATATTCCCTTTTTACCACTGGTGTTGATTAAATCATGTAAAATCTCATGATCACTTGGGCCTTCACCAGTTTGGCGAGCGATGATCCAGACATCGCCAGGCGCATGTCATGGACATCGACAAGTGCCTTCTCTGCAGAGTGACCGTACTAGAGATTTCCTGCCATTTACTTTATTTGGCGAGGTCAATCATAAGGCATCCCTTATATATATAATATATACCATCTGGTTATTTAACAGTTCGCCATGGAAAGATCCACCATTTTTAAGAACGGTGAACCATCTATTTCTATGGGCCATCTATACTATACCATGGCAAACTGTTAGTCATAAACAGAGGCTATATTATATAACTATAGATGGGTGGTAAGAACATGTAAGAACCATCCCCCTCAGGTTGGTTGATTATTTACCACATACGATATGTATTGATATATTGATCTGGGTAAATTTCATCACGACCTCACTGTGACCGAAGCCTGGAATCATGGTTAGTAAGGGAAATCATCCCCAAATGGCCCCACTATTCAGGTTAATGAATTATTATAACTTACCCAGATTGATATCTTAAATGCATCTGTGAATATATTGAATATGGAATGGAAGCCCTATTTTTTTTCATTGCCAGCTTAGGCTACCAGAGGCTATCAACCAAAACTTGAACCCGAAAACTTAAGAGGTCTTGGATTCAAACGTCAACCCCTTGAAAGTGTACAACCGGTGGCCCAAATCTGACCACACCTTAAAGACTGAAATCAACAAGTGGCATGGAAACCAGCAACCAGAGATGGGAAAAGCCTTTCACATGACAGCCCGACTCGAAATCATTTTGGTAGTCAAAGCCTTGGTACCACTGGTGAATCCTCCCCAAGAGCTGTTTTTTGTTTTTCAATGTTCACCCCTTTGCGAAAAGGGGTAAGATAGGTTTTGATCCACCCCACCATAGGTATCCGAATCATGCCAGGAAATTGGCCAGCCTTCGAGAGCAGTACAAGGCTGTTGAGGCGGCTCACCGACACTTGTGAATTTTGAGGATTTGTGGCCACCAAAGATTGGGCTTTAAAAGAGCACAACATGTTTTTTGATAGTAAAAAAACATGTTTGATGAGGTTTTTTAAGGGATTCGTATAAATTATTTACAGTGGTTTTAGCGCGTCTTAACTGTCAAACACATGTGATTAGTTCTAGGGTTATACTACCCTTCGTAAATTGCTGAGTAACCAAAACATATGTTGTGGATTTCCTAATAAGTTTTGAACATTGTTCTTTTGACACAGGATCCCGGCTTGCAGGGGTTCAGAAATCGGTTGGCCAGATATTTTGTGACCTTGAACCAACAATTTTTTTTACTGCCCTCTACTTACAACGTGTGTTTGCCCAAACATGGAGATTTAGTTGTGGCCATTGAACAATTGAGGAACATGACTTTCTAAACGCATGCCATAGGATATCATGGGATGGAACGCAGCATTTTATTTTCAGACAAATCTGTGTAGACTTTGTGGTTTGATGGTAAACATCACTGTTACCTTTCCAGCCTTTCCAGTTCGAATTTCTTTGATGTTTCGTGATTCCCCAGGATGGACGACTGGATGACTTTACGGCAGTCGTGGTGGAGGAACGTTCCAAGGAGTGGCGAAAAAAGGGCTGGTGCTGGTGATGGTACCCTTTCATCACTTAAGATAGCCTACCCTCTGGTAAACTAACATAGCTATGGAAAATCACCATCTTTAATAGGTAAATCAACTATAAATGGGCCATTTTCAATAGCTATGTTAGTTTACCAGAGGGTACATGTTTTTTTTTCATTATTTTTAGGTTCATGATGGTTCATGGTTCATGGACTTAGGACTTCGTGAGAATTCAAGCTTCATATGGGTTTGTCTTGAAATTGGGAATACCCATAGCACCCAAAATAGCTTTTCTACTTGGCCAAAGGACGATAAATCAGCAATTTGTTTTGGGCCAAGAAACACCAGGACCCAAAGGAGCCCTCGGTCATCTCAATTTCAAGGAACAGGATCCAAGTGCTACACATGAGGGAACTGGACGCCAGGAGAAATGAGCTTCGAAAGAGAAAAAGGTGACGTCTGCTGTGCCTTTTGACACGGTGACATGGTGAAATCAGGGTAAAACTTTGGATCTGACTACCGGGAGTGCGCAGGGGAAACCTCATGGATTCCAGGGTGAAGCACCACCATTGCTACATCAGCTGACTGACTGCTCTGCAGCCTTTGCTGCTTATGTTGCTTGGAAGAGCTTAGAAGTATGTCAACCAAGATCAACCAAGATCAAACAGGTGGTATTTCACCAGGCCTTAGCAGTCTAAGGTTGTCCTCATACATCTCATACCAGAGTTATTTGACGAGTTTGGATCCCTCAAAAACTAGGACAGTTCCACAAGAGGGCATGACATGCAACGAGAACAAGTCACTTGTTGACTTTGGCCACAAAGGAACAAACAACCAGCTAGCACTACATACATTTACATACCATTACGTGCAACAATGTGCAACAGATATAAAGAGAACCAACAAGCCACACATGTTGGTTCTCTTTCGTTTCAAACTGGTAGGCGCCCTTTTTAATGGACCATCCTGGCACAGCGAAAGATTCACAATTCTTCTCAGCATTGTAATGCCGTGCAGATATCATCGTAATCTCGCATGTGTATACGGACGGGGTTTTGATTTTTACTGATTTCCCATTGATAAACATATATATATATATATATAAACATTATCAAATACACACATGTAAAATCATGTAAACATAACTCAACTTTATAGAACTGCTTCACTCGGAATGTTGAAAGCTCGGACGCGGGCGGGCCCTGCGAAGACTGGAATGCCGCAAATCTTCGTTCACCAGGAGCGGTGAAGTCGACCCTGCCAAAATTTGGATCGACTTAACAAAAATGGTGGTATATCATAGTTGGTGGTTATATTCCCATTAATTAGTTTTATTTAGTTATATATTATTACGATTATTTTTCATATGTTATATATACTTTATAATATGATTCCGTATTCCCTTCCTAATTCTACCCACAACAATGATTAAACGATCAACCATTTGTCTGATTCATGGCGACCATCGTGGAGCAAATCAGGCCTGGGATGATGGTAATTTCTAACAGTTTGCTATTGAAAATGGCCATAGAAATAGTGGGTTTACCCATTAAAAATAGTGATTTTCCATAGCTATGTTAGTTTACCAGAGGGTAGATACTGTAGCCTGAGCCTCTGTTTGTGCATGAAAAACAAGCACTTGACAGTGATTTTTTTGGGCCATTGTCTCCTAGTGTTCCGTTCCCGCGGGGCCCGTCGGGCCCGTGGGGCCCGCCCGTGGGGCCCGTGGGGCCCGTGAAGCCCGTCAAGCCCGTGGGGCCCGTGGGGCCAGGGTCAATGAATGCCTTTTGTTTTCTGGTCTTCTTCTACGAACTCCTCTGTGTGACTGTCGGTGCCCGAACTTACCTGTAATTTCAATTATTTTGCATATGATTAATGATTGTTTCTAATA
>Ga0126342_10012384_pt1 | contig 15213 bp, 12 predicted proteins | sample Cyp1metagenome_FD_92528 | JGI IMG/M metagenome (GOLD analysis project Ga0126342, IMG submission 92528) | Coral microbial communities from Lord Howe Island, Old Settlement Bay, Australia - Cyphastrea 1 metagenome | ecosystem: Host-associated > Invertebrates > Cnidaria > Coral ...
GCGGCTGTCAAAACTCCTTGTTCATGAAAAGGACATCAGCATAATTTGGAAAGGTCCCATCGCTAACCACAGTTTCGTAGCAATTCTACCATCATTGCGCAGTATTGATTTACAAGGGGTATCGCTTAGGCTAAACACAGCTGAAGTAGATATTAAATTGTATTTGTAGTACTATTCATACTTGTATGTACTACTAGTATCTTTGTACTGAAGTAGATATTATATTGTAGTACTATTCATTCTACTAGTAGTAGCAGGAGGAGTAGTAGTAGTAGTAGTAGAAATAGTTGTAGCAGTAGTAGCAGTAGTAGCAGTAGTAGCAGTAGTAGCAGTAGTAGCAGTAGTAGTAGTAGTAGCAGTAGTAATAGTAGTAGTAGTAGTTAGTAGTAGTAGTAGTAGTAGTAGTAGTAGTAGTAGTAGTTAGTAGTAGTTAGTAGTAGTAGTAGTAGTAGTAGTAGTAGAAGTAGTAGGAGTAGGAGCAGGAGTAGGAGTAGGAGGAGGAAGAGGAGTAGTAGTAGTAGTAGCAGTAGTAGTAGTAGTAGTAGTAATAGTAGTAGTAGTAGTAGTAGTAGTTGTAGTAGTAGTAGTAGTAGTATAAAAGCAGAAGTACAAGTATTTGGGGGTCCTCTGCCATTGGGAGAATTGGGGATCGCTTGGGTATCGCTAAGGCATCGCTAAAACGGACCCGCTTTTTTTGCAGAATCAGGCGGGTGGATTATCATGTGCTTGTAAAACTATTCCCTTCCTTTTCTTTTCCCTTTTCTGTTCTTTTCCTTTTCCTTCCCCTTTTTCTGTCATTTTCCTTTCGTTTTCTTTTTTTCGTGTTCTTTCCCTTTCCTTTTCCTTTCTTTTCTCTTTCCTTTCCCTTTTCTTTCTCTTTCCTTTGCCTTTCTCTTTTCGTTTCTTTTTCTGTTCCTGTCCTGTTCTTTTTCTTTTCTTTTCCTTTCCTTTTTCTTTCCTTTTCTTTCAACCCTGAGCATGCCCAAGTCTATCACCGATGCGAGCGCTTGACGAAATCAACACACATGAAATATAATTATTAACTATTGAATTCAACATGGGGTATCGCTATTTGGAAAGGTCCCATCGCTAACCTCAGTTTTTTGCACTTTCTGAAAACCAATGTCCAGCCAGTACATATTTTAGTATCCGCGAGTTGTGATGGTTGCTCAGATAGATCCAGTACATTATTGTCATGTGTTGTCCGTACATAATCCTCCAGCAGCAACAAAAAACACAGCCACTCTTCGTCGATTTTTCCCATGAGCCCGCCTAAGCCCCGCGAAAAGCTGATAGTTGGGTTCTGGATTACAAGAACGAGTTGGGGCCCAAAAAAAGGGAGATACTCGTGCGTACTCTGCAGTATCAATTACAAAACAACATAAAATATAGCGGGTTTGTCAATGGGCCATATTGCCATACTTCCATACAATATTTTTAATAGAGAAACTGATGATTCACCCATGGATTTGGGGATAAACAAATATGTTCAGAGAAAACCATATAGAAAACTGACCTTAATTTTTTGAAATCAATTTTTCCTTGTTTTAACCAGTTTTTTTTTAATTCCTAAGAAACACTGCGGATGCGAACAGGCGGCTGAAACTTGCTGCTTCCCGGCGCACAGCCAGAACAGGTGGCCCCCGTGTGGAAAGCAGCACAGCGATTTGATCCCAGACCTCGGTGCCGAAATTCGGTGAATCTGCCAACATCGGTGCCTCCCATGGGATTTCAAGGTAAGGTAATTTCACCAGCTATGGAACAGCTATATGAAAATCATTGGATTTTTTCGAGGTAAATCATCTATTTCTATGGGAATTAACCAAGAAAACATGGGGATTTACCATCTGGAAAATTAACCTAGACTCTAGACCCCGAAAATAACAACATTTTAGTGGAAACCAATCTTCCAACTCCTTGTTTGGCAGGGTCGATGTGAATTATGGGAGTCTATATTCAAAAACGTGTTTCCTTCATGTTCTGTTCAAACAATGTTGATGCTGGTTGCTGGTTGCAGCTTTGAAAAAACAACTGCCAGGCCAGCACATTATCCCACGGGCTGCCCCCCTGGACCAGCTCTCTGGCCGAAATTTTCAAACCTACGAAAACCCATGAAAACCTGCCATGGACCAACAATGGTTTGGACCAACACTGGTTTACACTCCAACAAAGCTACGGAAAAATGGCATATTTTTAGATAATTTGATTACAAAAAAAAGGGATTGTCCATAGCTGTTACCAAAGAGTACCATGCACCAACAATGGTTTTTCCACTAAATCCAATTTGGTACCTAAAACCATTGATGCATGCGTTTCGGATGTCGCTTTGATCCATTTTGGCTGATTGTTGAATCCCCATGTTTGATGCTGAGGTCAATCTCTATTGGCTCAAATTCATGGTTGATGACTGAACTTTCTCTCTTTGACTGCTGAATTTCACGAGAATTCCGTTTCCTATCGCTCATCAACGGTCTATACCAAAAATGATATCTTATTATTGCTGGGGAAAAAATACTATTTTAATTTTAACTGGACAAATTATCAATTTCCAGTTTTACCTGCAAAATTCGACGAAACAATTTCAATATCTTTACGGTCGGTTCAACATTTAGCAGCATTTTTTTGCTTTCATGTTTTTCAAAAAAAACGACCCAAAGCATTTCCACGAAAGCGTTGGTTTTCCATGCGAGTGACAGGCTTCAGGTGGCAAACACGGCACGATGATCCAGGATGAGCGCGACTTGGCTTCATCCCATCCTGGCAACATGAGGCTGCACAACATGTTATACGTGGTTATAGGATGCGACCTTGACATGATAATACTGTATAGCAGTATATTGTTGACACATCAAAAGTGGCTTTATGTTCGTTCTATGTTTGGGATTCAAATATCGATGTGGCTATGTCTCAAACTTGGCTACTGTATCCGAAAACCAAGTGGTGTAAAAATTGTTTCATATCGTTTCTGCTTGCCTGGACAGCCTGGGTACCCCATTCTTTATCCCTATTGAAATTGCCAGACCTTGGGGGCATACAGGGTTCTCACGCACATCCAAATATCAGAGGCATCTGGCACAAGCCGCTGCTGCAAAACGACGGCGGGCTATAGTAGTGGACTGGCCCATTGCGCATGGTCAGTTTTTTCATATCATTTTCCATGTCATGGCACATGCTGTGGGCCCGTGGGGTTCCCCCAGCCTAGAATTGTTCCCATGTCCTGGCATTTTTTAATTAAGGATACACTTACTACTAAGGCCATTCGCCATGGAAGAGGCGGCGCCTACTAAGGAAGAGCAAAGACCAGATCTCACCTTCACAAAGGAAGAGTTAGAAATTTTGATGAAAGCAAGACAGGCGAGAGCTGCCGAGCCATCGCCCAAGCGATCCAAAAGTGAAGAGCTGAATTGGCACCACTTTCTGGAATCCCTTGCTGCAGAGGAAATCGAATTTGGAGACCTGGACCCTCAGTTCCAACAAACGTTGAGAACAGATGTGCAAGCTCGCAAGAATTTTCTTAACCTCAACCTCACAGCTCCAGAAGTTCAGCACTTCAACACAGATTCTGGGAACATGGAGAAGCTAGACCTCCGCAAAAAACGGCCTTTTAACAGCATCACTGAAGTGCACATTCTGGCAGCGAGCGAAGAGAAAATGAAGGAAGCGATGATGCAATATCATCAGGACACTTTTCCTCCCAAATCTCAACAATCGGGAGTTTCGTGGGAGTGCTTGGCTGCCATGCATACAAATACTTCGACAACGGACAGCTCCGTCATGCGCTTGGAATTTACCACTGAAATTGCGAGAAATGAATTTTTCCAAGACATGAGGAATACTAAGAATGTTTGGCTTATACACGGAAAAGAATATGGAAAGGCAAAGGTGGAGAATGATATTCCGACCAGCGACAGATTGGCGCTGCAGCCGAATTACACTTTGCTCGATTTGTTCCAGGGCATACTACCGGCAGACATGAAAGGAAGCAACGGAGAGCTCCAGTCAGACAGGGCGACTCTGCAAGTATGGCCGGACAAAAATGCCAGTACTCAACAGCAGCTAGCGCAGGTACCATTTACCTACTGGACAACAGGTTCCCAAGACATTATGTATGCGTCCTGTTCATTGTGGAGAACTACCTTGAAGAGATCACGCTTTCACTCGCCGAATGCAACAAACTTTGGAGCTTAGTCAAGCACTCTCAAGATCCGCTGTTGACAGGACTACGACAGCAAGGCACAATTTTGACAAGGCTTTTGACATCTCTAACATTCGATTTCAGCATCAGCAGTTTCCATTTCCAATTATCTTCATCAGTATGGCTCCATCACTGGCAAAGCTCTTGAGTGATCATCCATCACTACCACTTCAAGGAGCGACCAGACTCCTGCCCATTGTTTCCAACGTCCTCATGAAGTACCACATCAACCCCAGCGACTATGGCAAGGGTGGCAAGTCCAAAGGGAAACTCAACAATGAAGGCTCTGGGAAAAGCATTGGTAAGGGGAAGCTTTCTAACGAGGGCAAAGCCCATAGCGATAGAACCCCTGACCAAACCTACTAATTATGGAAAAAAGTGGGCTGACAATCATGACTCCTCAGGATGAGGCCATTGGACCCCAGGATATCGACTGCGCCAGACAGGCGCGTCCATGTGGAAATCTACCGTCAGATCTTCTGCTCCATCTGGTAAGGGGAAGACTTCCAGCAACACATACCACAACGGTTTCATTCTTTGCATAATGTGCCTGTGCGCATTGAGATTCAATTCGCGGTGCCCAGATTCCAGTCCGCACAATGTCGTGTGCTGGGACAACACCAAATGGCGATTGTGACGCCATTCTGGGTATGGAGAAGTGCCCGCTTTGCGAAGCGCACCGCTCCTTCCGGCGGCATGAGAGAAATGTGTATCAACAACAAGTTCACCACGGAGCTACTGAGTTCTGTAGGTGCCTGCAGCCGGACAAGTGCCTCTATCACCTCAATCTTGCAGTCGACCAAGATTTTCTTCAGTGATTTCCATCAGTATGATCAGGAACAGAGAGCAATGTGCCGGGTTGCTACAGCTTCATCCGAATCTTAGGTGAGGCAATTTCTTCCACTTCCTCACACGGGCACGCTGGCGTTCACACTTCCGGATATCCAAAAGGATCCTCCATCGATGCACAACATGGGGTGGACTCTGGATGATCATTTTGCCAGGGAGCATGTTTTCCTGGTTGAGTTCTATGTGGGCGCAGTCAATAGCTTTTGGGAAGATTACCAGAACGATATTTTGCAGGAATGGCAGATATTCGATGCTCCAAGTGTAAACATTTGCAGGATCGGCCTCATCCCATGGGACCACTATGTGTCCGCGTCCGCGGATTGATGGTTGAGGAATCCAAAGACACAGGTTTCAACTCACTGCCCACGGCCTGGGATCGTTTTTTGGCCACCTATCTGGAGAATACATTTGATGAGCCTCAGCACCACTACCATCAGACAGTGGACAAGCTCACGAAGTGGGTCAACGCTACCAACCTCTATATCAATGTGTTCATTGCTATGAGCCCTTCAAGAATGAACCGCTGAAGAATCTGAGCGCAATAGCAACCAATTTCACAGACCTTGCGTATTGGCAACTAGCTGAACTAGCTTCTATTTTCAAAAGATTGCCACGTGATCGCTCCCAGATCCAGATTCCCAATGATATTCTGGGAGAAATCTGGTCCGATATTGCTAAGCAGCTTGATACAGACCCTCAACATATCCAATGGTCAATTAATCGCCGCTGGTGTAGCAAAGGCAACAGTATGGAGTTAGTATGTTGTACCTCTTAGCCAAAGATGGAAACCATTTAGACTTTTGGCAGGCTATTTGGTTAATTATTATGTGCCAGCACAGAGGTGCAGGCCTCGCTTGGGTAGTTTCTGTGTACTGACTATCAGCATGGCATGGGTTGGCACTAATGACTTTGGTGATAAATTCCATAATTCTGATCACTGTGTTCACATTTTTTTACGCTAACTCCCTGAAAAGCATATTCGCTAACTCCAACAGATTGCCGCTCCATACCATTCATGTTCTGTATCCGACAGCATTCAATGAATATAGACAGTTTCAGATGCAGCTGCGCCATATGCACAAAGTGCAAAAATCTACTAAAGACAAACATGCGCCTATTAAGGAAAGCGCAGCACGTTGCTCTGTGGGAGCAGGACGTTTTTTTACATTCCAAACGGTCAGCAGCACTGCCCGCAGCAGGAAGCCCAGTCCGTAGCTATATTTTTTTCAGACCTATATATATATATATTTTTTTTTTTGAATGGAACAGTCCTTGTTGCTTCGGACCGTCTTTCCACGTCAGATCCAAAGACGTTCAAGCAGAAAATCACGAATTCTTGTACCCCTTGGCAGGTCTCCGCGACCAGAAGCAGCATTCCATAAGAGGCAATATTTATTTCTCATGTTGTCAAAACTTTGTGGGTACATGGTATTATTTCAACTGCCCCAAAAATGTTTAATCTGTTCGTTCCCTCTCAAGAACGGGATGCAAGTACATCATTCTCTTGTGTGTAAGCACCACACATCACTTTGGCGGACAACCGATATATGAGGTATATTTCAAAGAAGGGCGAGATTCTCTATAAATCAGCAGCTAGTGGCGGCAGGGGCCACCAACGGCTTGCCTGGAGACCACAGCCTTTCTTTCAAATATTATAGCATCTACCCGGTACGATCAGGCAAGTGGTCACGGATCCTGCCGTGCGGTGGGGGACGGACGCACCAACACCTTCGCTCCCAACCTATAGGCAGGCGCCACCAGAAATATAATATCACTCGCACTCAAAATCGTCGCGCCTACAGAGTATGGAACGCAAACAGTAAGGAATGGAGAAGGTCCACCTTGGTCCCCATTCCTGTCCCCCCGAAAAAGGGTGCATGTTAGCAAGTATGCGCAGCGACGCAACTACCCTCGTCGCATAGTGACATCGATTTCGTTTACTCGTGATGGCCTTTTCAAAACTTATGTAAAGCGACAGTGTGTTGCTGGACATTCTTTGAGGGTTTGTACCTGCATGTCATGGCATGTCCCATGGACATTCTCTGCGCAGCACCCGTCTAAATACAGGCCACATGCGGATGATACGGTCCAAATTATTGCCAGAACACAGGCCACACTTCACCGTCTTGTTCACCTCCTGCAGCATCTTGCAGCCCAACGGGGGCTATCACTCAACCCATATACATGTCAACTTCTCTTGCTTAACACTACCCTCCCTATATCCCTGTCCAAGACAGTCACCGCAACTGACCCATGTTTGTGCGAGTTTTGTGCCCCCTTTCTAGATCTACCCATCCAGCCTGACTCCCTAGCACCCCCTGTCTCACACATGGACACAGCTAAATATCTAGGTGCATTTATTTCTTCCAATTCCTCCAGCACGGCCGGTGTAAACTTTTGTTTCTCCCAGGCTTCAGCAGCCTTCCGCACTCTCTCACCCTTTTTTCGACACCCGCTGATTCATCCCAAGAAAAAGTTCCAGATTTATTCACAAATTGTTCAAGCAATTCTTCTTCATGGAGCTGAGTCCCAGGTTTATTCTCCGGCTCAAGTTACCAAAATCAACTCACTGCACTATAAAGCTCTTCGACAGATCCTGCAAGTCAAAAGCCTGTTCTATCACTGAATTTTAAGCCCAAGTGAAGCACCCTGCTCCAACGAACCTTTGATAGCCTTAGGTTACGCTATCCATCCATCACTTTTTCCTCCATCCCTTCGGATATCGAACACCAGACTGAAATATATCTAGGACATATCTTCCGCCATCCGCAATCCTTCGAACACCAGATCTGTTTTAATCCGTCCACTATTTCGTCCCCTTTTAGAAAAGGAGCACCAAGAGCGCACTGGCCTGAATTGGCCCTGGCGGAAGCATCTAACAAAGCCAAATGATTACACGCAAACAAATGTCCGCTCCAGGAGACTTTTTGCATGAGTACTACCAACTTTTTTAATAATTCATGAACTCAAAAACTTTGTCTCATCACACATGCCACAATGGTACAATACTATTCTATTCCCGACATTCGTAGAATACCCCCGGTGGCACAGGATCGTGAATTATGGAAAGAACTTTGCTATAAATTATTGTTCCAACCTGTCGGGGTGCGTTTTTTGCTGCTCGAAGTGTTTATGAGCGACATTGCGCCCGCGAAAAAAACAACACATATCATATAATTGCTTATGCATACCTAAACACATCCCATTCCGATTATATCCCAAATCCTCCGAGTGTCATATTATATCATATTAATCTGGGCAAATTGTAAATTATAATATCATATAATATCACTAACCTGAAAATAAGGCTATTCGGGGATGATTCCCCCCTACTAAACATGATTCCAATGAGGTCGTAGTGAGGTCGTTATAATTCACCTAGAACTATAATATTATTGCACATTTTCTTGATCATTTCATTTTGGAGACCATCATTTCCCGCCATGGAAAACTGCTAAAAACCTGCAGTTGCAGCCAAGGGTCGACTGAGATCCTTAGTGCTCGTTACACAAGTGGGATAACTGGGGGGCATCACCCTGTACCACACCGCCAAAAATACGAGAAACATCTATATGATTCTATACGTAAATATTATGCAATACATAAAACATAAATTGATTTGTTATTTAACATTTATAGCCGCTATAGCCCAGAAAGATGAGGAAGGTCACCAAGAATGACGAATCCAGTTTTGAATAAAATAACATGGTGTCTTGCTGACTTTTGGAAATCAAACCAGAGGGCGCCAACCAGACTAAAACAACTTGGAATTTAATGTGGCAGCATATTTGGAACTTGGGACACAACCCATTATCAGACATTTGCTTCAGATACCCCTTTCAGCGTGATACCAGCAGTCTCAAATCTTGAAGGTACCACCCTCAAAGCGGTACCTGTGGTTTGCTGGTGTACCTGAGATAGAAAGTGGGTGATAACATGATAACATGTTACAAACTCAGTTTTAGGTATAGCTGGACTAACCCTACTTATCCTACTTATCGCCTATCGCTAACCCACTGCTTCACTGGGGTTTTCATCACCGTACGCCACAAGCTGACCCAAGCAGTTCCGCAGTTCCGCTGCCCTTGGATCCCGCCGTAGGAGGCATTTCTGGCAAGGGGACTGGATTTACCCGATTTTTCAGGAATTAGATAATTAGATAATTAGTTTGATTTGATATAGTCACTAGTATATTTGAGACATAATTATAGTATACTAATATACATATATAATATAGATTAATAGACAGTATATCAGTATATTTGCAATTTTCTTGCTCACCCGCTTGCCCCAATTTTTCATCCCCGAGCATCTGTGGCACGCAGGTTAGACAACCCACCACCAGCTTCGAAGGAACAGGCATTGGGCCCAATGAGATCCGCAAAAGTCCTCGGAATGACTGGGCGTTTTTCGTGTCGGGATGGTCCATCTGGGAGTGACTGGGGGATTCAGGATTCAGCCTGACTGTGGTTAAAACAATGGTTTAATAAACCACCCATGACTGGGAATGGTAAGTTTCTGCCACCTATAAAAATGGTTTGGGGGACGGATTATTATTGTTTTACCCATATGGAAATTCACTCACCTGAAATAAGGCGAAGAAAAATTGGGGTTGATTCTCTGGACCATCATTCCAGGGAGAACAGTGAGGTCATTGGAATTTACCCAGAAAAAAAACCCATATTTTTTCAGTGGCCATTCGGCCATTCCCCATACACCGCACAGATCCCACTGCGTCGGGTATCTCTTGGTATGCGAAGTCAGGGATCCGGATGTAGCCTGCAAAACAGGACAGACCTGAAGGATCATACCACCGTGACTGGTTAGATCTGGTTAGTAACATTTAGTAACACTGTTGATCACTGTTGAACCATAGCTAGATTCCATTCACATCAAAAGTTAGTAACATTTAGTAACAACTAAATGGGGCTAGAGGTGACTTAAGACCCCATTTTAGACATGGGAAACCGCTGAATGGGGACTTATATGATAATATTTATCACAGCTTAGCCGGAAACCCTTTGGTAAGCCAAGCTTGCAATGGAAACACCTATCTTTCACACTCCGGGGAACTTATACATATATTGTGTATATATATATATGACATAAGTTCCAGCCAAGTTAGATAACTGGATGATAAACTTCTTCGACCCTGACGGTCGACTGGGAGAAAATGGGATTCTACCAAGCTTGGAAACTTAATCATCTTCTCCGTTGACGTCTATCAAATGGAGCACATTCATCATGTTTGACACAAAGTTTGGTTCTTCTCTATTTCCCCGATTCTTGTAGTACATCACATCGGCATGGGATATCCACAATTTTGGTGTTGTTTTTTCCCCAAGAAATACAAGTTACTTTGTTTTTCCCGGATCCCATATCTATTCTTCATTGGTGAAATGTTATCTTTGACGGTCAAATCACCTTAGCTCGTGAAATACATAGTTTGATCCCATGTTCACTTGGATTGTAAACATGATTGGCCATGAATCCCGTTGTATCACCAGAAAAACTAGCTGATATGCCACCTATTGCAATTGATACGGTGATATGTTGTAAACAATTATATTCAAGAATCTTGGCGATGGAAGAAATCGTAACACTGAAAACACAATCACCTGATGTTGTCATCATTCTCATGATTTGTTTGAACGTAGGGCACCCCTAGATCAATCATCCACTTGAAACATTTTCTGCGCATTGCGATAAATAAATGCGATAGACAGAGCTTTCAGACGAACCCGATATCATGTCATATTTACAAACAGTATATATATATATATATGTCCATTAAATATTCCCATGATTCCATCAAAAGGTGCTTTTAGTATAGACTACTCTTCTCATATCCTATCAACCTGGGTAAAGCACTACCATTCCAAAAATAAAAATATGGCAGAATAACATAGCCATGGAAATTCGCAAATTTGCAGATTGTATTTTCATGGCCATTTTCCATGGCAAACTGCAAGATTGCCAGAGAGTACACCCACCTTTGGTTAACCATATCCCCAAAATCAGTAACTATCCGATAGTTAGCCATAAACTTAACTATAGAATAGTTAGCCATAAACTTAATTGACTATCCAATAGTTGCCCATCTTATCCAAGAATCATCCCATAGTAACGGGTAAAACTTAGGTTGGGAATGAATTTATCATAAATCGGCTCAAACAATCCATGAAAATCACCATGTTTCGTGGTGATACTGTGGATGGTTGCGAAATCACCAGTTGATCGATAGTTTATCCCATTGTTTATAAGCTTTCAACATCTTTCAACCATCCATTTGGTGGTTTTCAGGATTTCGCAACCATCCACAGTATGAATATCAGATGATTGATTGATGGGAAACCAGGGAATGGTGATCATGGAGTATAAAAATAGGATATGCGTTTTTTTCGATCATGAATTGGAAACAATTGGGATATGAATTATTCATGAGGAATTCAGAAGGGAATATCATGGGGATATATTTCATGAGAATATTATGGGAATATTATGGATCTACCATCCATGAAATATGGGATAATTCATGGGAAATTATAATATTCCCATATCTTTGGATATTAAATATGGATAATATTCATAGATTCATGGAATATTCTATACCATCCCATGGGATAATTAATGTATTAAGTTTCCATCGATTCGCCTGTGTTGGCCACTGGAGGCTCCACGGTTGATTTACAGATGCCGCCCTCAGGGCAGATGAAGCATCGATCGCCTCATGGGAACCATGGGAACCGGAAACTGGGAACGCCCAAAAGTGAACAAAAACCTAGGAAAAATGGATAAACATGGTGTATGAACCAAGGAAAAGCAGGATTTATGTGGATTTATATAGTTGATATATGGATTTCATGGGATCTCGATGGATTTATATAAACAACACATGTAATATCATGTAATAATACAAACAATGGGTTTAGTTAGAAGCATGGGACATGACATGACATACTCATTAATGACCTAAAAGGTCGTGCCCCAGTTCGTTAGCTAAATGGGTAAACATTACTCCAATCCCTATTGGGGATGCCTTCTCTTGATTGTGGTAAAATGTGGTAAACCCAAAACCCAAACTTGATGAACCAACAGAATTCTATCCAGTGCCATTTGGATCATTTTGGATCCATTTGCAGGTGCACATCATACGCGAGAATGCTGTGTCAGTGACAGATTCTGTTACGAATCATCACATGGCCAATCTTGGGACCGTAAAATCACATGTTCTCCGAAACAGACAAGGGTCGCGCTCGGGGTTCCCAGGTAACCCCTCAGCCAGTTTTTGGAATTATGAGCATTTCATGTGGCAGGAGCAAGTCACGTTTTCAACTTCAATCTTTTGCGGCGTGCGCCATGGTTGGTGATTTGAAACGTTTGCTCAAGCAAACCTCTCCACGAGTCATGCATGTTTTATTTCTTTGAAGATCTTGTCTACAATGTCGGGCCCCCAAGATAGCCAAGTTGGTTGAGAAAAGTCCAATAACTATATGCTTTAGGATTCATTTAACTACAACTATAGTCTATAGTTAATAAAATTGGGTTTAAAAACCAACTTATAACTGAGGGGAGATTCTGAGGTCCTTGCAGGTTCTGTCAGGACATATTCTCCTCAATACTGTTTGGGGTATCTTGGTGGGATAATGGCCAATTTGTAGATGATTTACCTTTCAAACATATTCAAAAATGGTGATTTCGCCAATTTTTACAGTAGATGATTTACCTATCAAAAAAATCTGATTTCCAGATGATTTACCTATCAAAAAATGGTGATTTCCAGATGATTTACCTATCAACAAATGGTTATTTCGCCCATTTATAGATGATTTACCTATCGAAAATGGTGATTTATTTGGATGATTTACCTATCATAAAATGATGGATATCCCACTGTTCTGTGGCTTTCCCAAAGGATGATTTTGGGTCTTCAATCCGCCGAGAACAGGCCCATCGAAGCGTGCCGTGCTATGTCACTGGCCCAGTGATCTTGGAAGAGCGAATTGTTTGGAGGGCACCTGAGCACCCGTTGGATATTCGGATAGTAATGTGATGTAATGTGAATAATACTTGGATAGTATTTGGAGATGATATTTGGATTGTATTTTGACATTGAAAATCCTTGAGATGATGGATATGGGGGACTTGCAATTGGAAATCCTTGAATCAATTTCCTTTGAACCAAGAATGTAAAAATCCACCCATGACTAGGAATGAGAATGATTTATACAACCTATAAAAATGGTGATGACTGGGGCATGGTTTATGGCATTGTCTCAAACCCACATTACTTGGATTGTAGTTGGATAGTTTAATCCAAACTAGTGATCCAAACAACCAGAATCAAACCAGAAGTTGAATGCTGGTCTTCTGTGAATTGATATCATACACGGCCCAATTGTTCTGTGATTAAAAAAATCATTTGCTCCAAGCCGATCCTCGCAACGTGTGAGATATGAACATGCATCAGACTTGGCGACCTAAAATTCGATCCTCAATGGAGCCATGAATGGCTCATGTTTTCCATCTGCCATCATTGTGGTCCGGTGGTGGATCAAGAGCAATTCACATTTGAGGCCCCATATAGCATGATATCATATAGACATTTTGGAGCTGATTGAAAGTTATTGAATTCCAATGGTTTAACAAAGAACTGCATCTATATTATATATATAATATAAATTTATATATATATATATCATTATGTATCATGAAAGACTAGCCATCGTCTAAGGCAGTTTCACTCCAAAGTTATCAGTCGGGAACATCATCCCAGCTTTTACCTTCCTCAGAACCCAGTGGTCTGCTAACTCAATTTGATAAGCATCTTTCTGGATAAATCATTTTTTTGGCACGAATCATTCACTAACCTGAAAGACTGTGGATTTGGGTTACCCTTATGTTAACATATATATATATGTTAACCATGAATTTCAGGGGTGTCGCGTTGCGAGGTCGTTGTGATTTACCAAGATCATCAAGATCGTTGAAACCACCAGCCTGATCAACCAGAAATTGGGTGCCAATCCCACATTTTCAGACACACCGAACATATTTTACAAGGTGAGGCCCTGCAGTTAGAAGTTGGTTTATAGATCCACTAACATATAGTCATATAGTTATTAGTGATTTATCACTAACTGTTCTAGTAGGATTTGACCAACTCCTATCCTTTGCTTGCGAGAAAGCCTACTTGGTGGTTCATCCCATGGATCGTTGCAGTAGGTTCGTTCACCCTATAGCCTATAGTTATTTCATCATGTCAGTGGATTAACCTGAATCTTATCCCACTAAAACATCACCAGGGATATGGAGATTTCCTAAGTCATGGTACCCCCCCAGTCATCATCCATGTGATTTTCGGATTTTCATGGATTTTCCATAAACTAAACCATCCAGCTATTGGGGTACCACCATGATTATGGAAACCGCCATGGCACGGGGAGCACGCGGAGCCGCTCGCTTGTCGAAAAGTGCCCGGGGGACAGCTGAAGCATTGCATCTGGCGCGCCTCACCCAGGTTGCAAGGGGCCGGGCACCCGTTCGATAGCCAAGTTGGTTGAGAAAACTAAAATTACTATGGTTGATGATACATATTATATTACATAATCTATAGCTACAACTATATACAAAATAGATGTTACTGTAATAGGGATTAATAGGGTATTTTTCAACAAACTATGGGATGTTATGGCCCAAAATACCAGTTATAAGTTATACATAGTTATACCACCTTGTAGTGGTTAAGTTTTGCTGGTGCTTAAGCCACAGAATCCCCAATTTTTTGGAGGACAAATGACAAGGGGTTTTTGCGATTACAACATTTCTCGAATGCGTACCTTCAAACCCAAAGAAGAAGAGCGGAAACACAACCTCAATTTTCAGGTTGTGATTTAATCAATATAGAAACCCATGTTTTGTTTCGGGGTTAATCCATCAAAGACTCAACACCCACCTTTTTGCGAAGTTCCAATCACACTGAACCCCAAACATGTGACATGTGTCAATTAAAATTATGCAGACAGGATCCTTTGCCATTGTTCTAGTATGGTCACCGACAGAATTTTGGAAATGGAAAAAAGGTTCGACATGGGCAAGCAAACAACTGCGGCGCGCCGGGGCCGTATTTTTCCATAATTCTGTTTTACTGATAAAAATGCACACCTCAA
>Ga0126342_10012385_pt1 | contig 15212 bp, 10 predicted proteins | sample Cyp1metagenome_FD_92528 | JGI IMG/M metagenome (GOLD analysis project Ga0126342, IMG submission 92528) | Coral microbial communities from Lord Howe Island, Old Settlement Bay, Australia - Cyphastrea 1 metagenome | ecosystem: Host-associated > Invertebrates > Cnidaria > Coral ...
TATATATATATGTATCATATATCTAGCCTTTTCTTTTAACAACCGCACTCATGGATATGGGTCAGGATTTAGGACTCTCAACGAACACCGCCCGGGTTTGTTCATTTCATGAAGCATCTGTTTTGTTGTTTACTAGCCCATGTATACCAGTGATGGTTGTGTCTCCTGTTTTTTCTTGATGTGCATCCTATATACTGTTGATAAGCACCATTAGAACTTGTTTGTAGACAAGACAATCCCACTTTGTTGACTTGTGAGCAGGAGTTCATGGATACTTATTTTTAGTAGAAAAGCCCCAAGACATACCCAATGTGGGTATGCGTCAACACTTTCCACCCCATGAGACCATAGATTCTGATCATCCAATCTCGACCCATACCCATTGGGGTTGTGAATAGCCCAGGAAGTTGAAGAAAGAGAAAAAGAAACTGAAGAAAGAGCAAGCTGGCTACAGTTAGGGCCAGGGTTTCCTATCCAACAGGACCGGGTAGGTTTGAACAAGGATTTGAACCGGCAACGGATGTATGATGTACCCAAACGTATGCAGAGTCTCTGCGGATGCAGCATGTAGGTACTGCAAAACACTGCGAATTGTGTACTGGCTCTAGACGCATTGGCTCTCCATTCGAAACCGCTCCCTTGAGCTGAAACCGCGGGGGTTTTGCCATGGTTCCATATGGTTCCCCATGGTTCCCATGACGCGTCATGGCGAGGTCGAAAAAAACAGAGGCCAAGGCCAAAGATGAAAAAAGTCTCCAGCAGGGCACCCCAAATAGCCATGGGTCAAGAGACCTGGGGTCGAGAGTGGGGATGTCACAATGCCACCAGGACCTGTGTCATTTTGGGACCCGTTTACCATCTGGTAATAGATGGTTTTCCTAAGTTTTCCTATAAAAAAGGGTGATTTTCCAGTTCGCAAACTGGTCAATTAGCAGAGGGTAAGAGGCACCAAGTTTTTCAGTGGCTAAATCCCTATTGTGTGATCTGCAACTTACAATGATCTGAAATATGGCCACTTTTCCATACAGTGTAGGGATCCAAAATTGTTGTGCCCGGTGAATTGTGCTCCTCAAGCAACAATAACTATGCACAAAGCATCAAATAAGATCTGGCAATCTACAGGATGGGGCCCCCAGTCGATAGCGTTCAGTTGGTTTATAAGTGGCTGAATTCTATGGTTTATGGTAGATATAACGAACTAGTTTTCATGGGGATTATTTCATGGTTTATAAACCAACGTTCACATCACTGGGGGGCACCACCTTTTTAATCCTTTTTACATCTCCATCTTAATTCGATCGGTTGGCGATATTTCGAACATGTCCATCGTTCGTCTTTGAATTTTGACCATCCAATGACATGTTCGATACTTGTGATATAGAATGGACAACCGGTTAACATTTATCGAGATTTCCACCTTGGTTTCTTCCGGATGCATTTTTCTGGGTGATATACCCTCTGGTATCCCTCTGGTAAACTAACAGTTTGCTATTGAACATGGTGATTTATAGTGGATTTGTCCATTGAAAATGGTGATTTTCCATAGTTTTTTGTATGTTTACCAGAGGGTACCAAGCATTTATGGGCTAGAATTGTTCCCTTGGCCACACCATTGGCTAGCGGCTATCAGATTTCAACCGTTCCCACTTCAAGACTTCGCAGTTGTGAGTCGGTTGAGTGGTGGTGTTGATGTTGAAGTGATATCATGAGTCCACTAGAAATCATGGATGTATAAAATAATAATAATAATAACAATAATAATAACAATAATAATAACAATAATAATAATAACAATAATAATAATAACAATAATAATAACAATATAATAATAACAATAATAATAACAATAATAATAATAACAATAATAATAACAATATAATAATAATAACAATAATAACAATAATAATAACAATAATAATAACAATAATAATAATAACAATAATAATAATAACAATAATAATAATAACAATAATAATAACAATATAATAATAACAATAATAATAATAACAATAATAATAATAACAATAATAATAACAATAATAATAATAACAATAATAATAACAATAATAACAACAATAATAATAACAATAATAATAACAATAATAATAATAACAATAATAATAATAACAATAATAATAACAATAATAATAATAGTAATAATAATAATAGTTAATAAATAAATAGATAGATAAATAAATCAATATACACATATATAGAGATTACCCTCTGGTAAATTCACATAGACCCTCAAAAGAACCAAGTTTTATTAGAAACTAAGCTTCCAACCCCTATCTGGCAGGGTCGAACTCTTAATTTACTGGATGATATATCACATTTCACAATCGGTGATGACCCCGATTTCAATTGATTTCATTGGTTTTACCCTCTGGTCAACTTTCACGTAACTATGGAAAATCCGCCCATTTTCTAGCTGGGTAAATCCACTATTTCTATGGCCATTTTCCAGTTCGCAACCTGTAACAAATTACCAGAGGGTAAACATCCATAAAGCACCATATTTTTCCGATATTTTCCAATAAATCACCATTTTTGATGGGTAACTCAAACATAAATGGTCATTTTCAATAGCTATATTAGTTTACCAGAGGGTATATCCCATTAAATCCCATTAAATCCCATCAAATCCCATCAAATCCCATCAAATCCCATTAAACCACCATTAAATCCCATTAAACCACCATTTTCCTATGGTTTTCCTATGGTTTTCCTTAGTTTTACCAGGTCGGGTACATGTTTTGCGAACCAAAACTCCATAACAACACTGCACCTCTGAGGTCCGACACCAAAGCAGGTGGAACTTCTGGGAGCCGAAAGGGATGATGGAGCGCAATGGGAAAGAAACAAATCCATTGGCGTGGAAACTAATATATATATGTATATGTATATGTATATGTATAACATTCATAGATATATGTATATGTATAATGATATATATATATTAGTTACTGTATACCTTCTGGGGTGATTTGAGTTCCCAAGTCCCAAAATGAACACTGCAATACTGAGAGATTCTCAAATCAGTTGGATGGGAGTTTCCAGAAATTTACCATGGCTCCTCAAAAACCATTTTTGGATGGTTTTCTGCAAAGAGAGGTCATTTCCCATTGCCCCCTTGATGACTGGAGCATCGGTTTTCGAGGTGAAAAGGAGGCCGAGAGCAGCAAGAGAAAACGTGATGGTGATTGACTTTCGATCTCCCTCAGTTTGATTCAAGGTATGGGTCAAAACCCACAAACTATGCCTGATGAACATCCAAAAATCATCAAAAATCTCAAGGATTTTACACCTGGCTTTGGCTGCCGTGGTGAGGGAAGCCGGGCCATGTTGCCGGCACTGGTGTTGCAGCCGTGGCTTGCAGCCGTGGGCGGACGACAGATGTACATAGAAAATATTTTAAAGTCTACCCAGAGAAACGCGGATACAAAAAAAATCGACATCTCTTTGTGTTCCGGAAACTGTTGGACCGGGTTTCAGGAGTTTGGGCCAGCCCATTGATACAGCCATTGGTTATGTATCGAGTTGTGTTGCACAGATTGCGCTGTCTTCACCAGAACCATTTAACTTAATGTTGGATTAAACGTTTGCTCCATGTTTTCATGCTTGCATCCTCATTTTCACTAAACGGTTCATGTTTGTCTCCAGTGTTTGTAGGTTGCATCCTCAAGTCCTGTCCGTGAAGACATATGTTGCTGCCAGGTATATGAACTAATTCCTCAACTGCTGTTGGCATAAATCTGTCTTTCTGTTGGTTAGATCCTCAATGTTTGTTGACTAAAACCCTTATTTATTTCTGTTTGTAAAACTGGTGGTTTCCTGAAATTGGGGACCCCCCTCAAATGGATGATTTATAGCGGAAGATCCTATTAAAACAAGTGATTTGAGGCCCCAAGGCCACAATTTTTGTTGAGATCACCCGTAATCTACCCCTTCCCATGGTGAATTTTTGTGTCCACAATGATGAGGTCCCGCCAGATGGAAGCGGACTCCAAGGGAGGTTGGGCAGCGGGTGGCAGTCGAACAGATGTGAAGGGCAACCATGGTGAAGGGTTGAATTTTAACCATCAATGTGGGATTAAATGGATATATTGATGGTTAATATCAACATTGATGGGTATAGTAATATGGTTTCAACATTAATCCCACATTATGATCAATTCGGAGATATTTTGTGGGAAACCTTGGACATATCTCCCCAAAAATCGTGATTTTGAGGGGACACACTTGGACATTCAGGGCCAAAAACCTTGGTAAATCCATTGCTGAATGATGAGATTTGGTGCAGGGTATAGCCATGCCTAAAGAAAAAATGGAAAAGTGTGAAATCCTACTGTTTTGATAGCTGGTTGGTGGTTTGGAACATGACTGGATTATGACTTTCCCATCATATTGGGAATGGAACATCATCCCAACTGACGACCACTCCATCATTTTTCAGAGGGCTCAACGGGCTCAAAACCACCAACCAGATATTTCATGATTTTCCCCATGTTTTTCCCATGATTTCCCCATGTTTTTCCGATTTTTTCTGGTTCAACTTTCGAGATTTTAGAGGCTCCCTCTTGGTTGATGGACCAGCAAACAATGTCTCTGGATGGCTGGAGCTCCACTCGCGCAGAAGTTTGTTGAAACGTTCCTGAAATTTCAGGTTCCCAAAACATGTGCTACAAATGAAGGTCCTGGTACCCTCTGGTAAACTAACATGGCTATAGAAAATCACTTTTTTCTAGCTGGCTAAAGCCACTATTTCTATGGTCATGGCTTCAATAGCTTTTTGTATGTTTACCAGGCCGGGTATATCCTATTAAATCCCATTAAATCCCATTGAATCCTATTAATCCCGGGTATCTCTAAATTCGACGAAACAACATCTTTGGACCCCTGTCACTTCAGGTGGTGAAGTGTCCGACGAGATCCCTGCGAAGAGTCTTGGCGAAAGATGCCAACATCCAGGGGAATCCCGGGGTCCAGGGGAGAAGTTTCGATGGGATCTCAACCAACATATGAAAACCATAGGAAAACCATAGGAAAATGGTGGTTTAATGGGATTTAATGGGATTTAATGGGATTTAATGGGATTTAATAGGAGATACCCTCTGGTAAACATACAAAAAGCTATTGAAAATGGCCATAGAAATAGTGGATTTAGCCAGCTAGAAAAAAGTGATTTTCTATAGCCATGTTAGTTTACCAGAGGGTATATAAAGACAATCCCACCATCAACGCAGGTTTTAAAAACAAAAGAATGATTTTTCACGGGTATCAATCAACGAAAGGTGGTACCAACCCACTAGAATGCATGGCTATGTTTTGTTCCCATGGGAAAGTCATCGATATTTTGGTACCCTCTGGTAAACTGTTACATAGCTATGGAAAATCACCATTTTTAATGGGAAAACTCACTATAAATGGCCATTTTCAATAGCTTTTTGTATGTTTACCAGAGGGTGGATGATCGAATTCACCAAGAATCACATCTCTCAGTGGTCGCCGTTCGCCAGGGTGGACATGTTTGGAACTCAGGGGAAAGCGACACACAGCGCAACCAATGGATGACACAGCGCTGAACTGGACACTGGTCACTGTGCATTTTGGTGGCAGCGCAATTCCTAGATTGAGATGCGACAGAAATTAGAAAAGCTTCACATCGTGAACAACAGAGTTGGACAGATTGAAGTGATTGGAACAAACTCCTTAATAAAAGACAACAAGTTGAAGAATCTGTCGAACACCTGCAAATTATATGTTGAACAATGTTGAAGCATGTTGAACACATCATCTATCCCATAGTTTCCAATATCCCATAGTATCATAGTTGTTTGTTGGTTTGTAAACCATTAAATAATCCCCATTACCCTCTGGTAATTTAACATAGCCATGGAACTGGCCCATTTATAGATGATTTACCTATTAAAAAAATGTGATTTTCCATGGCTATGTTCAATAACCAGATGGTAACTACAGTTATATCATGTTATATCTATCATAAACCCACAGTTTCCCATAGTTTCCCATGGGTTCCACACACGTTACCCTGACATCGCGTAGGGTCTTGGTGCTCGGCGGCTTCAACTCTTCGAACACGGCAGGGGCACTTGTGGGAACTCAACGTTTTAGCGCCAAGACGGGACGAAAAACATGGGAAACTGTGGGGAAATTCATGGGAAACTATGGGAACATATGGGAAATTATGGGAGAATGACTAGAAGATACTAGAAGATATGGGAGAATGATGGGAAAACGATGAAGAAGTATAGGCAAATATGGATATTATTTGTGATTTGGGAACACGAATCATGAAAACAACATCATAAGACAGATATTCCATAGTTGCCCAAAAACATGATGTTTTCCCATGAAATGGCAGAATACTATGGGATAACGATGGGAAGATATGGGTAATGATGGGAAAACCATGGGATAATCATGGAAAATCATCTGGTTATGACCAACAGTTTGCGAACTGGAAAATCACCATGCTATCAAGAACGGTAAACCACCTATTTCTATGGGCCATATATATACCATGGCTATGTTAAATAACCAGAGGGTATATGTGGTTCATTTGGGGATGTGGGGTGATTTGGACACCTTACAGAGGTAGACCTGGACAAAGTGGACAAATTACAACAACCTCACGTCGCGACGTCACTAGAAACAATGCTAATAAAGGAATCATCACCAAATGCCTGATTTCAGGTTAGTTGAATTATCAGGATTAGTTAAATAGTAATAATCCACAATAACAATCATGGATAATCACCTGATAGAAACACAAAAAAAAATATCCCGTCTCTTCTTTTTCTTGGCTTAGCAGGTTCTGTTTTTTGGTGGTATCTGGGGTACCTTGAATTCTTGAATTCTGATGTCCAACGCATCCGAATTTTCTGGTTCAAAAAAAACCATCTGGTTATGACGTTCACGCTTTGCCATGGAAAATTACCATGCTATTAATAGGTAAACCCAGGTAAACCATCTATAAATATGGGCCATATATATATATATACCATGGCTATGTTAGTCATAACCAGAGGGGAACTCTTCATTGCTTAACCACCCATTTAACTCTCGCTTCACGCTTTTTATCGATGGTTAACTCTCCGTTAACTCTCCTATTTTGACATGTTGGGCACTTCTGATTGTTTCGAGTTGAAAAAAGCTCTGGATCTTTCGTTTCTGTTGGTAAATCCTGTATCTCCTCATCGTTCATGTTGGTTTCCAATCAGCAAATTCTTAGCCCACATTTTTTCGAACATCCTGGGGTTGATCATCATCTTCACCGTCATTTCGATGGGCCGTACCCTCTGGTAAACTAACATAGCTATGGAAAATGGACCATTTGTAGTATATTTTCCCATTGAAAATGGTGACTTTCCATAGTTTTTTGTATGTTTACCAGAGGGTAAATCAGGGGTAAAACCGGGGTTTCCCAAAAATCTTTGACTCGCCGGAGATCCCGGAGATCTTGGAAGATCATCAGAGGAATCCGAAGTGGTTAGCTTAAGAACCATATTTTTAAGCCATGGAACTCCTCTGGTAACGCGATGTCAGGGTTTGTTGTGTGTGGAACCGATGGGAAACTATGGGAAACTGTGGGTTTATGATAGATATAACATGATATAACTGTAGTTACCATCTGGTTATTTAAGCCATGGAACCCCTCTGGTCATAGAATTGGATGATGGGAAAATTTTAACCGGAAACCCCTCAGAATTTGATGGTAAAACCCATGGGTTTCCAGTTAAGATTTTCCCAACAAACCCAATCCATTGATCTGGTTATGACTAACGGTTTGCCATGGAAAATCATCATGCTTTTTTCAGAACGGTAAACCATCTATAATGTCAACCCCGGATGTTGCTAAACCATGGTTTATTAATTAGGGGGGTACTCCTCCAATAGTCATTTCATCCAATACTTAAATGGTATCCCCCCAATTAAACAGCCTATGGGTTTATTAATCCAGGGTTGACATTATAAATGGGTCATGGCTTCCATGGCAAACTGTGAATGTCATAACCAAATGGTATAGATGAAAAAAACCTCACGGAATGGTGGGATCTCTTCCTCCGATTGGATTGAATTGATGCATTCTCCAGATCTTGACGGTGAGTCAAAACTACCCTCTGGTAAACTCACAAAAAGCTATTGAAGCCATGGCCATTGAAATAGTTGATTTTCCCATTAAAAATGGTGATTTTCTATAGCTATGTAACAGTTTACCAGAGGGGATATCCCATTAAATCCCATTAAATCCCATTAAATCCCATCAAACCACCATTTTCCTGTGGTTTATAGTGGATTTTCTATAGCAAACTATTAAATTACCAGGCCGGGTATCTCAAAACTACCCAGATCTTGATGGTTAGATCCCAGATGTTCAGGATAGTTGATTTCTCCTGATTTTTCAGTGGCTAACCCCCTTTGTTCATTGTCAAACTAGCAATTCTTATTGCTAAATTAAAATATGGTCCTTCCAGAAAGCTCATTACACAAAGTATAAACATATACAAACATTATAAACCGATGGTTGAATTCCATAAGACACATGTTATTAAAAAACAACTGGTTACATCATCATCCCAAACATGTTATGTGTAATATATATATATATATATCTCGGCAAATTACAATGACCTCACTGTTCTCCCTCACTAGAATCATCCCCAAATGGCCGAACTATTCAGGTTTGTGAAATATTTTGATTCCAGATAGATATTAATAAAAATAATTTAAATATGTATAAATCACAGTCACTAGATATATACCTAATTATATACCCTCCGGTAAACTAACATAACTATGGAAAATCACCATTTTTAATGGGAAAATCCACTATTTCTATGGCCATTTTCAATAGCTTTTTGTTAGTTTACCAGAGGGTATCTCCTATTAAATCCCATTAAATCCCATTAAATCCCATTAAATCCCATTAAATCCCATTAAATCCCATTAAACCACCATTTTCTTTTGTTTTTCTGAATTATATAATATATAGATGCGTCAGGAATCTCCGATTCGATCCTCTCCTCCCCAAGGCTCATCTCTTGGAGATTGCCGAGGACAAAAAAATCACCGCGTGCGCTGGAAACGGCCCCTGGGGCCCCAGGGTGCCGTATGGAAACACTCCATAGTTTTTTTGTGATATGGATGTGGGTCAAAATGGAAGACCTAGGGGACCACAGATGTTAGTCTAGTTTAGTATTAACCATCCAATTATTGGGGTACCCTAATTTTGACCCATACCCATATCATTCATATACTTATCACAAAATATAACTGGCAAGCATATCTATACAGTATCTATAACTGGCAAAATATCCAAAATATTGTGATAAGTATACAGTATCATTCATATACTTATCAGCAAGGCAATCTATACTTCTCATTATATAATAATATCCCCATGATGTATATATATATATATGTTTGGGTAAATTATAAGGACCTCACTGTCCTCCCGAACCCTGGAATAATGGTTCGTAAGGGGAATTATCCCAATATGTTTTTTTCCGATGAGTGAATTATTATAATCTGCCAATATATACATATACTCTCTGGTAAATTAACATAGACCCTAAAAATCACCAATTTATAGTGGAAACTAGTCTTTCAACCCCGATGACTGCCAGGGTCGAACTGTTAATTTACCAGAGGGTATAATTTGCCAATATATATATATATACAGAGTATTAATATGTCCATACTACTTTGAAGGGGATTATAACTCACATATATGTATCTATATATATACATATAATATGTTTATATCTCATATATTAACTCATACAATATATGTAGATGATATCTCACAGATTATATCTATATACATATGCCTTATCTCTACTGCTTCCCGAATCCACTGAGTTCGGTGCAGGTACCACATTGACTGCGCCGAGCGCATCGGCGTGGCCGACGGCGAGGCGACGAACCGCATCCAGGCGACCGTCCCGGACCGAAGCGTTGCTAAGCCACGAAAAATGGTGGGTTTGTAAAACCTAAGGAAAATGATGGAGAAATGGTGGGTTTCTTAAACCTCTAGTTACTATAGTTCATAAATTTTTAATGAAGAAATTTGTTTTCTTAAGATAGAGCTCTCAATTGAAGGAAAAATTGTGGATTTTCAGAAACCTAAACTGAACCCAAAATGTTTTTCAAAGATAACCCAAGGAAAATGATACAGAATGGGGCCCCCAAGATAGCGTTCAGTTGGTTTATAAGTGGCTTAACACTGGTTTATGGTAGATATTTCACACTAGTTAATGGGGATTATTTTATGGTTTATAAACCAACTTATTCACATCACTGGGTGGCCCCATCCTGTAGGAAAACAACTTTGAACACCGAAAAATGGTGGGGTAGAAATTGCCGAAACATTTTCCGTTCGAGGTAAAATCCAGAGGTAAAACACCGTTTTTTCATGTTTGTCACACCATATTAGGTGTGTTGGTTATGCATCATATCAATATTTTATATATCTACATGTTTATATGTATATATGATTGTATATATGATTATACAATCATCAGATTATATGTGTATATATATACATACATGTATATATATATATAATATATATATATATATATATATATATGTATCGATGTTATCATCTGGCAAAAACACGTGGCAGTAGAACGTCTACAATTCATTTACGATTATAACGTTTGGAAGTTTTTTTTTCCATGGCGAGGTCAGATTTTCTCGAGGCTATGGGAACTTTAAGACACTGAAGAACAAAGCGATCGAGTTGCATGTGGGTCAAACAATACCATAAACCATCATGGGTATCATTGTTTTTGGTAATGTTTACCCACATAAACATACCAAATCAGCATTTTTATAGGTGGTATAAACCATTCTCAAATGGTTGGTTTATGGCATTGTCTCACCCACATTATATAGTAATAAAATCAAATCATTTCTCCAAAAAATGAGATGTTCGATCGCATTTATTTGTGACCATGAATCAATATTTAGGGGTTGGTAAATGTCAACCTTTTTGGGATTTTGAACACCACCAACATATGTATCTAGTGGAGATGATATCCTCAATAGTTAGTTGGTTGATGTTCATTTGGGACATTAATACTAAAATACCTGGTTGGTGGTTTGCAACATTTTTTATTTTCCATATATTGGGAATAGTAACCCCAATTGACTTTCATATTTTTCAAAGGGGTTGAATCAAACCACCAACCAGATACTAATCCCCAATAAACCCATCCCCATTGTTCCATTGTTGTTAACTTATTATAGTGGACATTAATACTATAGCTAAAATACTAAAGCCCAATAAACCCATTATTGACCATTATTAACCATTATAAACCATGATAAACCATTGTAACCCATTATAAACCATCATCTATAAACCCATTATAAACCATTATAAACCATCATCTATAAACCCTTTATAAACCCATTATTAACCATTATTAACCATTATTAAGCATTATAAACCCATTATTAACCCATTATTATTCCATTCTTTCCCATGATTTTCCCTATGATTTCCCATGAAATATGGATGATCTCCCCAAAGCACGGTGCCGCCAGCACAAACCGATGTCGACCTCACCAGCTCAAGCCATGATGGATGAGGGCCTGGAGGCCGGATGACATGGAACCAGTGATGTATTAATCACCCTCTGGTAAACATACACTAAGCTATTGAAAATGGCCCATTTATAGTTGATTTACCTATTAAAGATGGTGATTTTCCATAGCAAACTGTTAGTTTACCAGAGGGTATATGTCCATGAAATGACCATTAAAAATATGGAAAAATATGGAACATATATGGAAAATATATGGAACTATATTACCGAATGGTAATTTCATGGGAAATAAATGGAAACTATGGTGATTTAGTGGAAAAATATGGAAAACTATGGGAAATATATGGTGTGGTAATACATATTGTATAGATTGGTGGTATACAGTAATTCAATTGGAAAGTGTATAGATTATTCTCCTATAGGATGATTTCCTTTTATCAACATCCTCCAATTATAATCTGATTGCTGGTTTGGAACATGACTTTTATGACTTTCCATTCAGTTGGGAATGGGAAATCATCCCAACTGACTTGAAGTCCATCATTTTTCAGAGGGGTAGGCTCAACCACCAACTAGTGATATAATGAAAAAAAAACGGGGAATGTCACGGGATATAACGGGTGCCACGAATCGGCTTTTGTAAACTTTCATCCATGAAGCCATACGGTGGATGGGCCAGCGAAATCCTGCACTAGTTGAGGGGTGTGATTTATCCATGTTTATCCCACTTTTTGGGGTTTCAACCATCCTGGTGTTGGTGCAGGATTTCGCTGGCCCACCGTATTTCGATTCGTCATTAATCGTTAAATATACAATAGAAGCCATATAGTTTATACACTCTAGAATACCCATGTAGAATATAAAACATCTAGAAGCCATGTAGGTATCTTTTAGTTTATAACTTATATATATAGATATATTCTAGAATATCCCATATTTCATCCCACATAATCTTGTGGGGATATTCTAGATTTTTTGTTGGGGGTTTCTGACCCATGTACTAAGTGGGGCCTCCAAAGTTGGGAGAAAAAACCATGACAGGTGAGGAGTTTCATGGCGATTTCGGGCAAAATGTTGTGATTTTTGGGAAAAATGAAGGTTTTAATGGGAATATTTCTGGGAAAGAACTATGGTTTTACTATGGTGATTTATGGGAAATGACTGTGATGTATGAAAGATACCTTCTGGTGATGGTTATGTGAGTTCGTTTACCAGAGGTTTTTTTGGATTCCTAGAGTCGAATTAGATTTTCCCAATGGAAATCCACGATGTTTGGGGAATCGATGCTAAAGGACGACTGCTTTTTTTTTTTTGACTTTTTTGGGAGGTCCTGAGAAAAAAGCAACTCCAAGAATATTGATCTGGGAGATGAAAGAGGAATTTCACTAGCTCTACCCTCGAATTTTTATACAATATAGCTATTAAAATTGCCCTTTAGTTCGTTGATTTATCCATTAGAAGTGGGGATTTTCCATAGCAGACTGTTAGTTCACCAGAGGGTATAATCTATAATCCCAAAGCAAGATGAAATATGGTGGGTTGAAACATCCACAATGATCCAAAATGGGCTTCAACATGGTTTAATCGGTTTAATCCTCCTTAAATGAGGATTAGTACGGCAAATATGAGATATATTTGGAACTGAATTGAGAAACTGGTTGGTGGTTTGGAACATGACTTTATTTTCCCATATATTGGGAACGGAAAATCATCCCAACTGACTTTCACTCCATCATTTTTCAGAGGGGTAGGAAGTATTCAGCCAATCCCAATTGGTTGATACACTTAAACTGTAGGGATGACACAAACTCATGCGACATGTTTTTTTCCCATCGCATTTTTTCTTTTTTAAACACCAACATTTGATGGATATTATATAATAATATAACGCACATGTATTACTGTATTACAAATATATACATGCGCATTTTTGTTGTTTCAATATTCTGATGCGGCCATACCTATGGAATCCTTTCGAATCATTCTTTTGCATTTTTTTTGAAAAAACGTATGACGTATGTCACAATGTGAGGCCCCCAAGATAGACAAGTAAGTTTATAACTTCAATAACTATGGTTTATGGTATTTATAACGAACTAGTTGCTGGGGCGAATCAACAAACCAACATTCACATATCTTGGGGGCCTCACGTATGGCAGGTATATCCCTATCCCGTTGAGCACCCAGCCTCCGCCAGGTGACCGAGAATTTTTTGCCCGAGGGACCTGTGACTATCGGCATCACCTCTGGCGCGTGGAAGCCTCGAAGTCCGAGAGTTCGTCCGAGAGTTTGTCCCAGTTGCTGGTTCCGGGAAACTCCGGGGAAGATGGACCATAAATGATTTATAGATGATATAGCTATTATATATATATTAATACATGGTATTCATAGATGTTTTATCTATTATAATTCCATGATATATATATATATATATCATAAAGTAGGGATGTTCCATAGCTATTTTAGTTTACCAGGGGGTATTTGGGTAGAAAATTGTTATGTCTATTTGATGTTGGCTGCAGGGAAAGCACCATGCCCGTGCCGTTGATGTTTCTTGTCGACGGTGCGTTCGTTGATGGAAAGATTTTCTGCGAATACATCATCTTTGAATTATTGGAGTAGTTTGTACATTGTTTCATCTGAACTTTCTTCAGTTATCTTATAATATTTGACACATTTGAACATATCTAACTCCAGGTTGTTTGCATTTCAGCCGGTGCTGCGATGGAGGTGTGTTTCCTGTCAGGTGTATCTCTGGCCCTTGCCCTGGAGGAATTCGAAGGAAAAACTGCAAAGGCTGTGAAGCAAGCCTTGGCAGTTCAGATTGGTGTTTCCAGATTCAGGCAACGACTCTTCTCCGAACTTGGTCCTGAGGTCCTGGATGATGAGGTTTTTGCTTCCGCTCCAGTGAAGCTTCAGATGGTGGTCCTGGATTTTCATCCAGCTGACCAACGAAACCAACAAGTGATCTCTGCATCTACCGACAATGATTTGATCGCGCTGGAAAAGATCCTCAGTAGCCCTGCCAATCCCAATCTTACAGATGAACATGGCAAAACACCATTGCACTGTGCTGCCAGGAACGGACATGTTGAAAGCATGTCGCTGTTGCTTGAGGCGGGTGCTGACAAAGATCAAGCCAACAATCAGGGTGCAACACCCTTGTACATTGCAGCTCAGAAGGGCCATCTTGATGTTGTCCGTCATTTGGTGGAAGTTGGTGCTGACAAAGATCAAGCCCAAAATCTGGGTGCAACACCCTTGTTCATTGCAGCTCTGAAGGGCCACCTTGACGTTGTGCGTTATTTGGTCGAAGTTGGTGCGGATAGAGATGAAGCTGCGAGTTGCGGTAGAACGCCCTTGTACATTGCAGCTCTGAAGGGCCACCTTGACGTTGTGCGTTATTTGGTCGAAGTTGGTGCGGACAGAGATCAAGCTGCCAGTTGCGATACAACGCCCTTGTACATTGCAGCTGAGAACGGCCACCTTGATATTGTCCGTCATTTGGTGGAAGTTGGTGCTGACAAAGATCAAGCCAACATTCAGGGTGCAACACCCTTGTACATTGCAGCTCAGAAGGGCCATCTTGATGTTGTCCGTCATTTGGTGGAAGTTGGTGCTGACAAAGATCAA
>Ga0126342_10012386_pt1 | contig 15212 bp, 23 predicted proteins | sample Cyp1metagenome_FD_92528 | JGI IMG/M metagenome (GOLD analysis project Ga0126342, IMG submission 92528) | Coral microbial communities from Lord Howe Island, Old Settlement Bay, Australia - Cyphastrea 1 metagenome | ecosystem: Host-associated > Invertebrates > Cnidaria > Coral ...
GATTAGATAGATTAGATAGATTAGATAGATTAGATAGATTAGATAGGTTAGATAGGTTAGATAGATTAGATAGATTAGATAGATTAGATAGATTAGATAGATTAGATAGGTAGATAGATAGATCGATGGATGGATGGATAGATAGATAGATAAATTAGATAGATTAGATAGGTTAGGTAGATTAGATGGATTAGATAGATTAGACAGATAAGATAAGATTATATTCTATATATATATATAGGTTGGATTAGATTAGGTTAGGTTAGACTAGGTTAGATAGATAGATAGATAGATAGATAGGTAAAGCATGGTAAAGCCACAAAAGCCACAGAAGCCACAAAAGCCAGGCTGGAAAACAAAAAACAAAACAAAAAAGAAATAGCCCTCCTTTTAAAATCCCCACAGCGTCCCTTGTCACTTGACCTGACCGAAGCAATGACCTGGTCCAATTTTGACCCAACCTACGGCTGTATGATGGTTATATGCACGAATTAGCCAAGAGTTCCACTAGCGCTGCCATCAGAAAGCTTGGAAAGGATGGACGCTGAGTACATGATGGCTGTTTTCCCACGTCCATCTCGTTGCTTCGGGTTGGCACCAAATTTCATCAACAGATTCATGATCTGGAAGTTGCCCTCCTTGGCCGCAACATGCAAAGGATAGGTGCGGCTGAAGCCCCACCAAGTGGTCTTAGCAGCATTCACATCACTGGAATCAGCGAACTCATGATCTAGTAGAAATTCTTGGACCTGCTTCCACCTTAGCAAACGACGGTCAGAGGGGCTGTCACCTTTTCAAGGCGATGAAGAATCCCCGGCAGTGGGAATCATCATCGCATTTTTGGGGTTGTATAATATCCCAAGAAATTTTGAAACCACAATTCCTTCCGGAAAAAACAAACATCAAGAGCCCAGAAGAGTCCAGAAGACAAACAAGAGACTCCCGCTCACAACGAGTCCGCTGTCGTTCTTCCTGTTTCTTCATCTCCCGCGCCTTCTCTGCTTTGACTTTTTCGGCTGCGGCGATCTGATATCCGGTGCAACGGATGCAGGGGGGTCCATCCACCAACTTGCAGCGACCCCCGATCTGATCAAACACGAATTTGGCCATGGAGGAAGACGCTCAGGTGAACGGGATTCTGGGCTAGATGCCTCAAAATGACTGCGAAGCCGGCAGAAAGTCAAGTAGAAAAATCACATGAAAGTGAAACCAGGTTAGGTTCATGATGCTCACGGCACTAGGTGATACTGATCCCATTTCCTCCAGCAGCTCCTCAGGGAAGTCCAGCAGCTTCTGACGGATACGCGAGGCAACAGCGCTCCTCACCGCAATGACTAGCAGCTTACATGGTACCACAGTATCGCCAGGATCACCCTGGCAGCAGCTTGACTCTCTGGGGAAAATAACAACTTCAGGACTTGGGAAGTCAAAATACTCCTTTCTTCATTTAGAAATTCAATAGGGAATGATGTCTTGTTTGGTAAACCCAATAATAAACATGAAATTTCGGATGATTTATCCCACCCAATTCTGGAAAAATCGAGGATGGTGTTGGGTTTATCACATTTTTGACCACCGATTTCAGCTCAGACTTGCCACGGCCGGGCTCGGCTCGGATCGGCTCCAGTTCTTCACATCAATCGGTGGCTCCTGCACAGATTCAAAGCTGGATGGCTGGAGGATCAACCCGTAGTAGATCATGTGTATACACGTCTAAGTATGCCAAAGGCATCTCATATCATATCATGTCATATCATATCATGTCATATCAATATATGTACACATGATCCCGTGTCTCGTGTTCACGGCCGCCCCCATATGGTATGGGGGGTTACCCTCGGCCCACGCCCACTACGTCCACGAGGGGGATACATAGACAAATACATACACAAATACATATACATACTGTACATATTTGCACATACACACTCATGTATGTATGCGTGTATATATATATATATCCTACTTAGATATATACGTAGATATATATGTATATATATACATATCATATTTATATATATATATATATATATATATTTACATCTATATATACATACATACATACATACATACATACATTACATACATATATATATACATAGAGAGAGAGAGAGAATTAGCTATATATATGTATATAACTAGCTTTATATATATATATATATATTCATATATATATACCGTATAACTTATATATACATTTAGATACACACATACATGCTTTTATAATCTTATATATGTCCATATACATTAGGGACCATCACCATCTCGGGGGGAAGGGGGGACAACCAGACACCTTGGGCCATTTATATACATATAAATAATCATACATATATATATACATTTCTATAAAATCATATAATATAATATATATATATATCTCTCATGCAGTGTGTCATTGTCTGTGTCTATGTCTGTGTCTATGTCTATGTCTATGTATGCATGTATGTTCGCATGTGTGTGTGTCTCTGTGTGTTTATACGATTTATATTTTTGTGTGCGTTTAGATTTATGTATGTTACTATTTGCACATATATGATAGTGTCTGTATAATTCTGCATGTATGTATGTGTGCTATATGCGCACATATACTCCATTCTGGTCCATAAAGGCTGGTCTTAGTCTCCCTTGTTTGATTGCCAGATAGTGTTTAAATCCGTTTTTGGGGTTTCAAGGCACAGATGAAGACATGATGAAACAAGCAACCCCTTCCAGAGGTAAGAAGAAACCGAGATATTCTAAGAACTGTGAACACGAAACAGTGATTCGCAGAATTTGGAAAGGAAAATCTGCAGGAAAAACCCTTAATTATTTCATGGCAAAAGCCGTCAGTTTCCTAAGTTCCGTTCATCCATACCCAATGAGCGAAAGGTTCCCATTACCGGGCTCTTGCCACCTCGAAATCGTCGTCGCTGTCTGCGGCAGCCAAACTCTCGAAGATCTGGCCGAGAATTTGGTCATGGGGGGGAACTACAGAACCTCCAAAACCCCCCCAATAAAAACGTAGGGTTGATGAAAAACATCAGGTTCTGGGCTCAAAGATGATATTGTCGAAAATCGTTTGAACCGAAGAAATAGTTGAGGGTGAGGTTTGCACAGATTAAACAAGGGTTTAGCACGATTAAAGTAGGGGTTTTGCACGGTTGCATTTGTGAAACACGATTTTCTCTTCCTGAACACGATGCGTCCAATGTGTTTGATAAATTCTCCAAAGGCCTTACGTCCAACGAGACTCCATGACTCGACATTGATCTCCTGTCATGGCTCCATGTTATGGCTCCATCAGTTTGGTTTGGTGCACCGCTTCAGTTTTGCGTCCCATTTTTGTAAGCCGTAAAACTTGTAAAACAAGCTTGAGAACAGCAGAGTCTAGAGATGTCTAGAGTTGAAGTTTTAATCCTCCTCTTGGTTCTAAATGAAGGCTGTTTCGCAGAGTTCAACATGCTAAACTTTCTTTAGAAACTAAACATGTTCTGAAAACCTTCCGAAGTTCCTGAAGAGTTCCCGAACTCAAAATGGATCCAGCCGTCCCATGCCATCCGTATGTCTCCTCACGCTCATTTGTCTCACTGCGGGCCGTGTCTGCAGTGCTGGCGCTGTCGCTGACATCCTGGCATGGGATCTGCTGCAATGACTCCAATGCATATACATCAGGCTGTCAGGTGCATACAGGATATGAAGTACTGTAATATGAAATAAGTATAATGGTATAATGATACGAGACCATATGAACATGCAGCTGCACATGTCAGGTACTCCGACAAATGCATCTGCTACTATATCTATTTTTATTTATTTATCATTATTTATCTATTTATCTTTTTTTATCTATATTCATTTATATACTTATTTATAATTTAAAAATTTATCATGTTTTTGTACGTATCTATGTGCATAGTGATATTGTATGTCGGCATAGATTCACAGCAGCTGTAGCCCGGCGCCTCCTTGGGTGCCGGCATATGTACATGAACCACCGCAGGTGGTACGACACTTTCCAGTGTCGACAAGCCTGGTGGCAGACCAGGTTTAAAGACGTTTCGGAGGGGAAACATGTCTCACTGCCCAATCCCAAAGAAAAGTTCTGTGGCACGGGTTGTCAATGGGCATCAGCATGGGTCAAAAAAATGACCAAAATTCTTGGCCCACTAAAAAGAAAACGGTTGACCAAAAACGCTTGCCGCTTGCCAGCAAGAATGACTATGCCCCCACAGTCTCCACAGGCAGGCTCCGCCTGGAATAGAATCAGACCTCAGCATGGTGAAGCTGCCCTGCGTCTGGCCCTTCAGCAATCAAGAACGGGCTTAGTAGAAGATGATAGAGGTCTGCTGCGGTCTGCTTTGAACATAATTTGCCTCACTGCGATATGAACTCTGCAATGTCTACAACCAACCTGGGAATGAAATCTGCTGCGCATCCATCATCCCCAAGATAGCTATGGTCCACACCTTGGGATGCTCGAAGGCATGGGTATGGAACGCAAAGACCTCAAACGCCAAGTCTGTCCCGTTGCACGTCCCGTTGCACGTCCTGCCCAATTGCCCACCCTGGCAGGAACAGCCAAGCGGCAGCAGAAGGAGTTCTGCGAAGTATGGTGCTTTCTTGTGCTGAAAAGCGCTTGGGCCAAAGACCGGCGGACCACACATGTTCGGTCCAAATTATATCATGATTATCATGCAGTAGCTCCAAACTGAGAACTGATGAGAGGGCCCAACCATTGATGCCTACCTGAATAGTCCTGTATCCAACATTGATGCCATCCCAGAACAGTCGATTGGTTTCCCTCATGGCCAGGCTCGGCACGGACGATGTTCACCTTGCTCCAGGACAATGTTTGCGTCAACGGTTGTAATCACATGTCCATCGCCATGTTAGACACTGTATAATCTGTATATAGATGCTATGGGACCATGGGCATGGGATCCGTTTGTTGATGGGCCCCTGGCACTTCCATCGGCTCCTGTTATTAAAAAACATTAGAAACACTGACTGACAATTGTGACAACAGAAGACACTCTCCTCATTGAAAATGCGGGGGTCTGAGGCATTGCCGGGCGACATTGCCCAAAGGTAATCTCATGGGTCAATCCCCAGACAAGTCAATGCACAAAGTCATATGCACTGAGATCTGAGCTATAGCAAAGGTATGATCCGCTCCACAACACACTCTCTGCCTCAGCATAGCATGGCAGCCGGCAAAGCCGAGGTCTGCTGCAGCTAAAAATGCTAAAAACTGCACAGAGGTCCGGACACCACCAGCTGCCCGGCTCGATCCATTGGAAATTTTACCTGCAGCGGCTGTCAAATCCATCTCTCCCTGTACATGTACGCCAGTGTAGAAAAAAATTGAGAAAATGATCATTCTTCATTCTTCATGGTCTTGTTGTAAGGCCATGTTTACGGACCCACGTGCAACTGACAGTGTTCCATCAAGACATAAAAATCATAAAAGCAAAACATCCCCAGTTGGGCAGCGCTCGCAGCTCCTCTAGACTTTTTTCGAGGAACAATGTGCCACGCAATCAGGATTTGCCATGAAGGTTCACACCCGTCGAGGTCACTGAGATTCAGAGCCCTCTGTCGCCTTTGTTTCCAGAAAGCCCCATGGATTGTGTCCGCCCCAGCCACCGCCGCCCCAGCCACGGCCGCCAAAGCCACGGCCGCCAAAGCCACGTCCGCCAAAGCCACGACCGCCCCAGCCACGGCCGCCCCAGCCACGGCCGCCAAAGCCACGACGGCCCCAGCCACGTCCACCGCCCCAGCCGCGACGGCCACCACCCCAACCGCGACGGCCCCAGGTACCTGTCTCTTTCGTGGCATCCGCCACAGTCGAATCCTTGGACATAGAGGCCCTAAAGGCTGGTCAACCAATGGTCTGGCTCGAGATATATAACTATCATGTCAATACAAAGCCCCTGTATACCAACAGGATTCCACAGGGCATGGCAAAAGTTGGAGTAGCTGGGTAGAGAAAAGTTCATGCTGCCAAGACACCTTCTTAACCTGCAAAAGCTCCAAGGATTCCTCTGGACCCTCCTTGCCCACCGCCAGGGCGAAATCACGTGCCTCAATTGCCAGCTCATCCTTGCACAAATCCGGCGCGCTGCATGTCGCCACATCGGCCAGCAGGGGGCGCACCAGCAGGAGCATAAAGAACTTCACTGAAACCATGGTGCAAAGCCTTGAAACACTGAGCTTGGGCTCAGGTACGGTAGATAGAAAGATGCTGCAGCTTGGGGTTTCTAGCTTGAGCAGCTCAGACTGAGGTGAAGTGTAGACTAGTGACATCTAGTGACTAGTGTTGGTGATTTTGGGTTTTGAAACTGCAAAATGCAACACGGCCTGAACAAGACCAAATCATCCAAATCATTTCCAGACGCTCGTCACCTCTTCTTACGGGAAAATCTTGTCCCAAGACGGATGAAAAAGCCCTTGCAAACAGTACTGTATTCATACATATATAGATACAGAGAGAGAGAGAGAGAGTTGTTAGACACATTTGTTCGCCACCAAAGTCACGTGTCTCTGATTCGAACAGAAGTCTTTGTACAGGCTTCATGCAGCAGTTCGGACCCTTCCACTAAGCTTCAGTACACTCTTCAAACTGAGAAGGCCCCACATCCTTGTGCAAGTGGATATACCACTGACGAAGCTCCTCGATCTTTTGACAAGTGGCCCGCTTCACCGCTTCACTAAAGCGTCAGCTCTTTCTGTAAAGGAGTCACAATCCATCCAGCCATCCTTCTCAGTGCAACTGTAACATCACCAAGTCATCATCTCAGCAGACAGCAGTAGCGCCACACGTCACCACATCGGCCGGAGGCACACCAGCAGAAGCACGAAGAACTTCACGGAGACCAGCATACGTGTGCTTTAAAGCCAGCGCACCCAACAGCCTGCAGCATAGGGATTCTAGCTTGAGCAGCTCAGACTGAAATCATCTGAAGCAACAGGGACGCTGGGCGAAGCTTTCTCGAAGCTTCACTTCAAAATGCTCGTGAAAAGAAAACCACGCCAACAAACAAAGAACTGCTCGCTCTACTTTCCAAAGCAAAATGCACCAAAAAAGGGTGCCGGACCATTCATGAGTCAACCACTCACATTGCTAAGATCAACCTCAGATTTTTCCCGGCAAATGTGACACAAGAACATTCCCGCTGCCACTTTGTGCTGCAGATGCGTCACAATACTCCAAGTTCGTCCTTGTGCAACGTCCACGGCATTGGGCCCTGCCACCCCAACCCACCCCAACCGGTTCTTCCCATACCACCCCACCCCATTTTCCACGACGCTGATGCGTGCGAAACTTGCCGCTCTTTTGTCCATGGGAATGTCCAATAGTTGCCTTTTAATTAGGCACACTCACATGCATGATACAACCTTATTACCGTGAATGTAAAACTGAATACAATAATAACAAATGTCATTTGCATGTGACAGGAGTATGAAGCCAAAACATGAAGCTGGCCTCTGACCACAAAACCCCTAGTGCATGTTCAAATCGGCCATCACATATCCATATCTTGATTGTGCTGACAGGGTCAGGGTGTTTGTTTCATTTGCAAGAGCTCAAGAGATTCCTCTGGCCCTTCCTTTCCCATCGCAACAGTGAAATCACCTGCCACTTCCTTGTGGCGCTGCAAGTCGCAAGCTGAGAACGGAAGCAGGAGCACGAAGCACTTCACAGAAATCATGGCTGCAGCTTAGCGTTTCTAGCGCAGCTCAGAAGCCAAAGATCGCACGGTTCTTTGTTTGAAACGGCAGTGTTTGTCATCAAAGAACTCACAGCTGCAGCTGCACGGCACTAAATAAAATCCAATAGAATCCAATAGAATGATCATGTCATTGATGAATTGTATATGTCAACATAATATAACTATATATCCAATAGAATGAACTGAATGAACACACTCTATTTCAAAAACAGACCCTCCACTGGATCATCCCAACCCCCACTTGGCGTTGCGCCTCAGCAGGCTGTGGAAGGTCATCATCTTTGGACCTCAAAAATTGCCATTGGCGACTAGTGATTTGGGAATGGGGGGCTCGGAAGGGGATGCAACTGGTGATACATCATCTGGAATTTGGGACAGTCATCCCTTCCATAGCTGTCTTTGGATTCTTTGGATTCTTTGGATTCTTTGGGTTCTTTGAGTTCAGGGGAAAGCCGAGATGCGTGGGAACCCACCATCTTCCCCACCGTTTTGTCTCTGCAGAGCTTCACTTTTTCCGCCTCCAGGCCAGCACTCCTCAGCCTCCAGGCCGGGCTCTGACGACTCGAGTCTGTGTCGAGTCGGGAGCGACACTTCACCTGAATTACCTTTGGGATTACCATGTTCATCCATGTTCATCCATTTTCTATTTCTATCATTTTCTATCATCTCATCTCAGTGGAAAACCATCATCCTCCGAGTCTGAAGGTTCTGGTTCCAAGGTATGGGCCAAATGCTGTACCAGGCGCTTCTTTTCCTCAGAAAGCTGCAGTTTTCCCGCCACCGGAAAGAGATAGAAAGAGGAAAACAAAGATTTTGGAGAGATCCGCACCCGAAACCCTGCAAACCAAGGCCTGACTGGAAAGTACTGAGCACTAATAAACTTCGATTCAGCTAGTTCAACTGGAAGCGTCTCAAGCCACAGGCGGGTCTTGGTCAAACTCGGAGTCTCATCAGACAGCTAATTCAAAAATTGCAATCTGTAATCTATGGAGCAACCAGCATCCCAAGGCTATCCAGAATTGGTTTAACCAAAATGTGACCGGATACCTCCGTACCTACGCTTGACTTCGAAGACAGAACATCTTGGTGTCCTGACTCACCCCAAACAAAACAATGGAGTGAAGCATCTTCCAAGACATCAAACTCCTTCTGCAAGGCCTCCAAGGCTTTGGCGCTCTTGGGCCCTCGGGCCGCCTCACGGCTCCCGTTCCGTGGGGGCGGCTGAAAGCTGGAGACTGCAGCCACGCCCTGAGTGGCAGCTGCGGCCACGCGCTCCAACATCTGCAGCTTGTCAGCCAAGGCGGCCAACTCAATACCGAAGATAGCAGCATCTGCCAAGGGGATGCAAGGAACGTTCCAGGTGGACTGTGGCGGAATGCTGATGTGGGGCTAATGGACATTTCGCTTTTCTATCTGCGGTGGTTATGGTGACTATAGTTTCTTTCCTGTGACTAACACTTGGCCACATGGAACTGTATGGTGAAGATTTGATGGATGCTTCAAACTTCCCCATGTGTGCTTATTTACCTGCTCTAACCATAGCCATGCGTCAAAAACCCTGCCATGGTGAACATCTAATCCGCCGGCCTGCCGGCGTGTCTTGTGGATCTTGCTTGTTCGCAATTGTGCTGTCTGTTTTGTCTTTGTCTTTGTCTTTGTCTAGGCTTTCCCCTTGGCGCGGGTTTTTGCGTCGTCCAACTTCATTCCCCCCTCTCCCCCCTCCTCCCCTCGTGGCGTAGCTCTTCTTCATCTCCGTTTCGTTTTAATCTTGGTTACGTTGTGCTGGGCTCAACTCTGCCCACGCCTCGCTCAACACCGGCTTGGTTTTGAACATTTTGCTGTCATTTCCATGGTTGTAGTTGTTTCCGCCTTTTTTGTTGTGTTTGCCGTCAGTTTGCTCCATTGTTTGTTTTATCCAATACTCGATCCATTGTGCCGAACACCCTTTACACGCACCATATATTTGGCCTTTTCCAAAACCCTGTTTACACACATGCTTTGGTTTAAACTTAAACCCTGGTTTGAACAAAAGCCATGTTTTGCGTCAAAACCGTGTTTTACACAAAGAGCTGTTTTACACAAAAACTGTGTTGTACACGAACACCGTGTTTTACACAAAAACAATGTTCTTGCTGGGCCTGTGCAAGCGCTGTTTGCGGCTTGCAGGATATATAGCTCTTTCCATGGTGGCCCGCGGAACGCCGAAGGCGCAAAAAAATGAGCCGCCATATGGAGGCGGCTAACCACCCCAAACCAAATGTAAATCACACGTCTTGAACCAAGGCGCCATCATCTTTCGCCTCCTCCTCCACCGGCGCTGGTGCCGCTGTGCTGCGGCTCGGAGCCGCAGGAACCATGGAAGCCGCCATGGCCGCCATGGGCAGGTTGGAAGGGACCCTTGGTGGCACGTCACCAGCCTTGGTCTCGATGACCTGCTTGGGATTTATCTCTGGGGTCTGCGGCTCCTCCTGGGCCATGCTGGATTGCTGGTGATTTTGGGTCAAAATGGTTCAAAATCTATTCCACTTTTGAGCAGAAAACACGAAAAGAGTGGCACGCAAAATAAGCTTGTCCTGCAGCATACCCACCCGCAGCCCTGGGCCTCCGCAGTCTCTTGGGCGCTAGTCTCATCAGCCTGTTGTGAGAGACGTTCCACCAACTTGAGCAGCCCCGAGATGGTGTGCTGCTTCGACTTCAACTCGTTCCTGAGACCCGTTGTCTTTGGGCTGAAAGGCAGTGGCGATGGCTGGAATTCGGAATACAAACCAAATCTCAGCAGCCTCCTTTGCATCAAAAATGGAAGGCAAAAAAAACTCTCTCTGAAACCGTTCGACACCATTGTTTGTACTGTGTGTTTTAAAGCCATGGGTGTTTTGTCGAACAGCAAGGACAACTCTTTTTGTTGCCAATAGCACCTGAATCCTGACACCTCCAGAGCTTCTTGATCCACACCGTCTCTGATAAATCGAGGCATATGGCTCCAGTGAAATCCATGGAAGTTCAAAACGCAATTCATGATAGTACCTAACACCACTGGCACCACCACAACAGCAGCAGCTCATCCTTTCCAGTCAGGGGCCCATGTCTCAAGCCCAACGCACCGGGTCCAGACAAACATAGCAAAATAAAAATAAAAAAAAATGACAAACCCATGCAGTATTTAATACTGTTGGTTGTGGAACCTATCGCAGAATATCCATTAAAATCGCGTTCCTATCTACATGTATCTGTACGCTATGTGTACCATACATATATATATATATATATATATAAGTAGATACATTATGCGTACTATACATATGTATGTATGTACGTACGTACGTATGTCTGTCATGTCATGTCATGTCATGTCATGTCATGCAATGCAATGCAATGTACTGTTATGTAATGTAATGTAATGTAATGTAATGTATGTATGTACGTATCTCATTTTATTTTATATCATTACTTTATATACATATATCTGTGTGTGTGTTCCATCAATTGTCATGAATTGTCACCTGTCTGCTTCAATAGCTATTCCAGGAACCTTCCCTCAAAAGTCATGCAAAAAATATTCAAAATAGAAAGAGTGGTGTCCACTCCCCTGCAGTGAAACCATGTAAAACCGAACCGTCGTCCCAGCACATCGGAGGGGCTGCAGGCGCTTGTTCTTCCGCCGCAGGATGGCCACCTCACGGAACTGCAGGTGCTCGTCGCTCTCCCGGGAGGTGGACTCCGTCTTGATGGATTTGCTGTCCCGCAGCAGCTCCTTGGACAGACATGGCCTGGACGGTTGAAAATGGATGGAAGATCCATGGATGATGGAAGATTCCCAAGATCTGTGAATCTGGTGTCTAACTTTAAAATGGGTGTGTCGAACTGGACATGTCACGGAAAAACACGCGATTTTGCGACTGCTATTTTTGGGGGATAGTGATGGTGATGGACTTTTTTTCTGAAAAGGAAGTGGTAAAAGATGTTGGAAGTTTTGGAAGTGTGAAAAGTGGAGCATTGTTTGCTATTTGGTAGTTTCGAGGAAATTCAAAGTCATCCTAGCAGGAAATGGGTGGCAAAATCAAACCTGGAAAATGCAAACCGCATGTTCTGGACTCGCATTGTAGAGGTCAAACCCTGCAAAGTCAAGCCATTCCACATTCCCCTTTATTGGAAGTATAATTGAAACCATTCCCATGTGAAACGTTTCCAAGCTGCAATACGGGTAAGGCCGGGTAAGGGATCAAAAAAAAACACCCTTCAGATCAAACTATACGAAATTGTCTCCCTCCGTTTTGCCAAACAAAATCTCAAGCCCAGCTGCCGCAATGGTGGCATCTTTCCTTTTGATCATCTCTCGCAGCATCTGATTTTCCTGCTGCAGTCGTTCGTTCAGCTCCTCCTGGGCCTTCAACTGCGCCGTCTCGGGCGATGGGACCGGCGGGCCCTGTTGGGCCGTCTTCGCATCGCTGTCGCTGTCGCCCATCAGAAAGCGCAGGCCCTGCTGCCAGGCATCCAAATCCTGAAAAAAATGGGCGCAAATCAGTGATGAGATGATGAATTCCAGCAGCCCATGAGAAAAAAACAATACGAACATTGACATACTTGCAACCAAGTAGGAAAGCAACTGTATCACCTGCTCTCTTACTAGGTCGTGTGTGCTTTATCCAACTGGGATGTGCGTGTACAAGTGTGCACTCAATGTGGGTGTTCCTCAGAAGCTAAATGGCATGGTAAGGCAGCCTCATTTTTACAACAAAAAATGCTCTTGGTCAAGCATCCTCCTGGGATGTGCAAATTAGTTCGAAGGTCTTTGGCACGTTAGGCACACGTTGGTCGTCACGTAACCGCACTTGAAGTGAAGAGTGACCTTCACCACCTGCAGGGTTTCAGAGGGTCCAGGTGTCAAGCATCTACCTATATTCCCATATCAACCTATGGGCCCCAGTGAGTTGCTGGTGGTGGGTCCCCATGCTCCACACCTGAACCATTTCGAGGGATGTTGATCTCTTTGATGGAGCCAATGGAGCTCAAGGGCAGTCGTTTGGAGCTGCCGTTGCCTTCACATTCGCGCCAGGTCAGCGTTTGCAAATCCTGGGAGATCTGAAAAGCGCCTCGGTTCCCAAAGCTGAGAGAAAGGTCTCCGACGGAAAGTTCGATGCAGACTGAAAGTTCGACACCGGCTAATGTTGAGATCATCTGAATACGTTTCGAGATTCACGGTGATTTCGGGGCCCACTAGGTGTTCGTTTTTGCACACACTCACAGGTGTTCATCTCTGTGATCACTAGATGCTACTAGGTTTTGAAGAAAACCACCACCAACTCCAAGGACTCCAAGGAACAGATTTGAAGATCGTCTTGTCCGCCAAGGGTATTCAAGAGCAAAGGTGTCCCCTGTTGCAACTTGCGAACATGCTTCCGCAAAGCCAGAAACTCCTCATAATCTGCATCACGATTGCCCATTGCACCCTGCGACCACTAGGGGGATTTGAGATCTCAGCTGCAACATGTCGCACAAATCAAACTGCGAAGGTGATGACTTCTGAATGACTTCTGACGAGTATCCTCCATGGATCCTGCCCTCCTGCTGAGGCCCCACACGTCTCCCCATGGCCTCAAGCCGTGGATAGTGCCCCCATGACTTGGGCACAGGTTGTTTGGGAGGGAGCACCCCAAGGCAGCAGACGTTTTTTGAGAAATAAAAACTCCCCTAGATGAAATGATCTGGCGGAATACAACATCCGCAACTAAGAAGAGCAGCCGGGTCTCGAGGATTTTTTTTTCCTCTCCACGCTTGCAATCGCACATAATCGCAGTACACTGAACCAGGTTTCTCAAAGTAAACACCCACCTTGGATGTCCAATCTAAAATCTAAACCAGCACGCTTGTGGTGGGACATGGGGCCGCTGCAACCACAAGGGCAATGGGACCTAGAATACCTAGAGCCTTGGAGCCCGCACCCAGCTGTCCATTGGCGCCATTGCCACAGGTGAGCAATCGAGATTTCACTAGGACAGGCCTGGCAAACACATCCAAAGCTTCATGACTTCAAAGCCTTGCCCTACTGAGGCACAGTGTGACGCAAAGGGCTCCAGGCTTGGCAAGTCCAACCATGTCCAACCGTTGCAACCCTCATCTCTCAGCCCACTCCGTGCTTGGGATGATGGCCCATCAAGGTCACCAAGGTCCGAACTGTTCTGCTGCGGCCGCCGAAATCGGCCTTGGCCGCGAGGCCAAAGAATCACCCCAACTTGCTAATGTGGCTGCGTGAGAATGGGATGCTAGAGTCTGCTAGAGAAACTGCAAATCTCGTCCACTATTCAGAGTTGAACCCTCCTATTATTGTACGTGTCCAGCGACTCCAACATGTTCAGCTACATGACTGAAAATCAAGCTGACACAGGTTGGACTATACTGATAAACCCGTGCTCAACCAGTTGACGGGGACGGGGGTGCACAGGTCCTTCATGCAAACGGTTTGAGCTGAGTTCCCATCTCCAGGGCTTCCAAGATGGCAGAGTGGTTGCTACCACATGCCACTTCAACGACGTGTCGCGACCTCTGGCAGCTCTTACCGTCTGAATTTGAGAGCCCAAAGGCCCAAAACTCGTTCTTGATTTGTGTCCCTCCTTTGCTCCAGCCTTAACATTCCCAAACATTCTTCTTGCCCAAAGTCAAGTGAACAAGAACACCTCGCTCACAATACTCACATGATCTGCAGGTTCCAGACGCTTGGAGTTTCTTCTTGCCGGGGTCTCCTTCTTCAAACCTTGGCCAAGGTGCCGAAGAGCTCCAAAAGCTGAAATAGATCGAAGCCACCAAGCCATCTCAGGAATTACCCTCAAGATTTTTTTAAAAAAAGGTGAAGTTGACACTTCGGGATTCCCAAGTTGTTGATTGATGTTGATTGGTGCTGGACAAAGAGAACCCACAATGGCCACAGTGTCCGACAGTTTTCCAGGGCTGCGACGCGCGATGCGTTTGTTTTCTGCTCGCTTCCTCGAACCTCACAAATGCCATCCCACTCAGCCAGGGCCATAATGGGGCACCTCCTCCCAAAACTCAAGCGATAGACAGCCAGCTAGCCAGCCAGCCAGACAGCCAGACAGCCAGCCGGACAGACGGACAAACAAACAAACAAACAAACAAACAAAACAAAAAAAACAAACAGATAGGCATTAGATCGGATTGGATCTAATTGTTGGTTAGATTAGATGATTAGATTATTAGATGATGAGATAGATAGATAGATAGATAGGTAGGTAGGTAGATAGATAGATAGATAGGTAGGTAGATAGATGGATGGATGGATGGATAGGTAGATAGGTAGATAGGTAGATAGGTAGATAGATAGATAGATAGATAGATAGACAGATAGATAGATAGATAGATTAGATAAGATAGATAGATAGGTAGATAGGTAGATAGGTAGATAGGTAGATAGGTAGATAGGTAGATAGGTAGATAGGTAGATAGGTAGATAGGTAGATAGGTAGATAGGTAGATAGGTAGATAGAGATA